>Ga0123353_10004170_pt1 | contig 18544 bp, 6 predicted proteins | sample TergutLab28metaG_3_FD_92763 | JGI IMG/M metagenome (GOLD analysis project Ga0123353, IMG submission 92763) | Labiotermes labralis P3 segment gut microbial communities from Petit-Saut dam, French Guiana - Lab288 P3 | ecosystem: Host-associated > Arthropoda: Insects > Digestive system > Gut ... | reverse complement strand
TTAAATTTTTTTCCCATTTGAGCCCAACACTTTTTTTTCTTCTTATAGGGCCCCTGCTCTTTTCCCCACCCCCCCCCCCCCCCGGTAAGACTTTTTAAGAAACAGAGACGTCCGTTAAAAGGCTGTATAATGGCTTTACTCAAGTTACTTGAGTGATGGCAATCTGTAGCAGCAGGATCATCTCATTTTAAACATTTTTTGAGGAAGGAATTATTACGTAATGGGCGTTCGATTAGTTGCTACATCTGTAGCTACCATCGTGTGTTCGTCGTCAGTAAAGTTCTCTATCATCATCTGAATTTCTTCATCTGTAAGATCCGAGGAAGTTGAGGATTAGTTAGCAGCATGCTGCTAATTTGTTGGAACTAACTTTTTCGTTGCTACGTGGATAACTGAGTTCTCCTTCCTGCCGTACGCATGCCTGACCAAGATATAAGAAACGTGTCGTGACACATCTAAGTGTGTGAACTAATTTGCCATCCTTTGTGATTGATTGTAACCTGAAAGCACAAAGCTATGTATGTATTTGTTTGTTTAGATTAGTCCAAATAAATACACTTACATACAATATGTATAGGTCTTTATGCAACTAGCTCATACTGTATATTCTCCTACATGTTTCGGCTCGGCTGGGCCATCTTCAGGGGGAAACAGATACAAAGAAAAACACATGTATACCACAAATGTAAATGCTTGTTAAAATGTGTAAATAATGCAGTATAAGATATTGCAGTAAAATGTCAATATTTTGAGTAATTTATATATTCATATGTATATGTAAAGGTGTAGTGTTATATATGTATATTTGCATTCAGACATTATTTCTGTTGTCTTCATTCCTTGTGTAGACCCAATCCCGTGAAATAAAATTGTGTTGTATGCTGTGTAAGTGAACTAATTGTACTGAGATAATAATATAATAAGTGGTAATGTTACGGATAGTATTAAGTTTACATTTACCAACATTTCGGAGAAACCTGCTGCCTCCATATTTGGGACGGAACATTAAACCCTGAAGATGGAGGCACTCTACTTAGTGGAAACGTAGATATCAAACTAAATTGTGTTACAGCCCATATCATTGTACTGTTACGTTATCTAATGTTACTAATCTTGAACCATTTGAATAGTTTTTAACGTACGAGTGTGGCCCTGCACATGTGTAAAAGAATGATCCGTTTGTCATTTTATCAATAAGACAGTATGATGAAAGAATGGACTGTAGTCCGGGGACCGACGTCGTAAGGCTGTGCGAGGTACTTCTTTACCATTGCATGAATGGGTATCGCGGAGTGTGGTAGGTCCTTAATTCACGTACCTGTGGCACTGTGGGAATCTGGGCTCTTAGTAACTATTTACGTGTGGTGGTTTGTGTGGTTTGTGTATACCGTTGGATACGTAATCTGCTGCCAACATATTTAAAAAATGGTAAACACGAGGAACTGAATGGTAATTGGAGTAGGAGAATTTCCTCCGTATCAAGGCTGTGTTCACCGTAAATGTACGGAGGACGCAGGAGTTTTAATTAAACTTCGTCTGATTACAGATTACCTGTGAAGTCTGTTCCGGTTAACAGTGTAATAATAATAATAATAATAATAAACTCCCATGGAATGAGAGGGTACACGCAGATGGAGATGTTGTGGCAAGTCGGCTACATATAATAATTAAAAACAAGGAAGATAAAACGCGTGACGGATGGGTGTAGCAATATCAGGGGACAGGAATGTCACGCAAAATGAAGCAGAAAAATTAAAATACACGACATACGTAGACATGCGACTCATGTAGAAATTCCATGTATGATCACACCGGAATAGTAACAAAACGTTTTAAAGAAAACTTCGGAAGCCATATCAGGAACACATTCAGTAGATTTACTACAAAGGCAACTGTACTTGGGACATCACACATAATACGGGAAGTACTGCAGCCTGAAATGGAGCGTGAGCGGTGGGGATAACCGTTACTTCAGGAGGAGAAATACCAGGAAAAGAAGGCCTGTGACAAGAGACATGATGATGATGATGATGCGAATTAAAACATGTTTCCCGAGTTGGAGTTTATACCTTTCCCACGACTTGTTTGCAATACCTCGCTATTTTTTGTCCTTCTGCACGTAAGAATGGCATCTAGTAGGGAAGTGTACTGAGCTAATAAGTTATTGGGCACCTCACTGAACGCTTATCATGAAATGCGCGTCTTTAATCGCGAAGCGGCGTAAATGTCTGGTGAAGTAAAATGCATCATTCCTATCCTTCGCCGACCTTTCCATTTTTTTGACTCGTCGGTCGTAGGTTTGGCTCCTGTGTTTCGCGATGCGACATTTTAAAACTTTAATTGACCACATTTGAGATGAATTAAAGAACTATGCTAAAGTCCGCGAGTTCGGGTTTTGTTTAAGGCGTTCATGTAGGAAGTTGAAGCAGCGCGAAGTGAACGTTACAGGGAGGTGGGGCAGTACAACTGAGTGTGCCCAGCCAGTTGCACGTAACGCAGTCATCATGTTTCATGTTCACTGAACATGGTTCATGAACCGTGTTTGAGACGGATTTGTTTAGTGCTATGCTTTCGGTAGATTGGCTGATGAAATCATGTTTAATTAATTAAATAATTAAGCGATTTTATTTCCTACAGTGTAATCGAGCCTGTTCCTGTAGGTAGGTATTTTGACTTCATAATAACTTGGAGCAGTTTGTGATTCGGGATAGAGTTGGAAAGCCCCCTTCGTACACTACTGAAAGATAGAAATTTATCCTCTGTAACAAGGGGAACCACCTAATGAACTTTGATAGGAAGTGACTGTTGCTTGTTTCCCATTTAAAATTGTCTCGTCTATCTCTCAGGACACGTGTGCTATTATTTCTTTAGTACGATATTGTCAGTGATTTTCATGATGACTCTGGTTTTGTTTGAATCGTATCTAAGTTTTGTTTGAAGGATGTTACGGCTCTTTTGTGCTTCGTATACGTCCACGCATTTGTTATGACACAGACAGCGGCAGAAATTAATTAAAAATACCGACACAAGATTAATTTTGCTGGTTGTTTTGCATGGGTATGAAACTTGGTCTCTCACGTTGAGGGAGGAGCGTAGGTTGAGGGTATTCTACAGTACGGCGATGAGGAACATACATGGGCCTACGAAGAACGAGGTTACAGTGGAGTGGAGAAGACTACATAATGAGGAGCTTCGTGATATGTACTCCTTACCAAATATTATTCGGCTGATGGAATCGAGAGGAATGGAAGTTACGGGGGCATGTGGCACGTGTAGGGTAAGAGAGAGTTGTATGCATGGTTTGGGTGGCGAAACCTCAGGGAAAGAGACCATCAGACCTAGGCGTAGATGTGAGGGTAATATTAAAATGGATCTTAAATAACTAGGATGGCATGGACTAGACTGATCTGGCTGAGGACACGTACAAGTGGCGGACTCTTGTAAACTGCGTAATGAACCTTCGGGTTGCATAAATTGCTGGGGATTTCTCGACTGACTGAGGAACTGTTGGCTTCTGAAGAAAGGCAGTGTTTCATGGAGATGATGCTGTTTCTTTCTGTCACACACACACACACACACACACACACACATATCCCCATGATGACGCTGCACAGGTACCCCCCCACTCCGACCTTTCAGACCACTAGCTTACTAGTGCCTGTGAAAGGGAAGTTACTGACTTAAATTAGTTAAACCCCGAGCGGTCTTTCTGCGCAGTTGACATGCTGTTGGTTGGTGGTGTGTGAATAAACCAAGCATAGGCACATGCTGATGCGAAGTTTGAATTAATGCTCTGATGATTATTACTGTGTTGTTGGAGTGTATTTCCGCTCTCGGCCTCTTTCTGAGGAAGTAAAAAAGAATGCGTTACTATTACTGATCAAGAGATACCAGATTGTATTTTCCATCGTTAAATAGCTTAGTGCACTGTTTAGGTGTCTTGAATGTTAGGTATTAATTTGTTGTAATGAAATTGTTCTTCCCTCGGGGGGAGGAATTTTATATAGGCCTATGTAACATACTTAACAGCGAGTCGCATTATTGAAGGTTTATGCAAGACTTATCATTGGTGTGGATGTGGCGAGCTTGAGTCGTCCCATTTGCCAGGTTCCGTGTACACGTTCGTGAAGAACGACGACATACAGTTAAATAATGAACTAAGGTTTCGCTGTGGAACTTTCATAGATTGTGAAGAAACGTTTACAATGAAAGCTTTGCCCCCTTTGGCGTCGTGGTTGAAGTATGTAGTGAAAGTTTTCGAGTAGACCAGCTACAGGTGTTGGGTTATTATACCTTACGATTTGCGGTAGGTCGCATACTAAGTGGTCCAACTCATATATTTGTAACGGACACGTGAAAGTTCGTGAGAACGAGACTAACGCCTGCAGGTTCTCATACAGTGGGTGCAGGCCTTGGGTTGGAAGGTTTAATCTATCTGAGCAAAGTACAAAGTACGGACGCTGAGTTGTACTGGTATATCGAACACTTGGTTTCTTCTGCCGAACTTGGGATAATGATAGAACTTATTCTTCTTGTTCTTCTTCTTCTGTGGCGCTACAGTCCTCTCGGACGTAGCCGCATCATTGTTGAGGTTTCTTGATCACAGACGTAACTCCTCTGAACCAGTGATCAGCTCGTCGCAGGGGCGCTTACCTGTAAAACACACAACAGACGTAAGAGATGAACATCCATGTCATCAGTGGGATTTGAACCTGCGATTCTAGCAATCGAATGACTTGAGAATACGCTTTGCACCGAACGGCTATCGGGATCGGCGACGGAACATCCCGATGAATTGTCTGTCTGCGTGGTGGCTGAGCCACTGAATGACCGATGTACCGGGGTGCTGATAAGTCCTTAGCCCGACCAGGAAGGAAACAAGGTGCTCCTGTCAAAAGTGTGATGGGCAGAGGAATGGATTGATTTGGCTAGGGTAGGGACAGGTGGTGGACTCTTGTGAATGTGGTATTGAACCTCCAAGTTCCATAAAATGCGGGGAATGTAGCTTGTTTCCTTCCTGGTCGGACTAAGGACTTACCAGCACCCCTGTTTGTATAGGTGGGCAGAACACAAACAAGTGACGAGTTAAGTTTGGAAAAAGTGTAATGAATACACATTCATCCCGGGGAGCCTGGATAGCATAGTCAGTATAGCGACTGGCAACGGACTGGACGGTCCGGGGATCGAATCCCGGTGGGGGCGAGATTTACCTCACCCGTCCAGACCGGCTCTGAGGCCAACCCAGCCTCCTATACAATGGGTACCGGGTCTTTCCCGGGGGTAAAGTGGCCGGGGCCTGGCGTTGACCACCCACCCCATCTAGCGCCGAGAGTAAAGAAAGAGTAGAGCTATACCTTTACTCCCCCTTTGGGCCTTCGTGGCCTGTTCGAAGGGGAACTTTACACTTTTATCCCAGACGAGACGGTTTGATAAATGAGAACAACTTCTTACAAAATATAATTTAAAATACAGTAATAATAATAATAATAATAATAATAATAATAATAATGTTAAAAAAACAGTGAGAATAATTTAATAGGGGCAACTAAAACCATCTCAAAATCATCCAGAAAAATTCCTGAGCAACATAACGGGCAAGCGCGAAATCAAGGAACTGCAGAAAACAGCCATATGTGGCACTGCACACTTGTAAATACATCTGATAACTGATGATGATGATGATGATGATAACCACTAGTACATGCTACCATCACTTGTCTTCCGTTGAGTTGGCTTTTCATTACAACGCTAGGTTTTGAAGTACTGTTGAACGTCTGCGTACTTAAAGCCATTGATGAGAGGCTCCTTAATCATAGCTCCTATGTTTATACATTTCAACAATACAGGTGCTGTAAGTCTGTACTGCAGACAACTACATGTTGGACAGCGTGTTGAGTTCCTGAGGTGACAGCAGAACATGCTAGTGTGTGTGTGTAAGGATTCTACCCACAGGGACGCTGTGAATGGTGACTTGGAAAAGGGTTTGGAGGGCTCGCGTTTGCGATGTCAGCAGAGAATGAGGAAAACCGCGAAACATGTCGAAATACTCGACCTCAGTCTGATTTCTGGATATACATATTTATAAAATAATTTTAATTTCTTATTGAATGAATAATATTTATTTTATTTCACCTGCGTGTGTGGAAGTGCTGAAGGTATCCAAGTTACCGATGTTGGTGGAGTTTATGACACAGTGTGGATATTAGGATGCTACCAGAAGGGATGTACGGTTCTCCGAAAGGAGGGCACTGCTCAGTTTTCCGATACTTACAATAAAGACACATTATTTTCATGGGGAATGACTTAACGGTGATTTTCCCAAGACTGAGGCAGTGTACAGAATCTTCGATTCAAGGATAAGTCTTGATAGTTGCTTATGTAAGCTGTTATCTTCTTCATCTGCTATACATCTCGGTGGTCAGACAATCTTTAGTATCTCAAACACTGATCAGAAGTTGGGAGATTTGTATGCATTTGGTCTGTGGTGCTTACGGATTGCGGCTATGTCGTTGGCCGTCCAGCTGCCTATAGACGCCAGATGTGACATGTTAAATAAGGGTAGAACATCCACACCGTAACCTAAATAAAGTTCATACGTTGGATAAGTTACACGTTGATGCCAGCAATGTCCAGGAACTTTCATAACCGTATGTTCGATAAAATCGAGAACTAGAAGAGATGAGCAAAGGAGAAAATATAGTAAAATGGATAAAAGGGCAAAAGGTAAGCTGGTTAGGTCACCTAGAGAGAATGAAGTAGGATAGGATGCCCAAAAAGATCTTCACTCAAGAACTGGAAGGGACGAGAAGAAGGGGAACACCCAGGAAAAGTTGGAAAGAGGAAGTAGAAAGAGATCTTCAGGTGCTGGGAGTGAGAAGGTGGAGAGAGTTGGTGGCAGATAGGAAAAAATGGAAGGACATTGTTCGACAGGCCAAAGCCCACAGTGGGCTGTAGTGCCAATGGAAGAAGAAGAAGAAGTATGTTCGATAAATGATGTGACTGTAGAATTTATAATTTGAATGCATGTGGTAGCAATAATGAAATCCCTTTATAAGAAACCCATATACAGCCTTCATCTATGTAGGACTCAGTACATCTTCTAGTGTTATATATATATGTATGTATGTATGTACAGAGAGAGGGAGATGCCGCGCGATCCCATTAACTCGAACATGTCACACGTTCTAAGCCAAGGTTGTCGGTTAACGGTCAACCCATCTTGAAGCAAGTTCTGTTATTGACATCATATATTTATTGTTTATTGCCGCATAATTTATTCCTGTTACATTTCCTCTCGTCAAGAGCATGTTTCACGGTTGTAACTCCCAAAACCGCCTGCCTGAACGTTGTTACTCGGCAGCGACGTCCTTCGCGAGGGGAAGTGTTACAGTACCGATACGGTAGCCTCAGTGATGCTGGTAGATGTAGCTAATACTTAGTTGTGTTAAACATTGTGTTGGCCTCTAGTGTGTGTGAATTTTGGTGCGGTGTTAACAGCGATGGTATTAGAAAACACTGTCATATTGCGTTGGAAAGACAGTATTTTGTTTTGACGGTTTTTGTTGGTAGAATGTAATGTGTACATAGTATACATTGTGACAGCTACTGAGCGATTTTGTTGCAGCCGCTTCTCTTCGGTTACAAGTCGGTGGCGACATTAATTGCGAGTAACGTTACTGATATGGGGAAGCGCCTGTCGTGCCTGGTTTAGACTACCTGCGAAACAGTAGTGCTGGAGAAGTTGCCTCTATCTCACGGCGAACGGAGTGGCTTCAGTATTAATAATGGGTACAGGTTGGCTTACTGCGTAGAACTGCAGATAGCTAGCGTGGGACGTGCTTGCTAGATAGTTGCCGGCCATTGATTCGAGTATTTCATGTCTAGTGTTGTATAGTAATTTGTTTCTTGTCTTACCTTTCGTAGATCATTTGTCCGAGTATTTTCCATGAGATTTAACGACTTAACGAAACAAAAGACTCACGGAATCTGGTTTAATCAAGTATTTGATTGATATTTTCAAAAATTTGTAAACGAAAGTGGAAGGACTTAATATAGCAGCCAAAGAAAAGGTTTTAATAAGCGAACAAAAAGCAGCTGCTACGTGAGGTGAGCTCAGAAGATACAAGCGATTGGAAACAGACATGAATATTTATTGACAGCGTTGTGCGGGCAGAATTAAGAAACGAAATCGATTGACACTGTCAGGGTTTAGAGAGGAAATATCGGAATTTAAAACAGATACAATCTCTTTTTTGAATGGAAGCATCACGATGTGCTCTCAGCGTAATATAATATTATGTAGTGTACGTCAGCACAATCAATTATTTAAGGTAATACAAGGCTACATGTTTCTCCTATAACCTAGTCATCTTCAGGCCTATGTTAAGTGTACATAGCATCTGGTAACACAATTGTTAACATAGGCCTGAAGGTGACTAGGTTATAGTCGAAACATGTAGTCTTGTATTACCTTACATAATAAAGTGATTGTGCTGACGTACACTATATAACATTATATTAAGATACAATCCCCTCCCCCCAAAATGTATACACATACGAAAAGTGAAGAGAAATCAACCACTCGGAAATCCAAGTAAGAGACACATCTTTGTCCTTTGGTTGGGCCAGAATTAAACTTTAAATTGTGAAATTCACGAAGAGGAAAGAAAACCTACTGAAGAAAGAATTAAAGATAATCTTGAAGATGCTATTCAAAACATTTGAATGGGTCATAGAGACAGGAATTGTGATCTGATAGTTACACGAAAGGGACCGAAAAAGTAATAGGGTATTTAGTTACAAAATGTAAAGCGAGCGTGAATATTAATATACTACCCATTTAGTGGTTCGATTGGGTCCATGATGTTGGCGAAAACGAAGTTGCTAAGATCAGTTCGAACAAGGTGTAACGTAAATTCGGGCTGTCCGTGTATGCTTTACCATGAAGACGCACGGAGATTACTCTGTAGCGCCACGTCCTAGCCGCGTTACCCGATGGAGGAAGGGTCCCGATGCTTGTTGGTTAGGAGGCAGGGTGGTTTCCAGAGACGGTAAGGCTGTGCTGGCGATGGGGGATATCAGTTATGCCAGATTACGCATTTTTTTCCATTGAATATAACTCTGTCCTTTCATGTGAAGCCGTATAGTGTGATAGGAATTTACTAACATTTCAGATTAACCTGCTCGCTCAGCTTTCAAGGTAAGAGAAATTCAGTAAATCTGAAAGTCATAGCCGGGTCGAGCGCATATCTCACATTTGAATGCAATTTATCTTCATGTAATGAGACTGTAACGTTTTATGTCCCGCTTTTTTGTGGTGTTATCGTCAGTGCATTTTGATCATACTACTGTTTCATTGTGCAGCAACATGTATTGCATGAACTTTTTACAGTAGAGTAAGGAGGGTCTATTTCTAGCGGTTGCTGTATGTACCACCAGGTTTAATATTCAGACATTCTACATGGCGCTCGCTTTGCATTGAGTGTTTTGTACGGATCTCAGAACAGACAGCGGCCTTTTGCTGTATACATCATAAACTGATTGGTTTTTATAACCGTGGTGGAAAGTGTTTACAGCGCGGTATGGAGTTATTCCTTATACAAAGCAAATTACGTTTCGTCTTTAAAAGGTTGATAACGTTCCGAAGAAACCTGACGAAGTATTGGTACCTATGTCACAAGCTACACGGCGTCATGTCCCACAGACACAGTCTTCGCAGTGACCGCTGTCAAACTTGCAGAACGCAGATACAGCCCATGACGGCTGCATCTGTGACTTGCGAAGAATGTTCCAGAATTGATAGACAAGAAGTATAGTCTTCGGAAACTTCAGCCTCTCCTCGACTGCAGCATTATTTGTGAACGGAAATGTGTGCGAGCACATATTTGTGAAATTATGTTTAGCGGTTAAGGTAGACAGGAGAGGAAGCGCCTGTTTTATAAAGAAGCGTAGAATAATTTACAAAAGAAATAATAGATGTTCTGGAAATTGTACTCTTCTGTTTAATATTGCTCCAAAAACATAGCATCGTAAATGTGACTCCGGATGTTATACAGCAAAATAAATGTTAGTGTGCCTCTGTAACTATTTGTTTTTACTGGCCTACGCTTGCACGTTTCTTTGTATTTTTATCTTCCCTGTTTACATTTATTTCCGTTACCGGACCGTGCTTACTTTTCGCCCACTGTCATTTTTTTGTCCTTAAGTGAGTACCAGAGGCATAGACACAACGTAAAAACATATCGAGAAATAACAGTGAAGGAAATGTGTCGCTGCTGCTGTGCCAATATTTTTGTTATTGTAGTTACATGTTCTGCAAGATTTTTTTAATTTTAAAATCGACCGTCGGTCGATGGTGTATTTATAATATACGGTGACTGAAGAGGGTTTTATGTGACACATTGAACATAGGGTCTACGCAGTGGCATAGATAAGGTCACCGCTGACTCCACGGTACGGAGAGGGCCCATCGGTTAGGAGGATCCCGAAACGTACATAATGCTAAAATCTGTTGTGGGTTCTTTCGGGCTGGGTTCATTTCTGACGACAGAAGGCAGCCTTCTGACATATGCTGCTCCGAATTAGTTAACGGCAAAGAAAACGGCGGAAAAATTTGGTATGTGATATTTTGCAAGCACTGTGGATAAGAAACCAACTAGATGTCACTTCTGTGTAATCCTTTATTTTCTCCTTACAAGTTGCTCAACATGTTTCAGGCAACTGTGTGCCCATCTTCAGGAGCTGACGCTGAGTAGCGTTTTCGCCACGTGTTGGTATTGTGCCGTGGTTGCCGTAAGGCTGTCAGAACCGGTTGGTAGGTAGTGTGTCCATTGAGGAGTTCGTTGTGCTACGAACTCCTCAATGGACACACTACCTACCAACCGGTTCTGACAGCCTTACGGCAACCACGGCACAATACCAACACGTGGCGAAAGCACTACTCAGTCGTCAGCTCCTGAAGATGGGTACATAAGTTGCCCGAAACATGTTGAGCAACTTGTAAGGAGAAAATAAAGGATTACACAGAAGTGACATCTAGTTGGTTTCTTATCCACACTGAATTACGATGCACGGTCAACCACACATCAGATTTGCAAGCACTGTTAAAATTAGTGCGTGTGGTCCTTGTAAGGTTGTATTGTGTCTGTGAGTGACGTCGTAGGGGTGTGTGGTGTTTTGGGCGACGTAAGGGTGGTCGGTATTAATGATATAACCATCTATGCTACCAGGCCTGTGGTGTGCAGGTGTACATTTGATGACATTCCGTAAGAATGCCTTTCTCCACACCATCTTGACGTGCACGAGTTGTGACCATATGCCAGGAACTGTTTACCAATTTTAAAATATCTTCGCCACCTAAACCTATATAAATATGTCGTAATTGACATCGTTGTTTTTTTCCATGCTTTTAGTAGCACTAAACTTGTCACAGGAGTTCAGCGAATTTGACGTCTCATCCCCCCCCCCCATGGCGCGACAGCCCCTAGTGGGTCAGGGCCTCCTCACTACGGAGGCTTCAGGATCATGCCAATAGACAGACCACACTCAGTAGGACTCATCTGTACGAGGGATCGACCCGTCGCAGAGACTTCTACCTGACATCACACCCGCCCCCGGGCGGTATTCGAACCCACAATCCCAGCCAGCAAGTGGCTGCAGACCCACGCTTTAAACCGCTCGGCCATTGGGTTCGGCAGCTGGCGTCTCGTATACCTGCCATCTACAGTACGCCTACTGTGTCAAAACATATCCTACTTGTTGTGTGACCTGCTTGTTTTTCTCTACGTAAGCATTTAGACCGTTTTAGGCTCGTCTGCGTACTCGCAGGAAGCACCTCTTGGCTTTGTCATGTCCGTTTATCCTTATGTATCGGAGCAGCTCCCACTGCTCGAATTTCCGTGAGATTTGATATTGACGACTTCTATGAAAAACTGTTGAGAAAATCAGAATTTACTTAAAATTGGGCAGTTTGCGTTGAGGTCCAAGTACGTTTTATTGTTGCCGCTAACACTAAATCACCATAAAAGCGCTCTCTTTGAATGAAATGGTATCAGGCTTTTATGATATCCGAGGAGGTGTATAATATACGCGAACACGCCACAGTGTTACGGTATACGTGCATTGCGTACTTGTTGCTTTTTTCTATTGGTCCAGTCTGCTGTCGGCATAAATTCACCAGTTTAAATGAATCTGACAATGGAATGAAGATACTTTGTTGCAGAACGTTTGTTCGGAATGTTTGCTTCAGCACTTCGCCGCAGGAGAGGGTGACATTGTGTTTAGAAGCCTGGCGCACTTATTCTCTAATAACATATGCCGTGAAGCGACGATTTGTTGATGTTAATATGATTTGCTACTACTTCTGAATCCATTCGTCATGACAGATCCAGTACTGTAATACTCACTCGGCCTTCTCCCTTACGGAAATGTGTCTTATCTGAGTATGACAGATATTAAAAGCTTCCAGAAGGCCCTGAAGTTCCTTGATAGCGACTTTCTGCTGACGGGTTATGACGAAGCACAGTATTAGATTGTTTCCTCTGTAAGAATAAGTATTTCAGTACAAAGAAACGTTAAGCTAAGACAGCTGCAAACATAAATTGGTTTGTACGTTTTCGGGCTGTCGTGGCGGGAGTTGCTCCATTGATAGTCTGCTGGGTATTAAACTATGTAGAATCGCAAGTCGGCTTCGAAGTTTCGGAGAAACGTGCTGCCTTCGTTTTCAGGGTGACTGAATTACGTTCAGGTGACAAAGACATTTTGAATGCAGTTGAATCAAGGGATTTATCGACAGCTCTCTGTTAGGGCTTGTTTTTCTTTACACCGTAAGATGGGAACCCTGAAGCAACGTGAGCGGTGGCTGATCAAAAGAACGGGACTTGTCACTAATCGCATTGTTATTGCTCTGATACACTAATATAAAATGTAGGGGTGTGGTGTACTGCGTTGTGGTATGCAGCAGTTTTGTTTTTACGTCTCTATTCAAAACAAGCCTTTGAACCTCTCCTTGCCGCACGAGGTTTGACACAGAAAGTGTCGGTTAACGTTGCGTTACATTCTTGCAGACTGTCGGAGATTTCAGGCTTTCGCCGCAGTGCCCTTGAGGCATTCGTGCTTCTGGGATGTTACGCGGCATAAATTGATGGTTTGTTGCCTTGAATATAGGACCGTTAGGCTGTTCCGAAACGTCGGTAGCCTACCAGCAATCTACACCGCGTTAACATCCCAGAAGTTCAAAGGCCTCTGATGGCAGGCTGTGTTTGTTAGAGAGCACTGCCGATCCTAATAATTACGAAGGGACTTCGAATCTGTCGATATTATATGCGCATTTTTCATAATTAAGGCGTTGGGAAAGGTGGGTTCATTCGTCCCCGTTGGCGCACCTGCACATCCCAGTGGTAGGAATGAACTAGCAAATTACTGCCTTTACCCCTTAGCGTCGAATTTTGAGTAATCATGCTCGCTCATTACGTTTGTCACCTGGTGTTTAAACTGCTTATTATACTGTGTAGCAGTTGTTAGTCCATGCCTCGGGCATGCTTTGTTTAAAATATTAATTAACTTGATTAAAACAGGAGTTTCTTCGTATTAGAGAATGGAATGCAAATTGCAGTTCCTCATTCTGAATCATGTACATTCAAAAGCGGTCTATGTGGTCGTTCACAATACGTGTTCTGTATATTGTATTTATCCGTTTTGTGTGCCTTTAGAGGTTAGTTTGGTTTGTAAGTAATGCTCTGGGCTTGTATTCCGGTGGTGTTTCGTTCATATCTCGTTTGAAGTGTCGGTCATCCATACTGGGTGTTCATAGCTTTTCTGAATCTCTTTGGCGAATGGCAGGATAGTAGTATGAAACTGGCCACGACAGTATCTTATTATTTATTTATTTACTGCAATTGGGTTGTTACCCGGTGACCGTGGTATCCTTACCAGTTTAGCCTTGTTGACCACCCCTTCTCTGCTCTTCGTTCAACGTTTTATAACATCGAAGTTCATATTAATCGTTAAATACTCCACTGTCCGTCGATAATAGTCATCGTTTTATCCCAACCGAATCCTGCGACAAGATGGTAAAAGGTACTGGGGTTAAAAAATTCGGTCACTGTTTATACGAATGCTATCTTGCGGTTTAACACGGCTTGTGTGTGTTTTACTTGTTGATTTGGCGTTGCCGTTTTACATGCAAATATTGAATGTCGTTCAGTTACAGATGATACTGTGGTTGTGAACATTGATGTATATAACGGGGTGCAGAGTGGTCTTAGGATGCGTTCAGGTACTTCCCCGGAGACACATCTTGTAACACCGCCGCACGGCAGCGCAACTCGTACTAGCTGTATTTTCGTTCGCGCTTAACTTTGATGCTTCTTCTAGCTGTCTGTCTTGTCTTGAAGTTGATAGTCTGATGACGTGTGTTGATTACAATTAGCATACACAGTCATCCTTAGACAAAATTGATAGTGGTATTTGGTCCTGAATGTCACGTAGCAGGACCAGTACTTCTACGTTTTGCCAGAGGTTCTTAATTAACGACATGTTTGTGTCTGGAAGTACACGTGTACCTACTGCGTAACAAATGTGATGTTAAGAAGAGTTGTCCGTCTGCTGAAGCAGATACAGACGTACAAGTTTTGTGTATACCAGCTGTCTGGTTTTCATGGAACTTGGTATATCCCCAGGAAATTTAAATAGGGTTAAGCTAAATGAGAGGGTAGGGAAGTGTGGTGAAGTGTAGTTGGGTGAAGATTAAATGGGGAGAAGTGAAGTGTCAAAAGGTGAAGTGAAGTGGAGTGAAGTGTAGTTGGGTGAAGTTTTGAATGGAAAGAAGTGAAGTGTCGACAAGTGTAGTGAAGTGGAGGAAAGATGTTAGTAACAGGGTGTTTATCATTATTAGAAGATGTATAGATCAAATACAGTTCGCTGCTTATATGGCTGTTTCGTTTATCACATTTTTTTCCTATTCATCTGGTTCTATTTTGTGTCATTACATATATGGTTGCATATTTTGTATGCGTTGTTTAATTTTGTAAATTATGTATTCTTATTGTTATGTATTCTTTTGTTAGTTTAAGTATTCTTATTTTTCTGTATGTTCCGTTCTGGGTATTCTGTTTCATTGTGTTGTTCTGTGTACTGTTTGTGTGTAAATGTGTACTGTACTACCGCCACCGGGTGTCAACCCAATTGCAGTTAACAAATATATCATATACCATATAAAACCTCAGCTGGGTACTCATTAACTTCCTCCATTCAACAATACCAGTATGATATCTTTACGAAATTCTGAGATGAAGTCAGAAATGGCGCCACGTAGTGTGGTACGTATGTAGTAAGGTTTCAGGGGCCTGTTGCTTGCCTTATTACTAAGAAGTAACCGTCATTGTGGCCACCATGAGAACCTGACCTCCCGCATTGGAACCTGATGTTCTTGTTTAGTTTGTGGATATCCTTGTTTAGGGCAGTGGAGCATAACAAGAATCCCGCGCTTACGTTTTGACATGGTGGCTATGGCTGGTTGGTAATTGTATCATCGGCTGTGAAATTTGTTTGGCAGCATGTAATAACCCATTTGTCAGGTCGTACGTGTGTACCAAAACGTACGGCACCTGAATTTCAGTCACTAAGTTCAGTGCTGCAGCGGATATTCCGTTTAGTGATTCTATAATTCCATGACCTATGTTTGGACACGCTGAAGCCTAAAATAAACTAAAATAAAGGTCACAGTCTTTTCGAAGGAAGAAAATTTCATGGTCCAAGTGCTGATCTGACATTTTTGGGGGAAATATATACAGAATTTGGTGGGGGGATTGTCATGGAAAACAACAACATTGAAGATTAAGAAGAACGTTGGAGGAAAATATTAACATAGATCGTCGGTAAATAGGTTATGAGGGCGAAATGTCGTTGAAGTATACTTGGCTGTTGAAAACCGAGTGGTACCGCCATTTTCCCCGTACGTGCATGTGCATATCCCGTATAAGTTTCACAATAAACATGGAACCGAGCCGTTTGGTTCATGTTGATAACATTTGTGACTTGTATTTGACGGGTGCATTGTTAAATCGTGTACGCAATGCTGACGTGTCTCATGATGTTATTCAGTTCCAAATTAAATACATTAATAGTCCTTTAAGCGGGCCATGCCTGCCTATTCACCAGTTTATGTATCAACGTACTGTTACCAGACGCTAAACGGCCACTGTAAAAAAAAAATGTAAAGTGATCCCGTTACAGGCCCGGTGTAGCCCAGAGGGCGGGTAGCGGTATAACTCTACTCTTCCATGACCGCGGCACTAGAAGGGGGTGAGTGGTCAGCAGCACGCCACGGCCGCACTTTACCCCCGGGAAAGACCCGGTACCCATTTTACAGGAGGCTGGGTGTGTCCCAGGGCCGGTCTGGAAAGACGGCCACTGCACACTGCCAATATCCTAGTGTACTGGAAGTAAGCCTAAGTAGGTAATGAACGTGGATGCCGGAAAGAAAGTCAGTTTTATGTATTTGTGTTACCAACACGATCAAGAAGCGTCCGTTGGGCAGGACATGCAGCTGCAGTGGGCGAGGTGAGAAACGCTTACGGAATAGTAGTGATAACACTTGCCGGGGAAGGTTACTTCGAAAATTTAGGCGTAGACAGGAATAACCTTTTCAGAGGGGGTCTTAAATAAATAGGGTTCGAATATAGGGGGGGAATGCATTAAAGTTATTCAGGATAGAGGGCTTGTGAACTCAGCAAGTGTTCATTCGGCATTTGTAAAAGGCTGTTTCTCGGCCGGATGAACGACTGTCAGCTTCTGAAGGCTGTACTCCGAGTTAATGTGTACGCTTGTTAGCAGTGGAAAGTGGCCAGTCAACACAATGTTGTGTTCAGAGTGCCTCTTCGGAACTTCTCAGAGAAACACACTGTTGTGAATGGAGGGTTTTTTTTTCCTTCTTTAAAGTGTTCCGTTACTTAGTCGTGGTTAAACTGTGCCGCCAGGCTTGCGTTAGTGCAAGTCTCTGTTTGACATATTTCACCTTTCGCAATCAATAATCGTCTCAGCAATTCTCGTTCGTCATTCTAATGTAACTGCCACTCCGCCGGTATATGAACCAAGAAAGAACGAGAAAAACATATAGACCCGTAATAACAAGATCATGTAAGTACCGCCGTTACATGGAGCTTACATTTTACGTGTTACTGATTTTAAGTAACTGGTCTGTATTGTCTGTGTCAGTAATATAAGACATGTAGATTAGTTTGCTTAAATGCTACATGATGGGTCATGTACACGATATTAGTAGAGCATTGGAAAGATACGCAAGTGTCAAGTTTATGAGCATTATAAACTAGACGTCACACCTTCCAGTACGTAAGTTCGTTTTGCGTTTTGGTCTGTCGTACGAATGCTGTTATTCGGCTCCGTAAACAGGCAGTTTACAGCTAATCATGTGTGTGCGTATCTTCTGGGGAGTCCCCTTTCCGTACGTGTGAGTTGGACCGACTTCATTGACTACTTTGGCCCTGACAGCTGTATATGAATGCAGGTTGCTGCGTGGCTGGTATTCCGTATGTCTTTAGAACACATTTTTCATGCAGATGTAGACATAAGGAAACGAAACGGTGGATGTAAAAGTAGGGTTTGATAAACGGCGACAGAAGCAACTACCTGAAGAACCCGCTAGCGGAAAAGCAGTCATAGGAGAGCCCCAGGCAAAATGTGGCTATTCCAGTGTTGGACTTCATGTCAGCGGCGTGGATTGCGTTGCTCCCAGTTTTAAGTAGCGTCTAGTCAGCTGAGTACCTGAACTGCGGTACTTGTTTCAGTATATCAGGTTTTCCAACAGCGCATACAATTAACGAGTTTGTGAGATTAATTCTGTTTATGTAGGAGATAAATTTCCATTGGTTTCGTAGTGATAATACTGTCCAGTTGTGTCTCCAGGTAGTTCATTACAGTGTGAACAAGACCTTCAGTTTAAACAATGAGACTAAAGACGCTATATGAAACAATTACTGAAGCCTTAAGAAACAAGAATTATGACCTTCCGTTTTGATTTTCCAGGTTTTTAAACTTTTTGTGACGGACTTTAAGAAACTGTAACTCAAAACGCGCATTTAGAAGAAATGTTCGATCTGTTCGTTTGTCTTGTGCGGAGTGGGGCGTTAGTTTTTAATGGCGAGCCATGTTCGTCGGTTTTCAACAAACCGCGAGTCGGTGACCGTCGCGAGAAAGCGTCATTACGACTGCTACACGGTCGACTTACAAGGAGAGGTCCTCCGTTGTCGTCTGCGCTGTATCCATATACGATGCACCCTTCTGGAACGTAACACATACGTGTAAAGGGCACCTCCTGCTATTTGTGTAGTTCAGATTTGAATGGAATTAATATTATAATTTAATTTTGTAATGTGACGATAGGACCGCCTCTGTGGTCTAGTGGTCAGAGTTTCTGGCTACAGGTACAGAGGTCCCGGGTTCGATCCCCGGCGCTACCAGATTTTCTGAGTAGTAGTGGTTCTGGAACGGGGTCCACTCAGCCTCGTGAGCCTCGTGAGGTCAATTG
>Ga0123353_10004167_pt1 | contig 18549 bp, 24 predicted proteins | sample TergutLab28metaG_3_FD_92763 | JGI IMG/M metagenome (GOLD analysis project Ga0123353, IMG submission 92763) | Labiotermes labralis P3 segment gut microbial communities from Petit-Saut dam, French Guiana - Lab288 P3 | ecosystem: Host-associated > Arthropoda: Insects > Digestive system > Gut ... | reverse complement strand
GTTACGAGGAAGCTGTGTTTGCCACACGTGGGAGTAGGGTGAATGTGGTTCATAAGAAGTGACACAGTACAGTGCAGTACAGTGTATTGACACATGAACATGCTGGTGGCGATGTAACGGTAGGTAATGGGGCATGTGTTGGTGTGGCGCTTGTATCCGGTAGTTTGGCACACCTTATGTGGAACAGTCTGTGTGACTAAAGTCGAACTGTTTGCTTGTATCGTAGCTTACCGGGGTGACGATAAGTCCTTAGCTCGACCAGGAAGAAACAAGCTCGGAAACATGTCAGGGACGCGCGCGATTTCAACAACGTTGAGACGCGAGCTGTTATCAATTTTTTTTTCCTGCAAGGCAAGGCGCCGAAGGAAATTCACGTCATTCTGACAGAAACATTAGCTTGCTCCTTCCTGGTCGGACTAAGGACTTATCAGCACCCCTGTATTTTTGGGCTCACGGTATATACGGTAGGCGTTATTTGGAAGGATGACTTGGAAGTGAAACAACGTCCTCCTAGGAAATGTAAACAGAAATGTATTGTACCTGAGGAAGACAACGGAAATCTCCCAGTTACACCGTTGACTTAGTGATATCGGGAGGTTTTGCCGCTGTTGAACCACGAAGCTTCAAATCATAGCCGAACTTAACTTGCAATGGCGAGGCAGGTCTCATTGCGTTACAGTTGCGTATCGGGCAGAAGTTGGTACCCCTTGTGTGTCCGTCCTTCTACGCCTGTTACTGCCCTCACTGTCACTGGCAGTGTCAGTGTTATGTGAAGTGTTCGTGATTTTGGTACAGATCGTTTGCCGTGGACATTCATTGTCACTGAAAATTCATTTCACATTCTCTGGCGCCTGTGTCTTGTGTCTGCAAGGATTCACTTCCCAGGACCTAATGCCGACCAATGAAGACTTGTGCCGAGCGCTGCGGTGAGACCGATCATTATGTAAGGGAACAGGTCCATCTGAGAGCCTGTGGCCGTGCTGCCTCTTCCCAGTATCGATTCAATTTATCAGTGGAGCAACACACTGCTAAAGAAGAATTACTGCCTTGTTTCCAGACTTGTGTAAACAGGTGGCAGGTACAGGCCTGTGTCTACAGGAAAGACTGTATTGAAGAGTGAAGAACAAGGTCTGTTGTTCTTGTGCTGTAAACACGGGACTTAACTGGCAGAAGGAAACTGGTACGTTTGAGCGGTCGTTTTTTATGTCACGCAGAATGCAGTGGCTACACAGCGATCTGTGACAGGTTTGGAGTTGAAGAGCAAGTCAGTGATTTCAGGCTATTTTCCCCTCTGTAATGCGTCATAAAATAGTTACGAGACATGTTCCTGTACGGTTGTTACCGTAGAACAGTTCAACGATCAGTTGTTACCATATACCGGTAACAGTATAATGATAAATTAATACCAGACAACAGTTTGCTGCTTCGTTTCTTTCCTGAAAGACGACTCTTACTTCAGCGGCAGAGCTTGAATGGCAAGTTCTAGAAAACGAAGGTGTTTGTACCGCTGAACAAGAAAGAAAGTGATCAGTTTAGGGTATGAATTACGTCGTGTGCAATTCAACTTTTGTTTTTTGAGGTGGCTAGTTGTCGGGAGGAATGGAGTTCGGTATGAGGCAGGATGGGGCAGGATAGGAATAAAGGTAAATCAGTCCCATTACAGGCCCGAGATGCCCAGAGAATTCCAGGAAGTTAAGGTTCCCAGATTACGTGACAGTCAGCATATGAAGGTGGTAAGGTTGTCAGCCTTACGCACCGGCCGCTTTTACCCCGCAGGAAATACTCCTGGTACTCATTTCTGTTAGAGGCTGAATCGACCCCAAGGCCGTGGTGCGATCGGAAGGATTTTATGTCAATGAAAAATTCCAGTGACACCATCTGGAATCGAACCAGCGACCTTCCGATTTGTAGCATAGCACCTTAACCACTGTGCTACCGCGGTCCCCAGGATAAGAATACAATACGAAATTCTGGTGAGAAAACTTCCCCAAAAGACCAAGGAAAAAAAATAGGATATAAGATGAATCCTAATGAGAAAGTCCAAGCAAACCGGCTGCAGCAGTAACTGCACCAACTTTCCTGCATGCTCAGATTGTCTTGCTGTTTCTTCAGGCCTGCCTGGCAGCTGTCCACATAGTGTCTTAAAACAGGCCACGACCGCTTTCCTCCATGTTGTTGTAAACTCGTCCTTCACTGTCATCCAGTGTGCAGCGCTTAAATGTACGTATACTGCTCGGACACAAATTAGAAATATTTTGGGGATGTGAGCTGAATCGTGCAAAGTGGCGAGAGTTGGCTGCCACTGCTGCTGCTGCAACCACTACCACCACCACCACCACCACCACCACTGCCACTACTACTACTACTACTAATAATAATAATAATGGTCCAGTAACGTATTTCAGTATGTGTGTGCCTGCGGTACGCACAATACCTTCTTGTGTCTGGGTGCTAGAAGTTGGCTGACATTCTGAACACCGCCCGTCCTCTCAGATTAAAAAGCTGCAGGGTTTCGGTGATTACTTGTCATCGTGTTCAGGTGAAAAGCGGACAAGACAGTAGGCGATATCGTTGGCTCGGTAGAGGTGATGGAGACTGGGGCTTTGCGAAAGGCAGTCGTCAGGATTCTGTGAGGTCCTCTCGCAGGTTGGTTTCATATTGCATCGGCACTTTTAGGGGGCACAAAGAGTGCGCACTGCCCCGAGAGACACCGCTATGTGGCTCTGATTTATTTCCAGGTTCATTACCGACGTTGTTTAAACTTCAGAGGCTGGTTAGTGAATAAAGGAATGAAGAGGTCGAGGAATGACGTCAGACGCATACCGGATCCACGTCGGTGTATTTTTTCCGGCAGTTTGTCTCAAATGTGCGAGGAAGACAAGGGAAATTCACTTGGAATAGCCGATAGCTCTGTCTGAATTCGAACCGGGTGACTCCCCAATACAGTTGTACGGCTGTCCACTCGGGCGGTGTAGCTGCAGCATTGCACACTTCATCAGAATCTGCATCGCGACGTTCATCCCATCCATCACCTTGTGAAAGACTGGGGATTGCTTCGGTACGTGGAGTACATTGCTGGAAATATCAATTGCACAACTCATATCGCGTGTTCCGTGTTCCTGTCATATTAATCGCAAGAGACTGCAGTTACTTCATTTCGATAGATAAGCCTAAATGCAGGATGTGTGGGTGACGCTGAAGCCACACGTTTGGAGTGCAGCACGTCGAAACGTCAGACAGTACTTAATTTTGAATGCGTTGTTTTGCCAGCACAGCTGATATGTGTGTGGCGTATAGCTGTAGTGTTCATCAACGTCAGCAAAAAAAGCGAATACTCTTACTCTTCATTGCACGGTCCCTTAGAGCAATCGGTTCTTGTTGCCTGGTGTCCAAAACGTCGGTTGATCTAATGGCTGTTCCCGCATGCCAATTGGTATGCAGTTCGTTTAATATGTATTGTTCATGTCATCCATATTGTTCAGTAGAGTCCACGATGGCATTTTGTTCGTAATTTTTCCAGTGTGTCAACATACGCTTCATCCAATACAATATAATACAGTACAATACAATACATTCAGCACCTCCTCGCCCCACAAGCTTTCGTGTCACTGTATCAGTTCTCTAAGCTCTCCGATGTTTTACATGCACTCGCCCTCTCTGATTCGACGTAGCTTTCATTTTTATGTGGCCGTAAGCACCTGTGTTCATGCAGAAGTCAGTTGTGACTCGACGTTGAATTCCGTAGACACGCTTTGGGCATCTGTACAGGACAGCTGCTCTCCTGCAAAACGTTTTCTTGGTTCCTTGTTAGGTCCTTGCATTGCCACCACACTGCCAGCAACGCCTCATTTCGAAGAGGTGGTCATAATTGATAGACATTGCCACTCTGTTGTTGGAGCGGTGTGTTGAACTGAGGGAAGCCGTTGTTGATTCTTAGCGCATGTAAGTTTCTGATATGCATTGCTGGTGCTGCCTTCTGTCTGTCTGCTATTGAAACCCATCACAACAGAGCCACCATCTTCCCTTTCTGAGTCTAGTTTTCAAATTCTTGTCAAACTGCCGAGGTTTAAGGCGTGTTAGTTCCCTCAGTCATGTTATTTTAATATTTGTACCCCATATGACGTGCTAAATATCCACAAAATGATACTTGAACTGAACACATTTGTGCTGCCAGTTTATACAGCACCACTCATTCTGCCTGTGGTAACTTAACTGCACGATGTTGTGTATGCCTGCAGCTGAGTTTAATTCATGACCAGCAGCTGGCTCCTTCTTTATACTCTCTTTAATTACTTTATAATCCTTTGGAGCTATAAATTTACCAAACCAGCACGGAATGTTTTAATATTTTGTGGTTAATTCACTTACGAATGAAAAAAAGCTCAGCTGTGTCGTTCTGCCCTGTTTATTGCTACTTCACGAGGCGCGCAGCTCTTCTGCCTCCCTGTGCTCCTGTGCCAAGTGGAATGGTATCCTCCGAATCCTGAAGAGATCATTGCTCGCTGGCGTATAGATCCCACCGTAGCGCAGTGAGCTCTGTCAGACGGTAACGTACTGCTGCGTTCATCTTGGGGGAGGAACTATCGGGGCAGAAGCGCGCTGGCAGTTCGCACATTAAAGGTTGTCACAGGCCACTGCAGTTAACAGTACGTCATCTTAAACAAAGTGTACTTTAGAATGTCCGTGCAGTCTGGCCGCGGATTCGATTGCCGATCGTGACCGTTTGCTCCTTTGTTGCCTTGTGATGGCAGAGAACGTCACATGGCTGATTTTTCAGTGCGTGCAGAAGACAGATTGCCCTCAAGTAGGAGTGGCCAGAGCGCGCAGAGATACCGACCGACCGACCGACCCGAATATTGCGTCGGACCAACTGCCCACTGTAATTAATCTGCTGTCATAAGAAGATGGCGGCGCCGTTCCCTGCGCCTGTATGCACGACACATAGCATTATGTGTAGATTTGTACTGAGTTTCGCCCAAATCGGACAACAACTGTGTACAATGCGGAGAGACACTGATACACGCTACGTGCGATTGTGGCTTTCACCGAATGGGTTTCATTGCGACATCTCGTGTGTCGCGTTGTATCGAAATGTCAAGCACAGAAGATATTGTTTTGTCTCGTCCTGAAGCACTGTGTGGCTCTCATGACGTAGAGTTGCCCATAACTCTGTGCAGAATTGCGCCCAAATTGCTCATATATGTGGGAAGCACATGTAGACGGCGTTAGGCAAAGTGCGTCGCGTGACTGTCACTGAGTTCGTTTGGAAAATTGTGTAATCCGGAATTTTATGAAAATCCGTCACACAATCGCTGATACTACGTCACAGACAGGCGGACGGTCGTGGCTTCCACGTAACGCTTCTTTAACACATAATAACGCGAAATCTCGACTGTGCTCTCTCTTTAGTTACAGTCCCTAGTTGTCTTCTTGCTACTGTACCAAGGAAAGGCCATTTGAGATTCAAAACCAGTGTGTCCATCATTTCTATGGTCTTCCAGTATATCTTCTTTTTTCATAAATGTATTTAAGGTAATTTGTGACTCATTCGCTTATTGACCCCAAATTACAATTGATATTTGTCACTTCCACATCAGCTGAACAGTGTGTGTGTAACGACGCTGTGCCTGACCCAGCTGTAGTGACTTTAGACTATGGACTGAGCAGTCCAAGCTTCAAGTCTCAGCAGGGGCACGAGGCTTTTCTTCTGCCGAAAGACAGCGACCAGTTCTGGTGCTTATCCGTCCTCCTATTCAGTGAGTACCGGCAACGTTTCCCAGGGATACGACTTTCGGGGCTTGAAGCCAACCACTCACCTTTATTGAGTGGGCTATACTACGCCATGTGCCTTCATGGACGGTCAGGGACAACTTCACGGTGTTTTACGAAGGTGTATCAAGCAATGTCTTCAGCTGTACCGCGCCTTAGCGTTGGCAGAGCTAGAAGTGGCAAAGAGAGCTTCACTTTCAGGTCGCTTTGCCCCCTGGGAAGAGCCCCATATCCGTTACAAACAGGAAAACTCCATGTGGATTGTGGTGAAGAGAGAATTGTGAAGTGTAGCTAACTGTCTCTGATCGACCTGAAAATGTCTCAGACATTAAGTCGGTGCGGCCTTTAGTTGAGACTCTATGGTCTTATTCAGCGTAGATTCGAGCCAAGTACCGCATAAATAGAGCGAGTGTGCACTCGTTTTTGCCAGCTGCTGTTAGGCTGGAAACGGCCTACCTGTTGGACTAACATGACATTGCCACTAATAAATTGCGCCTGTGATTTTATGTGAAGACTACACGCCACACACCCGTGTCGGAGAAGTTGCAGCGACGGGACGTGTTAATCCAACCCTCTCGCAGCCCCACCTCCAACATCTCTGCTTGACTGCGAAATAAAACCGTCTGGAAAGTAGCCTTCAGCTTGATTGTGCCACACCCCCTTCGTGTTCCGCTTCATAATTCCGCGAAACTAATTAGTCAGTGTACACCCCCACTCTCAGTACAGGGTGTGCACAACACAGTCACCCTGGAGCTGAAGGAACAGACTTCGTATTGAGCGGTCCAGGTTCCACTCCTGTTCAGACTACTTGGTTTCTTAGCCTATTTGTTTGCTTTAGAATTCCTTATAATATTGATTGACACTTGGCGCTTTATAATATTAATTGACACTTGGCGCTTTATAATGTTAATTGACATTTGGCGCTTTATAATATTAATAGACACTTGGCGCTATATAATATTGGCGCTTGGCGCTTTGTAATATTAATTGACACTTGTCGCTTTATAATGTTAATTGACACTTGGCGCCTTACAATGCTAATTAACACTTGGCGCTTTATAATATGAATTGACACTTGGCGCTTTATAATGTTAATAGACACTTGGCGCTTTGTAATATTAATTGACACTTGGTGCTTTATAATATTGACACTTGGCGCTTTATAATGTTTACACTTGGCGCTTTATAATTTTAATTGACACTTGGCGCCTTATAATATGAATTGACTCTTTGCGCTTTATAATGTTAATTGACACTTGGCGCCTTATAATATGAATTTACACTTGTTGTTTTATAATATTGACACTTGGCGCTTTATAATGTTGGCACTTGGCGCCTTATAATATGAATTGACACTTGGCGCTTTATAATGTTAATTGACACTTGGCGCCCTCCTTCCTGCCCAGATACCGTAATTTAGAGCAATGTAAGCGCCATGTTTTGTGTTCTAAGAACTGCTGTTTTTTTTCTGACTGCAGCTGCCCTTTACCCGCCCACAGTGCATCTGACCTTTGTATTCAGTTGACACTCGCCTCTATCTGGAGGAAAATTCGGCAGCTGAGAATTGCCAAAATGCTCACTGCTATGTACATTAAAGTGCGCCGCAGATTTTTGTCCAACTTGCCATTTTTTCGGGTCACCCATCTGTCTTTTCTCGTTCCTCCTGGTAGACCTTACCCCAGTAAACGATATAGAAGGCACTGTGGATGAACGCTGCCTTGCGCGTCGTGAAACGTAGGAACAAGGGACTGTTTTTTTTACGGCAGTTAATGTCGAGGAAGATGTGTTCATTGCCTGAATCTCCTGAGCGGATGGCGACGTGTTTACTAATTTTGTACTGCCACTCAATGCCATATTTTAATTTAGGCCCCAGAATTTTCCACACGCTTCTGCAGCCTGGAAGACAAAGAGTCCAGACAACGTAACAAGTAAAGAAAAACAGCGGTGAAAGGCTCATTGTTGTTGCTTCAGTTCATTCTGAAATCTTGGTTTCGATCGGGGTACGCCATTTTTGGCGCAGCCCCACAAAAATAAATCACACGTATTAAGATGCGGATTTCTGGGAGGCCACACGGTTGGTCCTCGACGCCCAATCCACGTACCAGTAAAATGGCTGTCAAGCCACTCACGAGCAGAAAACTCAAACTGTAGTGGTGCTCCATTTGTAGTGAAATGCATGTCCTCATAATTGTCCCACTGAGCAGCGGTGAGCAACACGTTTTGTATATAAACTACTGTCACCATGCGAAGTGGTTGGTGTATGGAACGTATCGCAGTTCGTAGTGACATGCAGGTGGCCCCTAGTCATCGTCAGGACCGTGTGAGAGGCCCATAGGTGGGATCCCACGACTGTCTTGAGCTTCTGGCACGCCACTGTACAAGTTGGTGTGGCATGTGATTTATTCCTCCTCCCCTGTGCCTGCGAAGTCTGCGTGATTTATGGGAGAGGTTTTGAGCGGACAGGCCTACATATTATGCAGGACTGCAGTGAAATGAACAAAAGAAAATTTGGAATGTCACAGGAGACAATAAAAACAGACGGATTAGATGTAATCGTGTGGAGACTGTGGCAGTGCGACATGATCATGGAGTGAGTTTGTTTGAGTGACTGAACAGAAACTGCTGTCAGTGGCAATGGAACGAGTGACGTGGAGACTGCAGGTGTCTGTAGTCAAGAGCGAAATGAAACTGAGCGCATCTTTATAAATCAGGTTCTTAGTTTTGACACTGCGGGTACCCAGTGAGTGGTCCTAACGGCATGCCAAATGTTACAGCGTGTCTTGGTGTGCAGTTCACTGGAAGGTTGTGTATTAACCGTAAGAGGAAAAGTGGAGGAACAGCTGCACCTTTCAGCCGCAGGACAGCAGATTTGCGGGCGGCCGTACTTGCTTTTAGTTTCTACCCGAAATGATCCAATTTGGAAAATTCGTGCTTTCAGTGATATTACGCTCTGTCGATGGATAACAATTGCCAGACGTTTCGAAAGCACCACGACCCTTTGAAACGTTGCGATCGACAGCGTATCAGCACTTGACTTTAGGCCGGACCGCACAAAGTCGACAAGACCGTCGAACTGTTGCACCAGCCTCACCTCATATCCTGGTACCTGCTTTCTGACATCCCCCGAAATATCGCCGTCGTAGTCCTCAGTTTCGATAATCGCTGCATTCCAGTAATTTCCACACAATTTTACAGTAACTCTTATCTGTCTCACCCGCGCTACATGACCAACGCATCGCGTCTTCGTCGTTTCCACTGATGTAATTTCACTCGGTGGCCTGTTTAGATCGCGCAGTCAGTATACTTGTGTTCTTGTGTCGTTCTTGCAGGTTACGTGATTATGCAGGCCTTTTGTGATGCTTACAGTTTGTGCTGTGCACAGAACTGTGTCAGTTGTAAATGATTGCGTCGTCGTTATAGTAAGTTGTTGGGAATGCGTGGTTGTGTGGTGAAGCTGACCGTGGCAGCGAGCCCGTTCTGCTTGTTAAGGTTACAGACAGACAGACAGACTGCCAATTGTCAGCGAGCAACCTCATACTCACTTTGCCTTCCGTGATCATCCATGTAACTTGGCCCTGCGAGAGCCTTCAGTGCAAACTCTGATGGTTGTCCAGTCGCGAATAAAGCACCGCCCAGTTGGGGAGTTTGTTTGTTTGCTTGCTTGTTTGTTTATTCATTTCGTGACGTCGCTTACTAAATTCTTGTAAGCTGCGATGTTAGGCTGGTGATGAAATGGAAGCCGCACAGCTGGTACACAACGTGACCTGTGAAGTGTGAGAGCAGCTGTGCCTTGAAACGGCGCTGACAGCAGTTAATTGATAATATGGTGTAGTCAAGGTGTGGACACTGTGAGACGTGAAGTTTCATACTGTGTGGTATGTTGGGCAATGGACAGCAGCGCCACTGACTACAGTTAAATACCTCACTGAGTGATCCATTGCAGTAGCATTATTTGTAACGTCAGTCAGTCTTCAGTTGCACCAACTTGCAATGTTGTGCTGTGACAGCCTGTGGTTTATGTACACGGCGACGTCTCGAACTGGCGATTGACAGCTGCGTCTAAATGTAGCGTAACCAAGAGATTAGGCCGTTGGTGTGCTGAGTGAAGTGCAGAGGCGGCCGGAGTGTCGGTTGCCACTGGCGATTATTTCACCGGAAACTGAGCAACAGAATTATTAACATGAGCGCTGTGGGGACACGTGTTTATGCAAGGTGTGTAACACGTGTACCGTTATTAGTGCCTGTGCTGCCCGTACTGAATGACATTAACAGTCGGATTTCGGCGTACCGACAGATACGTCATAGCAACGTCACGAAACATAACGGGCATTGTCCGGCAACTGAAAATAAAATGATCTTCGAAAATGTACGAGTCCTCTTGTTGTGTTGGTTGTGAAGCTGGATCTGTGCTTGTCAGTACAATTACGGCTGTACAAATAGGTAAACGTAAGGCTGACCCGGTGCACACCATGAGTACATGCAGACGGAGTGGAGGTATAGTTCCACTTGCTCTTAACTTAGGTACTGTATGCCGGCTCACCTCCCCGGCCGCTCTACCCCCGCACCCACATAATATACATCGTCATTTGAAATGCCGTAAAACTGAGCTCAGTTGACGCGTGTCGTTTTACTTGCTCGGGAACTGAAACGGTCGGACGGACGGACAGGCGGAACTGCTTATATTATCCGGGAGCGCGTGGTGGGTGTCTGCCCAGAGACCGAGTGTCGACAGGATGGCACCCGAGACCAGGCACTTGCCGCTTCTTTACTGTTCCTTATTTAGTAACGATATATTATCTCAAGACGCTGCTGACAGTTTTTGTTGGCTGTACGTTAAATAAGAACGGCATCGTTTGCAGGAGGCGACTCGTTATTAACCTTCCGGCAGTGTCTCCATTCTCAGCGCTTAATTACTAAAACTGACGCAACTGGAATGTTGTTCTTGTGCGTTTCTTCGTACCTTCTGATGCTGCATTTGCAGCACTACATCACTGACTGACTGAGGTGGAATGTAGCATTCCTGAGAGCAGTGCATTAATGTGCACGTGCTGCTGTGTTATGAGCTGCCACGTGTGTCACGTGAAACCGTAATTAGCCACACGCTTCTTACTCATCGCCTTGTGATACTGGAGTAGTAACCAGTGGCAATGCAATATGAGAATGAGGAGAATATTTGGGCCTAAGAGGGAAGAGGTAACAAGGGAGTGGAGAAAACTACGTTATGAGGAGCTTAATGATCTCTACTCCTTATCCGGTATTGTTCCGGTGATCAAATCGAGAAGAATGAAATGGGCGGGGCGTGTAGCGCGTATAGGTGTAGAAGAGAGGCGTATACAGGGTTTTGGTGGGGAAACCTGAGGGAAAGAGACCACTTGAGAGACCCAGGTGTAGATGGGAGGAAAATATTAAGACGGATCTTCAGGAAGTGGGATGTGGGGTTATGGAATGGACCGAGCTGACTGAGGATAGGGACAGGTGGCGGGCTGTTGTGAATGTGGTAATGAACCTTCGGGTTCCATAAAATGTGGGTAATTTCTTGACTGGCTGAGAACTTGTTAGTTTCTCAAGAAGGATTCTGCAGCATGGGGTGAGTAAGTAAGTAACGCACTGTGATCTTCTGTCGAACGCAGGCAGTGCAGTACGGCAGTTCATGTATCGACGCTACACAGCGGTCATCGGAACTTCTTTATTGTCAACGTGATTGCTGGGCAAGGATTGGGTTGTTGTGTGGGCTGGTTTGTTGTGCCGAGCAGCTGCAGCAATTCAACTGACACTTGGCAGCCATTACCAGTATATTGACTTCCCAAAGCCATTAACCACTTAAATGCCATCTCCTTAGTGTTGACCACTTAATGGCAGCTCGACTCTCGTGGACCAGCACTTTGCGGTCGGTGCCATTGCCACAAGAAACAAACCACACTTCCAGTATAACGATAAATTGGGTAATGTTTCCGACGGTATCTGTGGTTATTTGAGAAAACGATGACTGACACAGACAGACACGCTGTTGGCAGTGTTCAGAGTTGTCTAGATTCGGACATGCAGAGGGGCAGTAAATTGTGGTGTACCTTATCGTGTTTTGACAAGCAAAACGTTGCAAATTGTGCGCTTCGTGATGTCATGCACCGACTTTGCCAAGACGCTCTGTGCTTTAAAACCGTCATGCGTTTGCATGGAACCGGCGACTGTAAATTCATTGAAGCCAGAAAGGAGAGTGCAGCCTTCCTTGAGACGTTCTTCTTGCAGCTCGCAATTGCTGTGCAGATCTGTTGCTTCAGATTTCATAAAAATCTGAAGTAAATGTGGTCAGCAGGACAGCTATACGTGATTTCAGGCTTTCGCTGCCGAGTAGGTGCGAACTGCGCCTTTCAGGGTTATTAGGCAGCAAGTAGTGGTAGTTTCTTACCGACTTTTGGAGATAGCTCCGATAGGTTGCCCCGAAACGTCAGCAAGAAATTGCCACTACTCGCTGCGTAACAGCCCAGAAGAGCACAGTTCTCTGGGGCAAATTAATTTCCGCGCCTGAGTAAATATTGCCTTTAATTGCACCGACTGTGACGGAGCGGACAGCTGACAGTTGCCAAACCTGTTGTGGTCATCTGCTATGCCAAACTGCATTCAAAACGCGTTGAAGGTACAGAAAGTACGAGAGAACTTTGCTGGCACTCACTCTTACGTGAATTGTCGCTTTCATTGCTTCCCTTTCCACTACACTTGTGGTCGCTGAATGCCATTATTTGGAGGTCTCACATACCGCATCACCCAAATTGGTCACAAATATGGATGGTACGGGGAGAAACACATTTCATCCGTAAGTAAAGTGTGGCTGTACAGAGACGATTTTCACGAACTCACCCTTCTTTGACGAATTTTTGTTAGGAATGTACCGAATTTTATGGAAATCCGACATGGTGGAGTGGAAGACCGTCGAACATAAACGCACGGACCGACGTGGGCTTCGTGGGTGGTCTAACAGTACACATGAACTGCGGTCGGACAACTACGTACAGTTACATCACCAATGAAGTAGAACTGGCAGACGTCAGGAACTGCAAGCCCAGTCTTGTTTCAAATCAAAGGCTTTGCCGCTGCTGCCCTGTAAGACCCGGAACGGAGCAGGTTCTGTCAGGCGACAGTGCATCAGACTGTAATGTGGACATCACGGGTGACGTAACTGTCAAGTGTCACGATACATCGTTCAGGTAATGCTGCCACTTCGCTGTAAGCTGGATCATTCTTTGTAAATTGCACCATGTCTGTCAGTGCAAGGTAGCTTCAGTAGCTCCTACATCGTCGTTAAATAAAGAATGGACCAATCGGAGACAGAGCGTGGCAAGAGGGTGCTTCTCTGACCAGGCGCTGATAGTGTGTGATGGACCTTAGCCACAAGTGTGTTGTTATTGCAGCTGTAACGATGAGAGTTGTCAGGCCGTTTGGTGCAAGGCTTCGGACGGCGGCGAATACATTGTGGCCGTGGGATGACAAGGAGTTCGCTGCTTGTGACGTAGACCCTGTGGTTGGTGAACTGACAGACACCTCTGCATGCCGTCAAGTGTCGGCACTGACTGCATGATGCAGGATTCTCTTCAGAAGCAGCCCGTCGTTTAGGTGGATCCGGCCTGTGCGAAAACCGCAGTTCCGGTGCTGTCCGTTGGACTCAGGCCTACTTGCTAACGCTGTGTGTCTGGTGTACCGAGCTGCTGTAGGGGTCTGTTAGTCTGCTGACAGCAGACTTCTCCGTTACGTCCTGCGCCATGCTTAGTAATGCCAGAGGCAAATGATATTAACACACGTACGTAACGTCCTTCAGTTACTGCATTCTGACTACATGAAGAGGCTAGTGGATAACACAAACCAGATAATAAATTAAACCTTGCCAGTGTAACTGAGGCTTCCCTTTAACGTGCAGTTTGACATGCACCAAATTACATGTGCAGCACACGTGGAAGACGCAGGCCGTGCAGTGGCCCCCCATCGTCTCAACACTCAGGGCAAGTGCTCCATCTGCTGTGGGAAACAGCGAGTGTGTGTTTCAGTGCGAGTGAGAAATGCTCCTAATAAATCCAGTTCTCGCTTTCACTAGGGAATGTTGGCAGCTATTGATAATATCCATTTGGCACGCTTTGTGTACAGAAAATGTAGGAACTGGCTCACTGATAATACTTTACTGTGAACACAGTCTGCAGGTTTACTTTTAATTTCAATATACGTACTGTTTGACATCTCCAGTTACACAAAGTCCTGTTTGTACACTTGTTTTTATAACTGCGCCCAAATCCCTGTCCGCTGTCAGTCTAGGGTTCAGGAAGGCTCCCTGTTTGTGGCTGAATCACTCACCGGTAACAAAATTTCTGGGCGTGGCCGAATTGCAGGCGCACTTGCAGCCCATTCAACGTATCATTTTGTTCACACGCAGTACTAAGTGGTTGCTTCATTTTCGGTACTGTGTTTCAAATTGTGTTTCGCCCATTACTGTTGTTGCCACCGTGCTTTGCTAATAATTGTAGATGTCCGTTACTTCTTGTTCTCATATCTGTGTTTTGGTGTTCCTCGTCTGTGCAACAAGTTTTGGGTTAGCGTCGTATAAGAGAAGATGGTGCAGGAAGATGCGTATAACATAGGCCTTTGGGAAATATGGTCGTGGCCTGTTTAAGTGTGACGTCAGCCGAGATCCTTGAACGTGGTGTTCAGTGTCAGGCAGCTGTGATTGCTGACATTGTGGGTGAGGTCCACATGAAGTACTGTCAGTGTGGGTGGGGTACACATGAGTTGCTGTCAGTGTGGGTGAGGTCCACAGGAGGTGCTTTCAGTGTGTGTGATGTACACAGGAGGTGCTTTCAGTGTGGGTGAGATACACAGGAGGTGCTGCTATTGTGGGTGAGGTACACAGGAGGTGATGACAGTGTGTGTGAGGTACAAGGAGGTGCTGACAGTGTGGGTGAAGTACACAGGAGGTGCTGACAGTGTGGGGGAGGTACAAGGAGGTGCTGACATTGTGGGTGAAGTACACAGGAGATGCTGTCAGTGTGGGTGAGATACACAGGAGGTGCTGTTAGTGTGGGTGAGGTACACAGGAGGTGCTGACAGTGTGTGGGTGACGTGCACGGGAGGTGCTGTCAGTGTGGGTGAGGTGCACAGTAGCTGCTGCCCGCGGTATGATCTGCGCCATTGTTTTAAAGAATAGTTTCGCTTCTGAATTTTGGACGTCTGTCACAGACCACCTTACGTTTATCGCAGCCCCATAACGTAACTTGACTCCCGTAGACTATTAGTCAGGAATTGAAGGCGGTGTGAAGCGACCCCCTTGTTTGCACTTTCCAGTGGCCTTGATCTGTACTGTTCACGAACAACCGGGTCTTGTTACAGTCCTAAGATGTAAGCCTGTCCTGCACCTGACTGCAGTTTTGCAGTAAGCGAACAGAGAAAAATATTTTGAAACCTCGGCAAAGTGTCACATGCCGGGGGGGGGAGACTATATTCAAAATATACAAGATGTATTGTTGCTGTTACATTAATATTTTACAGTAAAACTGATTTTAATTTTCCTATGTCTGTCCTAAACACACTACCTGAAACAGTGACTTGAAATAATGCAGCAAGCAACATTAGGGGCAGCCTAATGCAGCAGCATATCAGCTAAACCCAGTGTCGTGTTTTCGTCCGTCTGAGAGTACAAAATGCAATCGCTATGTGTAGACACACATTGCAGCTATGAAGCTATTCGATGCGTTAATATCTCACTCGTTTTGCGTTCCTGTCTGAAGTATGCAATTGTGGTTTTTAATTGTAATACAATAGTTTATCTGCAGCGTGCGTCGTGCTAAATTGGTATCAAGGGCTCTTGTTTTGAACGAAATAAGAGTGGCAGTTTGCCTACAAAGTATGATATACGAATGCTGTCTGATATTAATCGCTCCATTTGCGATAGGCAGCTTCAAATTCCAGCGTTAAAAGTGTTGAAATCGTTTCATTAATGGCGACCTAAGCTGTCTAAACTCAGTGCTGTGGCAGCAAATCCCTTGTGGAAGGTAATGATGTGTTGCAGTGATGTATACCTTTGTGAATAAGTTGGTAGGGATAACCTGCAGTAACTGCTGCAGACGTGCCGATACTCGCTGTGACCCTGGTTAGAAATGTACAGGCTAATTATCTCTACCGTGCGAGACCGGAACCGTTGTGAAAACCGTCTGCACTTTGTGGATCCTAAAGGTAAATGAAATGACCGGCACAACATGAATTTTGAATCCGAAGTAATGGGTTTTCTTGAGAGTTTTACCTTTTCAGGGAAGGTTTATGCTGTTCGTTAAACAGTTTTACAATAATGTACAGTTCACATGACAGTTATCTGCGTGGGTCGCGGAACGTAATCGGAAGTGTGCAATGTGAACGTATCAGAACTGGCGGAATACCGGCGACGGCCCAGCAGAGAGACCGGCAGACGTCGATTTACTCGTAATTAGAACCACCCAATCACGAACCCAGCACATTAATTACAAAATCGGGATTAACATTTTATATATGTATGTTTGTATATATAAAGTGAGATTAAGAATGACCAGCACGCACAACCTGTCAGTTGTACTCGCACACGCCGTCCGTTGAGGGCAGTGCCTGCTGACAGACGACCAGCCGTGCTGTCGACCGAACAGCCGCAGTTGTGAAGAGGGTTGATGTAAAACTGCGAATTGGCCCAACATTCTGTCAAGAAGGTAGGAATGAAATCTGCGCTCTTCTGAGTCATTACGCAGCGTATGGTGGTAATTTCGTACCGACGTTTCGGTACCATTACCACCATACGCTGCGTAATATCCCAGAAGAACGCAGGTTTCATTTGTTTCGCGACTGAAATCACGCAAGGTTGGAATAAAGTCACGATTCTGCGAGTTAAAACCGAGAGTAGGCACAGGAATTGGAAGGAATCGGTCTATCCCACTACACGGCAAGGATGGCCGATGGCATTTGCGTTCCGTCCGTACCTTCTTCACCCATTGGTCCCTTCAGACCAAACTTGGTATTCTTCATATACTTAATCACTTCAAGTTGCCGACTGAGCAGCCGGTGTTCGTAGTGAATCGTGCTCAATTTTGAATTGCCTGCCAGCAGGTAAGCAGTAGCTGCCTGGAACGGCTAAAAGTGGCGGGTGAAAACTGTGGGTCCGCTGGTCAGACGCAAAACTTCGATTCATGTTTGTTATCGACTGGCGCATCTTGTATATTAACGATTGTCGTGTTACCGCAGTGCTTGTGACCATGACGTCACTGGCGTGGAAACAAATTGCTGATGTTATCGTCAGACTACAGCATTTTATCTGAGAGGTTGCTCAGCAGGCGGCACTGTTCAGCTGCCGTACAGTTTGGTCTGCCCAGGTGAAACACAGTGACACTGTCGGGAACTTCGTTACGCAGACCGCAACACTCGGTGCTAATGTACAGCGGCACTTCAGATTAACTGAAACACTGGACTGTTTGTTGCGCGGCTGGCTTTGAGCAGCGGTTCTGACCGCAGTGGATTGCTAGCCTGACTTATGCTCTGAAGGTACTGCTAACTCAGGACTTGCGCTCCGTATTCACAGGTCACGGAGAGAAAGTTTTCCAGCATTTTAAATGTCCTCTGGAACCTGGCAGGGTAGCCTTCTCTCCATATATATATATATAGAGCGAGGTCCTCCATCAATCACCCAAGGGACCCGCTTGTCCTGCGAAGGTATCATAATTGTCGCCGGATGGGACTGCTGGAGCAGCAACATACCGCTGGAGGATCGCGAAACGGGTGGCAGAATTGATATTCTTGTGGACCAGGCCCTTAGCTTGAAGAAGAAGAAGAAGGAGGAGGAGGAGAAGAAGGAGGAGGAGGGGAAGGAGGAGGAGGAGAAGAAGAAGAAGAAGAAGACGAAGAAGAAGACGAAGAAGAAGACGAAGAAGTAGGAGGAGGAGAAGATTATGATTTTATGGCGCTTCATAAGCTGTAAGCTGAAGTTAAGGTTCAGTGATGTGACCTGTGTGCAGGAAATGAACCAGGGTCTCATAAGGGGGAGGAAACTGGCGGTGTCAGAGGCGTCGGTTCTCAGGAAGCAGCCAGCTGCTTGCAGTGCGTTAAGTTAGTGCAGAGCATAGGACTGATGATGTCGATGTTGGACAATGTTGTTGAATGACGCTAGGCAGAGAGGGCCGATGTTTACTGTAAGTTTCCTGCGCCATGCTATCAGTCTTTGAACCGTTAGGTGTTGCTTATTTCTACCATTGCAAGACACACTCCAAGCACACTGGTGACTTCGTACGAGTGTGGCTGGCACGAGTTTAAAGATTCCGTCGCGGTAGCAATCGGGTTGCTCCGTTCGCAGCCATCCACGAACATCAGTTTCCACTTTCTCATTGTTGTCAAATCGGCGACCTCAAAAGTGTTGCTTTTCATCTGAAGCTGCCTTCCAGCTTGTTCTGTTTGGGCAGTGACTGGTTCGCCGATATCTCGTGACATGCCAGGAGCCTGATTTCTGTTGTGACAGACATTTGGAACTCTTGCTAGGATGGAACAGCTGTATTGAGAAAAGAGCGACATGTCGCATTGCAGTGCCTGCTGAACCTTGCTTGTTGAGCACCCCTCATCAAGTGTATCGCGGAGTTCCTCTGGAGGGACAAAGAAACAGCGTCAAGCTCTGTCTTTAGTGTCGGTAGTAATCTAATATCGGTTCGTTCCAATATTTTCGGAAGTCTAAGTCAGTGATATAGCGTTACTTGCCTGTACTGTTCATTGAACGCCGTGTGTGTGTGTGTGTGTGTGTGT
>Ga0123353_10004166_pt1 | contig 18553 bp, 17 predicted proteins | sample TergutLab28metaG_3_FD_92763 | JGI IMG/M metagenome (GOLD analysis project Ga0123353, IMG submission 92763) | Labiotermes labralis P3 segment gut microbial communities from Petit-Saut dam, French Guiana - Lab288 P3 | ecosystem: Host-associated > Arthropoda: Insects > Digestive system > Gut ... | reverse complement strand
TGCACAGTTAAACCTAAGTTTCATCTAATTCAGATATCCCGTTTTCCTCGAAACGTAGATAAAACTGCACAGTTAAACCTAAGTTTCATCTAATTCAGATATCCCGTTTTCCTCGAAACGTAGATAAAACTGCACAGTTAAACCTAAGTTTCATTTAATCGTGAATTAATTGACGATTGCGAGTATGTCCGACTGACGAAGAATCGTGTATTCAACGCCGTCCACCTTAACTTCAGTGCCCGCATATTTGCTCATAAGCACTTTGTCGCCGACCTTGACGACCATAGCTCCCACGTCCTTGCCGTCATAAATACCGCCGGGGCCCACCGCAACGATTTCAGCAAGCTGGGGTTTCTCTTTCGCGCTTCCGGCGAGTATGATTCCGCTTTTGGTTGTTTCTTCAGCTTCAAGCATCTTTATAACAACCTTGTCAAATAATGGCTTGATGTTCATTAATTTGCCTCCTTTTAATGGTTTTCTGTTTTTTATATGTTAGCACTCTTGCCTATCGAGTGCTAATCCACTAATACTTATTTTAATCCTTTACCATAAAAATGTCAAGAGTTTTATGGCATTTTTTAAAATTTGTAAATACTATACAATTTGAACAGTAAATATAAACCCATGATTGTAAGATATGATATTTTGTTACGAATATATTAATAACATGTTGATTTTTTGTTTACAGTACGCTATACTTTATAATATGGAACGAATTTTAATAGCGGACGATGATAAAGCCACCTGCGAATCTCTCAAGCTCGCCTTGCGGCGAGACGGCTTTGAAGCCTTTTTCACCGGCAGCGGCGCGGAAGTGCTTAGGCTTTGCTGCGCTCATTCAGATAACCCGCCCGCTCTCCTGCTCCTTGAGCCCGCTCTCCCCGACAGGGACGGACTTGAAATCTGCAAGGAAATACGCGGCTTTTCTGATTTGCCGATTATTATTATAAGCGCAAGGGACGACGTCGCAGCAAAGCTGCTCGGGCTGGCGTTCGGCGCAGACGACTATATAGTAAAGCCGTTTGACGCGAGAGAGGTTATGGCGCGGATTAAAGCGGTTCTGCGCCGCTTTAAAAGCGGAAAAAACACCAAGGGAAACGGCATAAGAATAATTGAGCACGATAATTTGGCTGTAGACATGAACCGTTATGAAATGAAGCTCGGCGGCAAGGTTTGCGAGCTGCCGCCTAAGGAAATTGAGCTGCTCTTTCACCTCGCTTCCAACCCGAACAAGGTTTTCACGCGGGACCAGCTGCTTGACGATGTTTGGGGGTTTGAGTACTACGGCGACTCGCGCACGATTGACGTGCATATAAAGCGGCTCCGCACCAAGCTCGAGGGCGTATCGGACAAGTGGTTTTTAAAAACCGTATGGGGTGTCGGGTACAAATTTGAACTGATAGAAAATAATTAATAATGAGTAATTATGGAGTCCGCTTCACAGACGATTCTGTAATTCGTCGCAAAACGACATAATAATTACTAATTATCATTATTAATTATTACTTATTCATTATTAATTATCAACGCTCCCGTCGGGCAAACCTCCGCGCACTTTCCGCAGTTCTCGCACACATTCAAATCCCCTGCCGGCTTCACCTGCGTATCGAATCCGCGCCCGACAAAGCCGAGCACGCCGGCTTTTATCTCCTCCTCGCAAAGACGAACGCAGAGCCCGCAAAGTATGCATTTGTCAGGGCTTTGGGCTACATTCGGAATAGGTGAGTTTTTTGTTTTTTTACTGATTAAGCCCTCGTACTTCTCCGGTCTCACGTCATATTGATTAGCATATCTAATTAATTTACACTCATGGAAGTCCGCGCAACCGCAATCAAGGCAGCGTGCGGCTTCTTTTTGTGCCTGCTCCCGTGTCAAGCCCAGGTTGACTTCTTTGAAATCCCCACGCCGCTCGTTCGCACAGCGGTGAGGCATTTTTGCGCGCAGTTGTTTTTCACGGTCAGCGAAATCTTCCGATGTTTTTTCGGTTTTTGCGAGGTATCGCGAATTAAACGGTGCGTCGGGGACGCCGCGCCCTGCAAGAAATGCGTGGACGGTTTCCGCCGCTTTCCTTGCCTGCCCGATTGCGGTAATCGCAATGCCCGCGCCGTCATTCACCGCGTCGCCGATTGCATAAACGCCCTGTAAATTCGTGCAGAATGTATCGGGGTCGGCTTTAATTGTCCCCCATTTCGTGAGCTCAAGCGCTTCAAGACCGCTCGGGTTCAGCTTTTGCCCGATTGCTGATATAACAATATCAACGTCTAAAATCTCCTCCGCTCCCCCAACCGCGACAGGTGCGCGCCGCCCCGAAGCGTCGGGTTCGCCTAGCTGCATGATTTGTAATTTTATAGATTTTTCGCTGATTTCAAGCGGGTTCGTGAGGAATTTGAAAATTACGCCTTCCTCCTCGGCTTCGGCGATTTCCTGTTTCTCGGCGGGCATTTCCGCGCGGGTACGGCGATAGATGTTATAAACCCGCTCTGCGCCGAGCCTTACGGCAGTTCTGCAAGCGTCCATTGCGGTATTTCCGCCGCCGACGACTGCCACTGTTTTGCCACGAATTTCCGGCTGCTCGCGAAGAAAATCAATGCCTCCGAAGACGTGCGGGAGTTCTTCGCCTTTACAGCGCATACTCGCCGAAACCCACGCGCCGACTGCGATTATCACTGCATCATATTTGCCATGAACGTCGCTTAAAATGACATTCGCGTTGCTTTTAATTTCAACGCCCATGTTTTTAATCATGTCGATTTCTTTTTGTAAAACAGCTTTCGGAAGCCGGTATTCGGGAATCCCGTAACGCAGCATGCCGCCCGGCTCGGGCATTGCGTCATAAACCGTGACATCGTGACCTTTCCGGCGCAGGAAATACGCCGCTGTTAATCCTCCCGGACCTCCTCCAATAATTCCCACGCGGAGCTCCCCTCCTTGGAGGAGTGCCGCCATAGGCGGCGGGGTGGTTGAATTTTCCACCGCAAAATATTTTAATGAAGCGATGGCAATCGACTCCTCCACCAATTCCCGTCTGCAAGCCTCCTCGCATGGGTGCGGGCAGACGCGTCCTATTGAAGCAGGAAACGGGTTCGTCTGCATGATTAATTCCCGCGCACCATCAAAATCGCCGTCAGCTATTAGCTTGACGTAGCCCTGACAGTCGGTTTCGGCAGGGCAGGCTAATACGCACGGTGCTTTGCAATCGCCCGTGTGGTCGCTTAAAAGCAGTTCCAGTACGCTTTTACGGTTGCGGTGAACCCGCTCGCTGTCAGTGTTTATTACCATGCCGTCAGCCGCGAATGTTGAACAGGCGCGGAAAAGCCGCGGACTGCCCGCAATTTCAACCGTGCAGATTCCGCACGAGCCGAAAATTTCTACTCGTTCGTCATGGCATAAAGTAGGGATTTCGATGCCTGCTTCCTGCGCGATTTGCAGAATAGTTTTGCCCTGTTCAGTTAATATTTCTTGATTATTTATATTTATTTTCACTTGTTTTCTCGCTTTCATAATTGTCAATTGTACATTGTCAATTGTCAATTGACCGTCACCGCCTCAAACTTGCATAAACTCTCACAAAAACCGCACTTCGTGCACTTTTCATCATTAATTACAAAGTCTGTAATTGCGTTCGCTGCGCACTTTTTCACGCACAGATTGCACTTTTTGCACTTGTTTAAATCAATCGAATAAGTCAACAGTTTTTTGCAGCTTTTCGCCGTACACTTCTTGTTTTTTATATGGTCTTCGTATTCGTTTTTAAAATATCGGAGCGTGGTTAAAACGGGATTCGGCGCGGTTTGCCCGAGTGCGCAGAGCGAACCCGCCTTGATTTCTTCGCTTAGTTCTTCGAGTAATTCAATGTCGCCGTCTTTGCCGCTTCCATTACAAATCCGCTCAAGAATATCAAGCAGTCTGCGGTTTCCGACGCGGCAGTGCGCGCATTTTCCGCAGCTCTCCTTACAGGTAAAATCGAGAAAATACCGCGCCATATCTACCATGCACGAGCTCTCGTCCATGACCACCATGCCGCCCGAGCCCATAATCGCACCCGTTTCGGCGAGCGATTTATAGTCGATTTTAGTGTCCTGCAAACTCGCAGGAATACAACCGCCCGACGGCCCGCCAAGCTGCACAGCTTTGAAATTTTTGCCGCCTTGAATCCCGCCGCCAATATTGAACACAACATCCTTAATCGTACAGCCCATCGGCACTTCAACAAGTCCGCCTTTTGCAATTTTTCCCGTAAGCGCGAAAACTTTTGTGTTCGCAGCCTTGCCGCTGTTTTGCATAATCCACGGGACATTCGCAAAAGTTTCGACGTTATTAATATTGCTCGGCTTGCCCCAAAAGCCTTTCTCGGCGGGGAAAGGCGGCTTCAGCCGCGGCATGCCGCGCTCACCCTCAAGCGACGCTATCAGCGCAGTTTCCTCGCCACAGACGAATGCGCCCGCGCCTGCTTTGATTTTTATGTCGAATTGATTGCCGAGGAATCCGCGTTCACGCGCTTGTATAATTGCGATTTCGAGTCTTTTAATCACCAGCGGATACTCGGCGCGAACATAAATAATACCTTCAACGAGAGCACCGTCGCGAAGCGACGAATTGCCGGAGGGGGCTCCCCGCCCTATTGCATGAGCGCAAATCAGCATACCTTCAAGCACCGAGTGCGGGTCGCCCTCAAGAATCGCCCTATCCATGAACGCGCCGGGGTCGCCCTCGTCGGCGTTGCAGATTACGTATTTTTTATTATCGCTGCACGGTGAAGCCGTACTGCTGCAGGTGGCTTTCCGGCAGGCATCCCACTTAAACCACGTCGGGAATCCTGCACCGCCGCGCCCCGCAAGCCCCGAAGCTTTTACTTTTTCGATTACTTCCTCGGGTGTAAGATTTAACGGCTGATAACCACCTTTTTCGATGTATTCGTCTATGTTTTCGGGGTTTATGATTCCGCAGTTGCGGAGAGCTATACGGTTTTGATTTTGCTCTGCTTCATGCAGCGGTTTTATGCCGCTTAAAATGTCATCAACATCAGCTTCGCTCACCTGCGTATACATTTTTCCATCAACTTCAACAATCGGCTCAAGGTAACACATACCGTTACAGCCCACCGGCGTGACGCCGGAGTCAGTATTTTTGGCTCTTTTAACAAGTAAATCAAATATTTCGCCCGCGCCCGCCGCAATGCCGCACGAGCCCATTCCTACCTTAATATTCATCAAGGATTTTAACCACGCTTTCTCTCGTTAATTTTCCGTAGGTTTTATCGCCTTTTTCCTTAGAAATAATCATCATCGCAGGGGCTAAACTGCAACAACCCAGACACGCGACGTTGCTGTAGGTGAATTTGCCGCCCTCGGTAATTTCACCCTCTTCAACTTTTAAGTGCTCGCGGATTGCCGCTTCAATTTCCGCAGAGCCGTTGACGTGGCAAGCCGTGCCCTGACACAGCAGAATTAAATTTTTACCGACAGGCTTGTCGCGGAACTGCGCGTAGAAAGTCGCTACTCCTATAACTTTTGCGGGTTTTATTCCTGTTTCCCCGGCAATTTTTTCGAGCGTTTCGCGGGAAAGCCAGCCGCTTTCTTCCTGCGTTTTCTGAAGGATTTCTATTAGGTTTTCTCTACATTCACAGCTCATTTTTTCACCTACTTTACAAATACAAATGATATTAACTCAAACAGATTCCGCCCGTCGAACATCTCCTTGAACCAGCCACCGAATCGGTCTTTAATAACAAAGAAAACCGCGTGCCGCCCTGTGACGCTCGTTACCGCCGCGCTGTACTGCCCGTCGTTCATGCCGATTTCAACCGAGCCGATATTTACACCGTTTTGCGCATCGTCAAGGATTATATTTATTTCCGCCTTGCAGCCCGTCCCTTTTATATCAACAAGGAACTCCATTGTCCTGCTTGAAAAATCCTCACCGAAATCAAAGTATTTATAACCAATCACAGCGCCGCTTTTTATATTAGTGATATATCGCTCAAACACATTCTTCTCCGTAATCAGCGCACCGCCGGTGAGATAGCAAGCGATTTCTGCCGGCGTGATTTTATAAGGGTTCAGCGATTCTTCAAAGCCGAGCGAGGTCATCTCGACCTGCGGGATTGAACCGTCCGCAAGAATCTCAATGCGCTCGGCGCAGGCTCTGCGCGACATAATTGTACCGTTGGTCATGCGATGGTAGAAAATGTACCACTGCTCACCGATTTTACAAACCCCTCCGTGATTGTTGCCGCCGGGGTAATTCTCATCGTTATCAATTATAATCCCGCGATACTCGAAAGGACCGCGCGGCGATTTGCTCGTGGCATAAACAAGCCGGCTGCCCGGAACGGGCGAGTAAATCATGTAGTAAACGTCGCCGATTTTCCGCGGCGAGCAGGCTTCAAAAAACCTGTGCGGCGGCAAGACAGGAATAATATCATCTGCGTAAGTACCGTCAATCACTTCAACCATGTTATTAGCGTTAAGCTCCGCCATGAACGACTTCTCGAAGCCGCAGTAAATATAAACCCTGCCGTCGTCGTCCACAAGCACACCCGGGTCGATAAACCAGCCGTTGTTGCAGTATTTTTCATCACGCCCCTCGGGAATGTTGTACTTATACTGCGAGATGAGTTTAAAAGGCCCCTCGGGTTTATCGCTCACCGCTACGCAGCCCCTGGCATCCATAATATAGGCATAGAGGTAGTATTTGCCGTCTTTTTCCACAACGTCGGGCGCGAATAAATAGTTTTTCTTGCCGTCGGTCCAGTTGGTGTCGGACAGATGGTCGCGGTCGGGCGCGGTGTGAAACGCATCGCCGTGGCAAACCCAGTTGTTAAGATTATGAACAGGCGCGCTCCAGACTTTCAGTTTAAAGTCGCAGAACACGTCCGAGCCTGCGCGGTCATGCGAGCCGTAGATGTAAACGCGCTCTCCGAAAACACGCGGTTCGCCGTCGGGAATATACTCGTGCAATGGCAGATACGGATTAGGCATAATTTCAATAAGTCCTTTCTTTAAAATAGCGCAGTGAAAAGTTTCGTTTTCCCCGATTCAATTATTCTTATTATGCATAATCTAAATAAGTCCTTTCTTTAAAATAGCGCAGTGAAAAGTTTCGTTTTCCCCGATTCAATTATTCTTATTATGAATAATCTCAATAAGTCCTTTCTTTAAAATAGCGCAGTGAAAAGTTTCGTTTTCCCCGATTCAATTATTCTTATTTTCAAGTATTTTTTCCTTTCAGTAAATCTTCTTTAATATCCCAGAGCTTCTGCGACAAGTCTACGTAATACCTATGCGGATATTCGAAACGCTTCATCTCGTCCCACAGTAATCCCACTTGTTCTGTACAATAATCCCGGATTTGTACAAGCGGGGGCAAATTATAGACAAGCTCGCCGTTCCTGAACACAGGCACCTGCAGCTCCTTTGCGGTAAAATTCACAAGCGTTTTTGTTTTCCAGGTAGCGTTCGGGTCAAAAATAACATGCGGTTTGCTCTCGTCGATTACTTCGTCCCAAACGCACAGCTCGTCTGCGATTGCCATGCCTGACTCATTGTCGAACAGCCGGTATAATTTCTTGAAGTGCGGTACGGGAATCTTCGCAATGTTCTCGCTCACTTTAATCTTCGGCACGATTTCGCCCGCCTCGTTCTCGAGCGCTACAAGCTTGTAAACGCCGCCGAACACAGGGTCGCTTTTTGCGGTGATAAGCCGCTCGCCCACGCCGAAGATGTCAACCGCCGCGCCCTGCATGATTAAATCGCGGATTAAATATTCGTCCAGCGAGTTTGACGCGACGATTTTGCATGAGTACAAGCCCGCCTCATCAAGCATTTTGCGCGCTTTCTTCGAGAGATACGATATGTCGCCGGAGTCAAGCCGGATTGCAAACTCGTTTATCCCGCGCGGAATAAGCACCTCCTTAAACGCGCGAATCGCATTCGGAACACCGCTTGCCAGCGTATTGTAGGTATCCGCGAGCAGCACAACATTATTCGGGTATAACTCGCAGTATGTTTTGAAAGCTTCATACTCCGTATCGAACATCTGCACCCATGAGTGCGCCATTGTTCCGCTCGCCGGCACGCCGTAAAGCTCATCGGTGAGCGTGCAGCTTGTCCCCGCGCAGCCCCCGATATATGCCGCGCGTGCGCCGATAACCGCGCCATACGCGCCCTGCGCCCTGCGCGAGCCGAATTCCAGCACGGTTCGCCCCGCCGCCGCCCGTACGATTCGGTTGGCTTTGGTGGCAATCAACGATTGATGATTAAGCGCCAGCAGCACATAGGTTTCAATGAGCTGCGCTTCGATTGCAGGAGCGCATACAGTCATCATCGGCGTATTCGCAAACACCGGCGTGCCCTCGGGAACAGCGTAAATATCACCTGTGAAACTAAAATTTTTAAGGTATTCCAAAAACTCCTCATCTAAAAGTTTTTTCGAGCGCAGGAATAAAATATTCTCGTCGGTAAATTTTAACTGCTCGATGTAGCGAACAGCCTGTTCAAGCCCGGCGGCTATTGCAAAGCCGCCGTTGTCGGGGACGGCGCGGAAAAACATGTCAAAGTAAGCTTTTTTCTTATACAGTCCGCTTTTTAAATAACCGCCCGCCATCATGAATTCATAAAAATCCGAAAGCATTGATAAATTAACACTTTCCATGTGTATTTTCATTAAGTCCTTTCTTTATAAACGTTTAACTTAAAGAAACAGCAAAGTTGTTTCTTACATTCGCCCATTGGGCGAATACCGCACCACAGGCGCGGAAGTTACGATTTCATACGTCGTTTGTCGGCAGAGCTGACCGATGCGCAAAAGCGCATCGAACTTAAAAAGCATTTCATGCTTTTTAAGTTAAACGACTATATAAACGAATCATAAAAACAATGTTTTCCTGATTCAATTGTTTTATTTTCAAGCTTCTCTCATAAATAAAGTATTGACAAGTTAAAAACTTTATGATATAATACTATTTGTTCGCAATAAAACGCACCTTTAGCTCAGTTGGTTAGAGCTCCCGGCTCATAACCGGTAGGTCCGGGGTTCGAGTCCCTGAAGGTGCAGAAGAACAAAGAATATCTAAAGAATTAAAATGGACAAGCCTTGTGTTGAACGGGGCTTGTCCGTTTCATTAGTTTCATGTATAAACTAATCGAACAGCCGCGGACATTATAAATAAACTGTGTGGTTTTATATAACCGTTAAGGGTAACCGTCAGTGGGATTTAACAAGCTAACGGGTAAGGTTATTATAACCGAACTTGGCTGAAATGTCAAATTAAATATAAACGAGGCAATGAACGAGTTACCGCCCATCGGCTATATAAAAAGTTTAATTTCCCGCCCTTAAGCCACCCGAGCAGGTGTTTGCCGCTCCATGCGACAAGGTCTGCTGCAAGATAGTAATGCATGTTTTCGTTATATCCTTTCCTCACTAAAGAGATATGAAAACACCGTTTTCCCCGATTAAACAGTTTTTATTTTTAAACTCGGCATTACCTCCCTTTTTCATTAAGCCAATAATAGCATAAAAATGTTGACAAGACAACATTTTTTATGTTATAATTAAATTATATATGAAAATAATGCAAAAGGGAGTGGAAAGGTATGGCGAAATTTCCGATTGTTCTTGCGGCCGCTGCTGCTGCGGTGGTTGCGGGCGTGGTGATATTGTCGAGATATAAAAAGCAGGATGCGGCTGAAGATGAGGAAATAAAAATCCCCGAACCAATCCCCGAACTGAAACCCGTGCCTAAGCCGGAGGCTGAACAGAAGCTTGAAATTGTAACAAAGCCGGAACCGGAGCCCAAACAGGAACCCGAGGCTATACCGGAATTGGAGGCTGAGCCGGAACAAGGGCTTGAAACTATACCTGAGCCGGAAGTTGAACAGGAATCCGAAACTACACCGGAATTGGAAGCTGAACCGGAGCCGGAAGAATCAGAACCGGAGCTTATTCACGAGCCTGTTTTCGAGTACGGCAGCAGCACAGGAAACCTCTCAAACGGCGGTTTTGCAGCAATCAAGGGCGACTGGATTTATTACCAAAACAGCAGCGAACATAACCGGCTCTATAAAATCCATATACACACAGGCGAAAAGGTTCAGCTCAACAACGATAAAACCTATTATATAAATGTCGTCGGCGACTGGGTTTATTATTGCAACTTCGACGAAGGCTGGCGGATATACCGCATACGCACCGACGGCACGGAGAAAACCAGGCTCAACGACGACGACAGCCATGACGCGAACGTCGCGGGCGACTGGATTTATTACCAGAACCGCAGCGATAACTGGAGCCTTTATAAGATGAGGCTCGACGGTTCCGAACGCATAAGAATCGGCAGGGACAGATGCGATTATGTTAACGCGGTGGGCGACTGGGTTTATTACCAGAATCTCGGCGACAACAACTGCGTTTATAAAGTCCGTACCGACGGCACAGAGCGCACGCGGGTGAACAACGACATCAGCTATTATATAAACGTGGTCGGCGACCGCATTTATTACAGCAACATGAGCGACGACAAATACCTTTACAGCATGAACACGGACGGCGGTGAAAAGACGCGGCTCAACAGCTGCGCGACCTACGAGGTTAATGCGACGGACGACTGGATTTTCTTCCACAATGCAGACGACGGCGGCGTGCTCTACAAAATCCGCACCGACGGCACGGAGGAAACGCTGCTTTCGGAAAACTATTGCAAATATGTCAACATTGCGGGCGACTGGGTATACTACGACGGCTCAAAGACGCCGGGGGTGTACGAGCTTTACCGCGTTCGCAAGGACGGGACGAATTGGCAGAGGGTGGATTAAAACGCGCATTTATTTACAGTCGGTTCTGTTAAGCAAATAATCTAAGCTTATATCATAATGGTCGGCAAGCCGCCACAATACTTCCAGCGAGAAATTACGCGCCCCTCTTTCATAGTTCCCGTAAGCACTTCTGCTTATATTTAATGCTTTGGCTATTTCGTTTTGGCTTAAATTATTTTCCTTGCGTAAAGCTTTAACTCTTTCAAACATATTTTAATTAAGTCCTTTCTGCGCCAGTGAGGAATGGAAAGTTTCGTTTTCCCCGACTAGGTATCATTTATTTTCAACTTTTCATCAAGTCCTTTCTACACCGGCGAGGAATGAAAAGTTTCGTTTTCCCCGACTCGGCATCATTAATTTTCAACTTTTCACCATGTCCTTTCTGCACCGGCGAGAAATGAAAAGTTTCGTTTTCCCCGACTCGGCATCATTAATTTTCAACTTTTCACCATGTCCTTTCTGCACCAATGAGGAATGGAAAGTTTCGTTTTGCCCGACTCGGTATCATTTATTTTCAACTTTTCATCAAGTCCTTTCTGCACCGGCGAGAAATGAAAAGTTTCATTTTCCCCGACTCGGTATCATTTATTTTTAACCTTTAGTTTGCGATAAAGGTAATATATTTTATTATACTGCTTATCTAAGCAGTAGTCAATTGGCAAACTGCTTAGATGTTCAGTATTAGTTTTAAGGATTTTTATGGAATTTACACAAAGACTTTGTGATTTATTAGAAACTCGCAGTATTACGGCTTACAGAATGTCCAAAGACACGGGTATTTCCGAAAGGCTCATCGGGTATTGGAAGAGCGGTGAAAGGCAGCCCGCAAAAGACAGTCTTATAAAGCTGGCGGATTATTTTGATGTGTCGGTGGATTATCTTCTCGGCAGAACGGATAATCCTAAGGTTAATAAATGAAAAACGGCGCATTGCGCCGTTTTGTATTGACAAATTATTCCATTATGTGCTAAAATAAAACTATGATAAAGGCGAAACCGTGCAAAACGGCGGTAAGCGGTTAAATCCTCCCTCAGAAATGGGGGTGATGTCATGGAGTGGTTAGAATTTCTGACTCTCGCATTGGTTGTATGCAGCGCACTACGACTGATACATGAATATAAAAAAAGGAAATAGCCGCCTCACGACCAAATAAGGTGGCTATTTCTTAAGCACTTTACGAGGGCGACCGCTTACCGGTTCGCCTTTATCTGTTTTTATTATATATTAATATTAATTATTTGTCAAGAGTTTTAATTAAACCCTTTCCTCAAGTCATCGCCGAACTTCTTCACCCTGTCAAAGAATTTCATGCGCTTCTCAAAGTTTTTATCAGTGAATTGCTTATCTAACTGCTTAATAAAATCCTTCTGCTGATTCGACAGCTTCCGCGGGACTTCAAGCACGACTTTCACAAGCTGGTCGCCGCGCCCCTCGCGCTGCAGTCTTTTCACGCCCTTGCCTTTAAGCCGCAAAACCGTGTCCGGCTGCGTTCCCTCGGGTACCGTGAGCTTCACGCCGCCGTCAATCGTCGGCACTTCGATTTCTGCGCCGAGCACAGCCTGCGAGTAAGTAACGGGAATATCGCAGTGAATATCGAAACCGCGCCGCTCGAACAGCGGGTCGCGGCGCACGGAAATACGAACGTTCAAATCGCCTTTGGGTCCGCCGCTCACGCCGACATTACCCTCACCGCGCACGCTGAGCGTCTGCCCGTCGTCGATGCCCGCCGGAACCCCGCCCGACACCTTTTTGCGCTTTTGAATCCGCCCCGCGCCTTTGCAGGTGGGGCATGGCGTTTCAATTATTTTAACCTTGCCGTAAAAGCGCGAACAGGTCTGCGTAGTGGAAATTGAGCCCATAATAGTGCGCTGTTGAATACGGATTCTGCCCTGCCCGCCGCACTCGGAGCAGGTTTTCGGAGTTGTACCGGGCTTTGCGCCGTTGCCGTTGCAGGTGTCGCAGGTCTCGGCGCGGTTGATTTCAATCTCATGGGTTATGCCTTTGCACGCCTCCATGAAGCCGATGTCGATACTAACCGCAATATCCGAGCCGCGCCGCGGGCCCGAAGCCTGCGAGCTGCGTCCCATTCCGCCGCCGAAAATCGAGTCAAATATATCGCCGAGGTCAATGCCGTCGCCGCTCCCGAAACCACCGAATCCGCCAAAGCCCCCGAACCCTCCGCCGCCGTAGCTCGGGTCGATGCCCGCATGCCCGAACTGGTCGTAGCGCTGGCGCTTTCCGGCGTCGGAGAGCACGTCGTTCGCCTCGTTCACCTCTTTAAATTTAGCTTCCGCCTGCTTGTTATCGGGGTTCAGGTCAGGGTGGTACTGCTTGGCAAGCCTGCGGTAGGCTTTCTTTATTTCGTCGTCGCTTGCGCCTTTCTGCAGTCCCAGTACCTCGTAATAATCTCTTTTGTTGTCTGCCATTTTTTCACCATGTCCTTTCTACACCAATGAGAAATGGAAAGTTTCGTTTTCCCCGATTTTGTATCAATTGTTTCAAACTTCTTTTAATCCTTTCCATACGGGTTTTTATTTAAACAACGTTTTCCCTGATTCATGGGAAATAATTATTCACTTTTGTTTTTCTTCAAATCCGTTGCAGGGCTCGCCGGTCGAGCTAAACACAACAGCCGACGGCATAAGCGCCGTCTTTATGTTGAACAGCGCGCAGCCTTTCGGATGTTTGGGCTCCCATGTCGTGACGAAATGCACGCAGTGGAAGCAGTTGATGATGTTGGGGTTTTCGCGGGACATAGAATAACCTCTTTTTACCAGATTCTATCATAACCTTCTTGCGTTAAATGGATACCTAAACCACTTCCGTAAATAATACCTTCTTCTTTTAATTCATTAATTGCAGCATCGAAACTATTTGCCGTCTTTGGGTTCGTACATTTTGCTCTCACATTAAACAAATCGGCACTCATAATCATATGGTTTGGCTGTGCTTTTATTTCAATAAAACGATTTATAATCATTTTTTTTGCTGCTTCAATATAATGCTTGTCGTCCATTATTTTGTCCCTTTCTTAAATGTAAATTATGATAAGGAACGCCGCCCCGCGGCGTTCCCCATTTTCTCATTAAGTCCTTACTTCACAAACGATGAATAAAAGTTTCACTTTCCCCGATTTAGCACCGGCTATTTTAAAACCTAAATTACTCCTCAAAATCCGCATCTACCACATTATCATCTGTCGGTGTCTCCGCGCTTCCCGCGCCGCTTACGTCGCCGCAGCCCTCGGGTCCGCAGCCTGCCGCGCCGGCTTCCTGATAAATCCTGCCGAATATAGTCTGCGCTTCTTTCATCAGCTCTTCCTTGAGCGACTTAATTTTCTCGATATCCTCGCCTTTTAGAGCTTCTTTCAGTTCGTCAATCTTCGGCTGCAGCTTCAACTTATCATCTTCTGTAATCTTCTCGCCGAAGTCGGTTATAGACTTCTCAATCTGATAAACCGCCTGGTCTGCGTCGTTGCGCGCCTCGACCTCTTCCTTGCGTTTTTTGTCCTCCTCAGCGAACGCCTCGGCTTCCCTGACAGCCTTGTCGATATCGTCCTTGCTCATGTTGGTGGAGGCTGTAATTGAGATGTTCTGCGATTTTCCTGTACCCTTGTCGAGCGCGGTGACGTTTACTATGCCGTTAGCGTCAATGTCGAACGTAACCTCAATCTGCGGCACGCCTCGCGGTGCCGGTGCTATGCCGTCCAGTCTGAACAAGCCGATAGATTTGTTGTCTTTTGCGAAATCGCGCTCACCCTGCAGGATATTTATATCCACGCTCGGCTGATTGTCGGAATATGTCGAGTACACTTGTGATTTCTTTGTCGGAATTGTGGTGTTGCGTTCAATCATACGGGTACATACGCCGCCCGCCGTTTCGATACCGAGCGAGAGAGGAGTTACATCGAGCAGTAACAGCCCCGTGACTTCCTTATTAAGCACGCCCGCCTGAATCGCCGCGCCCATCGCCACGCACTCGTCGGGGTTTATACCCTTGAACGGTTCTTTGCCGATAAAGCTTTTTACCGCGTCCTGTACCGCCGGGATTCTTGTAGAGCCGCCCACGAGCAGGATTTTGTCGATTTCGGAAGTTTTCACGCCCGAGTCGCTCACAGCTTGCTTGAGCGGTATCATCGTGTTTTCGATTAAGTCCGCGGTAAGCTCATTGAATTTCGCGCGGGTCAGCGGCACGTTCATGTGCTTAGGACCGCTCGCGTCCGCTGTGATATACGGAATATTCACGTCAACGCTTGCCGCTCCGGACAGGGTAATCTTCGCCTTTTCAGACTCGTCCTTGAGCCGCTGCATCGCGAACTTGTCTTTTCCTAAATCAACGCCGTCGGACTTCTTGAACTCAGCTATGAGATAGTTCATAATGCGCTCGTCGAAGTCGTCGCCGCCGAGCTTGTTATTGCCGGCTGTAGCGAGCACTTCCTGTACGCCGTCACCGATTTCGATTATAGACACGTCGAACGTTCCGCCGCCGAGGTCATAAACGATAATCTTCTGCTCCTCGCCTTTGTCAATGCCGTAGGCGAGCGCCGCCGCCGTGGGCTCGTTGATAATCCTGTGGACGTTGAGCCCTGCGATTTGCCCTGCATCCTTCGTTGCCTGGCGCTGCGAGTCAGTAAAGTATGCCGGAACGGTTATAACCGCGTCGTTTACTTTCTCGCCGAGGTAGGCTTCTGCGTCTGCTTTGAGCTTTTGAAGCACCATTGCTGAGATTTCCTGCGGCGTGTATTTTTTGCCGTCAATGTCGGTCTTGTGGTCGCTGCCCATGTGCCTTTTTATAGACATGACGGTCTTGTCGGGGTTTGTGACCGACTGGTTTTTGGCGAGCTGACCTATGAGTCTTTCGCCGTCCTTTGTGAACGCCACTACTGAGGGCGTTGTTCTCGCTCCCTCGCTGTTGGTGATGACGGTGGCTTCACCGCCCTCGATTACAGATACGCACGAGTTGGTCGTGCCGAGGTCTATTCCTATCATTTTTGCCATTTTTAATATCGTCCTTTCTAATATTTGATTTATTGATTTGTTTCGTTTTCCCCGATTTTGTACGGGGGATTGCTCAGTATAACGCAGGTGCTGCTATTCGTTTACCGCCACCATATTGATTTGTTTCGTTTTCCCCGGTTTTGTACGGGGGATTGCTCAGTATAACGCAGGCGTTGCTATTCGTTTACAGCTACCATGGCGAATCTGATTACTTTCTCGCCGATTTTATAGCCTTTTTGAAATGTTTGTGTGATTTGGTTTGATTCAAAGTCAGCTTCACTGACTTTTTGAACTGCCTGATGGTAATTCGGATTGAATTCACCGTCTGTTTCGATTAAGCTTACACCTAAATTTTTAAGCGTTTCAAGAAAGCTGCCGTGAATCATCTCAATCCCTTTTTTGTAATTCCCGTCCTTGCACTCCGCCAGCAGTGCGCGCTCCAAGTTGTCGAGCACCGGCAGGATTCCCGTGATTACCTTTGCGGTGATGTCCGCTTCGAGCTCGATACGTTCGCGGGCGGTGCGCTTGCGGTAGTTGTCGTATTCCGCCATTGTCCGCAATAAACGGTCATTAAGCTTGTCAAGCTCACTCGGCTCGTTTTCTGTTTCTGTTATTTGGTTTTCTTCTTGTTCTACTTCTGCAATCTCCTGCTCTTCCGCCGCTTGTTTCTTTTCTTTCTTTGCCATTTTTGCCTCCTTTTCTGCTTGTCAATCCTCTTCATCAGATAATGACAGCAATACCGTCATTTTATCCGCGAAATATTCTATATAAGGGATAATTTTTTTATAGTCAAGCCGCATCGGCCCTATAACCCCGAACGAGCCTGCCTGCCTGTCTCCCTTACTGAAGCTGCCTGTAATAATACTGGAATTCTCTACCACGAACGTATCCTTTTCCTTACCGAGCATGACGTTAATCCCGGAGAAAGCCGTATCGAGCAGCTCTGAAAACTCGTTTCTGCTTTCGAGCAGCGAGATGATTTCATTCTTCTGCAGCTCCTCGCGCGCAATCAGATTCGTTTCACCCTTAAGCATTACCCGCTTCTCGGCGACTTCTTTCGATAATTCCGCTACTGCCCTCAGCAGCGGCGACAGCGTCATCATGTAGCTTCCGAGCGCGGCGGCGAGCCCGTCGATGTACTCTTCCGAGATATTAGCGACATTTAAACCCGCAAGGTTTTCATTCAAAAATCCTGTAAAGAACTCCATCTGCTCAGTCGTGAGGTCAAACGAGAGCCGGCAGACGCGGTTTTTGATATTGCCCTCAGACGTAATCAGTAAAAGTACATAAACCCTGCGCCCCGTCGGAATCAGCTCGACTTTGGTGATTACCGAGAACCGCGCTGTCATATTGGTTGATACAATCGCACAGTTGGTGAGCTCTGCAAGGGCGTGCGACGCGCTTTCTATTAGAAACTCGTCGTCCTGTGCCTCAATCCCGCTGAAGAAATCGTCGATTTCCTCGCGCTCGCTGTCCGAAAGTGTTCTCGGCGTGTCATTCATCATGCGCTCGATATAAAAACGATAGCCTTTAATCGTCGGAACGCGCCCTGCAGAGGTATGCGGGTGGTCGAGGTACCCCTGCGCCTCCAGCGAAGCCATCTCGTTGCGTATAGTCGCGCTCGACACGGGGAAGCCAAGCTTCTCCTTCACGGCGTTCGAGCTAATCGGCTCACCTGTGCGGATATACTCGTCAACTATAGCTTCAAAGATTTTAAACATTCGTTCCATATTTTCATTAAGCCCTTTCGTTGCGACCGTTTATGAAAACGACGTTTTCCCCGATTCAATTGCTCCATTTCCAAACTTCGCCCATGCCTGGCACTCTGCTTTTCCGAGTGTTAGCACTCAAGTGTTGAGAGTGCTAAATGTATTTTAACATAGTTCAAAAGCTTTGTCAAGCGTTTTTGAAAAATAATTTATAAATATTTTTGGAAATAAAAACCCGCCCTCATGGGGCGAGTTTCTCGGGTTATAAATTTTAACCGGCAAAATAATTCAGCGCAATAAGCCCTATTCCAAGTGCCGTAAAGAACAGTCCGGCGAAGACTCCTGCTGCTTTGCCCGGCTTTTTCGGCGCGTTTGCCGCAGCCGTGTTCTCATCGGAATCTCCTTGCTTCTTTAATAGTATTGAAAACATTGCAAATAATCCAAAAAGGATGCTGATTGCACCGCCGAAATAAAGCATTGTGTCGCCGGTTGGCAGCGGAATAATCATTTCTATGTACCTCTTTTCATTAATAGTAAATATAGTTTACCATTTCTATTGGGGTTTGTCAAGTCTTTCATATATATTTTTACAATCAAAAAACCCCGTAGTCGGGGTTTAATTGCCAATTAATTAAGACCTATCTCAATTCCCTGAAAACTGAACAACGAAACTCGAATGATGATTCTATTGAAATAAACAAGTCAGACATAATCCTCGGGCATTAACTAATTGTCAATTGTACATTGTCAATTGTTAATTAACCGTCAGGTTAAGCCCTCGACCGATTAGTACTCGCAAGCTAAACACATCGCTGTGCTTACACATTGAGCCTATCAACCTCGTAGTCTACGAGGGGTCTTACCTGTTTGACAGAGGGATATCTTATCTCAAGGATGGCTTCACGCTTAGATGCTTTCAGCGTTTATCCATTCCGCACATAGCTGCCCTGCTGTGCCGCTGGCGCGACAACAGGTGCACCAGAGGTGCGTCCATCCCGGTCCTCTCGTACTAGGGACAGCGCCTTTCAAATAT
>Ga0123353_10004165_pt1 | contig 18556 bp, 19 predicted proteins | sample TergutLab28metaG_3_FD_92763 | JGI IMG/M metagenome (GOLD analysis project Ga0123353, IMG submission 92763) | Labiotermes labralis P3 segment gut microbial communities from Petit-Saut dam, French Guiana - Lab288 P3 | ecosystem: Host-associated > Arthropoda: Insects > Digestive system > Gut ... | reverse complement strand
ACATGTTTTAGTGTACATTTAAACCAGTTGAAAAAAATGATGAGTAGGTTTGCACATTGTGTGCATTGTTGATACATTTGAAGAGAACTGTGAGTGCTTTGAGTGGTAAAACTTTTTTTTTGGTTGCATTTCATTAACTGCAGTTGTTCCAAGAACTTTTTTATCAAGTCAGTTTTTCATTTAACAGGCGAGAACGTCGTCGTCGTGGAAGGAGAACTGTTTCATCTGAAGACTGTGATGCTCTGACACTTCTGTCACAACAGAATCAGAAGACTCAAAGCAGTGGTAGCAAACAGACTTTAATGGGCACTGACGGTGCTGACAGCCTAGCCATGCGGAGAAGTTCCACAAACGCACGTTCACCTGCAAAGATTCCCCGTGAGCATCTAGAACAGCATCAACAAGAACATCAGCAACAACAACAACAGCAGCAGCAACAGCAACAGCAACAAATGGAATCAGGAGAACTTGATCATGCAGCCTCAGATGCAGTTCCTTTTGAAAAAGATAAAAAGAGGAAGCTGGTATGTGCATGACTACCATGTATTTGTGTGGAGTTCCTACTGTGGATCATTGTAAATGGTTTAAAAGTTTGGTTTCATACCTGGTATATTTTCCCGGCTTCTTAACACTGATGACTCTTTCTAGGGGTGTTATTGTCATAATTTGAGTATACTGAAAACACAGAATATAGAGAATGCTGCCAAAAAGAATCGCGCTTTTAAGTTGCAGGGCACATGAAGTCAGGTGTCGCTAATTGACATACACTGTGTGTGTGTGTGTGGGCGCGCACACGCACATGCACACATGGACACACACACACACACACATGCACACAGTGACACATCCATTCATTTTACACTTTTGTAGGGATGACCTCAAATTGAATATAAAATTGAGGGACATGTAAAATCCAGGAAATGAAAATAATAAAATAAAAAAGATTGTGGTTTGGCTTATAATAGAACTTTGACAGGTTATTTGAATATGGACTTCTGTATATTAACAATGTAAATACACCATGATTCATTTCCATACAGTAATAGTGCAGAACAGTGATAGAAGTGATGCGTTGGTAATTGGCAGGGGTGTAGAAGTTTTCCAGAAATATAGGGGCTACCTCAGGTTAACAGGTTCCAGGTGCCAATTTCTTGGTGAGGGCTGACAAGTGTGTGCACATTGTACAAAATTTGGTCACTTGGGCACCTGAAACAGGATTTGTGCATTCCTGGTAACTAGATGTACACATAAAATAGCCTCATGTATTTTTAATTTAAAATGGTAGGTAAGTTTTATAGGTGGTGGGTTGCTTTTTTTACATTAAAGATATTTGAACTGGGTGACATTCTGTGATAATGACTTGGCAGACTCCACGTCATTCCCCCCCTATTTATGTAACTGGTCAATAAGTGTTGTTTGCTCATTTCTTTCATGAGTTCTTAGTCTAGTCTGTATAGTTCATTTTTATAGTTGTGATACATTTTAGTAATATGTTCTTTGTATCAAATTGGCATCAATACATTTTGTCTTCTTTTAGTCTTTCAGTGATCAGAAGCATTGCCTTATTTTTAGCAACTTCTATTCTGATATTTCTGGCACTGTCAAATTCTGATCGACAGTGTGGACTCAGACTTCGGTCGCAGTAACAGTGTGTCACATAACTCTCAGACTGCTCTCCAGGAGATTAAAATCTATGCCATTCATTTTTTTCAACTTAAGTATGTTTTAGTGCATTGTCTTCATTGCTGCTGACAAGATCAATAGTTCTGATCTGAAATCCATTGCAGACAGTTAATCCAGCTTCATTTGTGAGGCATCTTGGAACAGTTTGCCAACTGTCATGGTGACAGTGTGTTGGATGAATTCCTTTTTGTAATTACACTTGAATGTATGGGTAATCACCACATTCAAAGGCTTGTAGGTGGCTGGTACTGGTAGTTGGGAGGAACATGGTCATTGTGTTCCGAGAAGTGTCTTGTTCAAGTGAGCAGCACATTGATCAGTAAATGTGTATTTTTCATTAATAGTGACAGGTTTTCCATCTAGTTGCTTAAGGTAACCTTTAAAATATCATAGGAATTTGTATCAGCATTGTATTTGGTGGGCATTTTTTATTAACATTTTGGAAACCATGTTGACTTTTGTAGTTGTCAGTTTGCAATTGGCGGTAGTTTCCGATCAGAATGGCATACAAGGAGCAAGGTACCCCTCTGTTTTGGTTTTGTTTTATCATGTTGGGAGTTCCTGTCAAGTGTAAGACTGTCACTAGGTCTAATAGGGTGTTGATTGAAAATGTTCCTGTTTTGTATGTTACGTATGTCATTGTTTGCATGCAACAATCGGTAAGGTTTGCAATCATCTACTATTTCTGAATGAACACGCCTGCTTTCACCTGTGGGATTTCTGTAGACAGTGTTATGTCTCTTAAATCTGTTAATTCAGTTATTGGAACTTGTAAAGTTGTGTATTCCTGAACAAGCAGTAACTAGTGGAAGGCCTTTTACCTGATGATTTTGCCATCAACAGAAACATTGCATGCATATGCTTGGTGTAACCGTGCAGCAGGAGCAGACCCCAGATCCTCCAGTGGCAAGGGTTGCAGTGATTTCCACTTCTTGAATGAAAGGTCCATGCTGGATATATCTTTTGATCGCGTGACAGTTATTCCTATTTATGTTTATGGTGGACATTGAAAGTCCCATGATACCAGGTCAACACATGTTTTAATATTTGCATTAGCTGTTGTGAAACTGTATATATTATTTTTGATCACAGATAATTTCCACTTTTCCTCAGCCACATTTTACCTTTTATTGTGAATTTAATTTGATATATCATATGGAGTTCATAGTAGATGTTCAAGGCACATACATGTTGCTGTCATTGGGTGCCAGTTGTTTGACAGCAGTGACCCCACTGTGTTTTTTTTAATTAGATGTCATCAGTTTTATGAAGTGTGCTGTGTACTGATCAGGCTCTTTTAATACCATTTTTTATAGACTCGTGAAGAACGCAAAATGGAGGCAATTATGAAGGCGTTTGAACGATTAGAGAAAGCGGAACAACGACGTCAAGAAAATCAGGCCAAACAGGCACACCGTAAGGAGCATCAGCATGACTCTGCAAATAGTGGCACCCCAAAAAAGGAAGCAATTTTAGATACAAAGAAGGTTTCAGTTGAAGTCAAGGATGAAAATCTGAAACGCCATGTTTCCATTGTTACTAAGACTTCCACTGCTGACAGACAGAAAAAGAGGAGGTATTTGGGAATAAATGTTTGTACGTTATTAAGACCTGTCTGTTGTGGTTCTCCGAATTGAGTGTGGAAGAAGTACAGTAAAATGTCATTGAAATGGCTTTTAGCAGATGACAGACATAATTTTATTGGAATCAAGTTCTTCAACATTGAATTCAGCATATGAAACGTCTTTTTGTAATGTTATTGTTAATAAAAATCCAACTAGATGCAACAGTATGCAGATGTTTATTTACTGCAAAGTCACTCTACATTTTTCTGGTATCACAGCACCCATCATCAGGAGTACTAAAAACTGTAACCACAGCCTCCGGTATAGGTCATAATATCGGTACAGCTACTTCCCTCCAACATGGCCCGATCAGGCCACGTTGAAGGGAAGTAGCTGTACCGATATTATGACCTATACTGGAGGCTGTGGTTACAGTTTTTAGCACTCCTGATGATGGGTGCTGTGACACCCGAAACATGTAGAGTGACTGCAGTAAATAAATATCTGCATACTGTTGCATCTAGTTGGATTTTTATTAACATTGAATTATGATGCACGGAACCATGAGCTTAAAAAAAAAGTCTTTTTGTACTTATATACCTTATGGACTGAAGTAATTTCTGATCATTATTTAAATTATTGGGTTTAGTTGGTTTGTCATATACCACAAATTGCATTAGTAACAATATTTGTAAGGGTTTTGCTGTGTTATTTGTAATGTTACCAAGAGCGTGTGCTTAAATTAAGCACATTTTAAATTTTTTGATGAATATTTTTTGTTGTGATATTTGTAGTGTAATGTATTTCTTACGTTGCCTCAGCCTTTCATGTTTAAACTGAGGTTTTTCCATTCTTTTTCGGATACCATTGCTATAAGATTTTAGGATTTTTTAAAAATTATGTTGCTTTTTCCACATCATATCTCTCCAGGGAATGGAGATGTGAATATGAAACCGTGTTGTAGAGATATTTTTTTCCAATACATTTTCCAGTTTGATATGTGTTTATGTGGCATTCTCACATAATAAGGACATTGTCCAGTCATACATACAGCAGGTCTTCCCACATGTAAATAAGATGGCCAGCATTAATTGTGCAGTTGCTGCAACAGACTTTGCCTGTATTTCGTCAAGGGTTATGTGGTGGGCATGGTCTTCATGTAGCTCCGCAGGAAGAAGTCTGCTGCACTGACATCACATGACCTGTGCTGTACGCCTCGCCCATCGAGTCCCTACCCTGAGGGATGTTATGTTGGAGTAGCTGTCACCTTCCTGTGGAGATATAGTGGAGCACATTGTAGTTGGTAGATGATATATGCCTTGGACAGATCATCATCATAGTGTAGCTGAAGCAATAGAAGTGTTGGAGCGTATCTAGGAGTACCGTTTGTATTGTCTTCTCAGCAAACAAAGGTAGCCATAAAACTGCCTGTTGTACTTACATGCCATGGACACGTGGGTATTCTGTTCTCCATAACCTGGGGATTATTTTTGCATTATCACTGTGTGGAATGGCTTCATCACTAAAGGCATTTGAATTTAATGACATGTTCCTGTTACATGCGTTGGGTCACCTCAGAACACAAGTCACATTCTCTTTTAGTATTGATGGAGTGGCATTTGTATGTCTTCATCTTTAGCTTGTTGTGTATGATGTGCCAGACAGTCACTCATGAATGTTTGGCAAGTCACTGCTTGTTTGCACACTTAGTTTCGGTGGACTTCTGGTGAACATTTTCTGTCCGCAAAATACACTTGTGTTTCCTGTTGAGTTGCCTGATGCCTGCCAGTTTAGAAATTGTCGTGTGGCTACTTTATACAGGCAAGAGGAGAGCTGCCCTTAAGAATGAAAAACACTGTTCCAGTGTTCCATAACCAGGGTTCTGTGAGATACTGTGAAGTGAATGAATGAATAAATAAATATGCAATTTGAAATTTCATGAAAAGTACCAAATGCTCCACGAAATAACACAGGAATTTTATCCAGCAGTTGACAGTACTGGAGTAATCTGCATGTATCACCAACTGTCCCATTGCTTTCATTCTGTCAGTTTCTATTTAAGGTTGCATTTTGTTGTTGTATGTCTGTTGTTGTAGGTTGTTGTTCCTCAGAATATGAAAAATTATTTTGTGTGTTCCTCCATGGGAAAAGATTGGGAAATACTGCACTGTTTTTTGCCATTAGAATGCACTTTGTTTCAGATTTAATGAGACATTGATTTTGGGGATATGATTTTTCAAATGTGTAATCTAATTTGGAAGTACCTTGTGTTTTAACTCCATTATGAGTAAAGAAAGAAAGCGTGGAAACAGTCAGCACAAACACTTCATTTCAGTGCGTAATATATGCTTAAATATCTGATATTTGAGGTACGCACAGAGGGCAATTTTTGTACACCCTAATCCCCATGTAGTATTAATTGATGGAAGGTTTTCCTGCACTTGATGTTCAGTTCGTTACCAAATCTGTAATTTCTACATTAAAGTTTTGCTAGTTACAGGTTTTTAAATTTTACCCAAGGAAACCTTGAGCAGGTGTTATTTAATATTTTTTTATATATATATATATACGTTAAATTGTTACTATTACTTTCTGTTGGCAGGCGTAAAGGTCGAGGAAGGTCTAACAGTTCCACGCAGCACCCATCATCTGCACAGAGGAGAAGAACACGATTGAATTCAGGAGACTCAGACATGACATCTGCAGATGAAGCTGTTGGGGTTCCTGCAGATGTTGGGCGTGTTCATTCTCCACAGCCTTCTGTTATAAATTCTGCGGGAAATCATCAGTCTTCTCCAGTGTCTGCAGCTGCAGGTTTGCTGTTAGCTTTGGCCAGTGCCAGTACACCAGAACAGAACTCGGTTCCACCGTGTCAGCATACTCCGCCACATATTGATAGGGTAAGCAGACCATGGCTTGCCTTGGTGAATGATATACAGAGGTGTTGATTCTGGAATCATACCAGAACCCTGGAATTGAAATGTATTATTTCTATATGCCCCCAGCTGCCACTTTACAGGCATAATTAATTCATGAACACTTTCTATAAGGCAAGAATCCACAAAGCAAAATACACGGAAGTGTGAGTGCAAGTGTACTCCCCATGTTCACTCCCGACCCTCACAGCCTGCATTCAAAACAAATATGTAGTTCACAATTGGGAAAATGTACAAATTATTGTGTTGCACTGAAGTAAAAATCTGTAAAACATTGTTCATAAAGTAAGGGATGGGCATATTAATGATGTGTGGGAGCACTTGAAGATCACATTATCCTTTGTGATCATCCATAAACAGTTTAAAAGTAGATTTTTCATGTAGAGGGTTGAATCACTGGGGCTCTCATCCAGCTAGAAGGGTAACTGCCACCATCTCACAGTTTAGAAGGGATGTGAAAAGGGATCAGGTTATGTGAGATCGGCCTGGCCTATAATTTTGAGCAGTTAACAGGCATTCTTGTAAGGCCTTGGGTTGACAGAGGTTGAATAAGGGGGAATTAGCCATAATCATATTAATTAAAATCTCTAAAACTTATTGTCAGTATTTAATTAATTTCTTTAATTAAGACACCAACAAATGCACATATATGTTATTTAATAAATCTAAAATTTACATTAAAACACTCCTACATGTTCCGATCACACAATCATCCTCAGGGAGCATACACTGCTTCTTGCTAAAGTTATACTGTATATTCTCAAATCTAGTCTGTACCCGAATATAATCCGCACTAGTTTTTGCTGATTTTTTAAACAAAAAAATGTTAGGTCACAGTTCTAATCCGCACCTTTCCTTCAACCGTCTGTTGCCTGCAAGGCAGACTGATTGAATAATAATGGATATTACCAATGCTTTAACCATTATCCAACTAACGCGCCGTGTGTGAAGTGGCCATTTAATTGCCAGCGGTACAAACGTACCATGGCTGATTAGCGCTGCGGCCATTTAAATACTTCGTACATTCATGTAGATGACGGTGAGTTTGATGAATAATAAGTTATAAATATTATATAATATTATAAATAATAAATTACTGTATTGCTCTTACGGCACGTACAACAGCTCTACCATTTTTCCAAAATCCAGCTCACGACCGTGAACCTAATCGGTATCTGATTTTTTAGCCCTCTGAAACTATAAAGAGGGTGCAGATTAGATGCGAGAATATATGGTAATTTAAAAACACTAAGTGATTTATTTCATTATGTTAAGTTGGTGCTGTGGCAGCATGTTGTGTGTTGTGTGTTGTGTGTGAGTCGTACGCTGTTCAGAATGAGCCTGGCTATGGATGTGCGTCGTGTGCCGTATAATGCGAGTCTCACGCTATACAGCGCACAATGCACATCCATAGCCAGGCTCATTCTGAACAGCGTAGTGTTTCAGAATTGCTCGAATGTTACATGACCTTAGCTTCTGCTGGCTATGTGCTTGCCATTAATTGACCTCAGTCTCCTTATTCCAAATTCCTAAATGCATAACAAAGTTCTGACCTTCACAGTTCAGCAGCCTTCTACATCATCACAACAATTTGGAATTCCATAATTTTTGTAGCTCCTACAACATTTCAACTCATAACAAAATTCAGTTTATGGTAATGCTTCTAACCTTTACCTCTAAATAAAATTTTTCAAAATATTTGCTGCCTTACAAGATTATTCAGGAAGATGATGCAGTAACTTCTTACATTCCACAAACTGTTACATAGTGCACAATCCTGATATAGTGTGCACAGGCTGGTCTTGCTTTAAGCCAGGGTAATTGTCCTGAAACAGGTCGTGCAAATGGAAATAGTGTAAATCGAACACAGAATTACCTTTTAAACTATTGTATTTCCTGGGGGTTAAGGTAGGACAACCTCATCCTTCGTAGTGTATTACTGTACCACTAGTGGGCGTACGGCTGTATAAATTATGAATGTACTCTATATACAGTATATGTTCATTTCTGTACATTGTACATACGTGTCTGTACAATATATTTCTTTCTATTGCAATTAAAAAAAGAGACTTATATTGATAGTTTATGATACAATTCATTCTGATGGGACTGTCTTAGTCTTGCTACATAAACAAACACTCCCCTGTTTCAGATTTTTGGCATTTAATGTTATCTAAACACACAGCGCTTTCTTCAGTTCTATTTGTACGTTACTGTGAGCAAGTCTTAGTGTGGCATATATCAGAAGTTTGTTCCCCTTTTTCATGCCTGCTTGTTATGTCTAGTTTTGCTTCAGTACCAATTGTCTTTCGCCATTTTTCACTTGATTGCACTAGGTGATGTAGATTTATGTTTCTTACTCATGTTTGTAAGAAAAGCCAATGCAATTCAAGGGGAAACTATATGACTTGTGCGATTATATCTCCAACATTATCAGTCCATACCTGTGACTGATATGTCAGTATTGTCACTTTCTGCTAGTCTCCTACAGAAGATAAGTGCAGACATGCGCAAATGAAATCACTTAAAAATGAGACCTTCCTCTATACCCAAAATGATAGTTGGCTGTTTAATGTATCTGGTAATTTCCTAAATTTTCCATAACTTTTAACCACCATGTTTTATCATCAGGATGGTAGATACAATACAAGGAAGTATAATTTTTGTAAACATTACCTGGTATAATGCATTTTTAATCTTATTTTACATGTAATGAAAATTGTTTCAAAATTCAGAAGGGTTCTTGATTAACTTGTGTGGTGCACCTAGTAAATGAAATTGTCCTTGGAAATCTTCAGCTGCCAAGGAGTACAACACCACAGGCTCAAGGAGGAGTAAACCCAACATTGTTTTGTGACAATGCAAGTAGCAGTGGCAGTGGTAGCTCACAAGGCTCCACTCCTCCCACACCCCTCTCCTCAGCCTGTTTGCTGGTTGCAGCTGCTGTTGGACCTCTAGCACCAGGATTCAAGTTCCCAAAGACAAAGAAGGTATGGTTGTTTACTGCTTTGGTACACATATTTTAATTCTGCTTCATGAGGGTTATGGTTGTGGGTTGAATTTGGTGCCAAGTCATAAAATGTTATATCAAGAAGTAAGTTTTAATGTTTTGTTAGTGTCAGAAGTAAGTAAGTATCACATGCATTATCAGTACACAATATTCCAAGGCATACCCTCATTTTTATAGTGTTTCCTGTATTTACAATGACTAAATTTCTGGGAGGGAAAGTATTGGCAAGCTCTGAGGATTTTAATGATGCATACACTTGTTAGTTTGTTTTTTATTTATGTGTTGTTTAATTTTGTTTATGATGTTTGAGGTTCTTACAGACGTGTTGCTGATTCAGGTCTTCTGGGATATGATAGCGTGTTTGAATTGTTACAGTTTACCATTTTACACAGCATTGTATCTCAAAAGACCTGAACCTTGTATGTATGTTTATGGGATAAAATTGTTTGGTTGCCTTGTGTCTCAGTATAATACGTGCTATGGTACCCCCAACAAACATGAAATTTGATGAACATGGGTTTGCCAGGAATGCACTCGCTATGTTATGCACGGTTCTACTGCTGGATAATATTATAACAGTGTCTGTGTAATTTGTAGATTCTCAACCCCTTAACTGGTATGTTTTAACCCTACCCCAGCTGGCATGTTTTTTCATTTCCATTTGTATGTATAAGAGGTTAATTAAATACATACACTTGCTGTTGGAGGAGTTACTTGTACCTAGTATCATGTAATTGCCCAGACTAAAGCATTTATTTAGTTGAGCTTGGGTACATAATTTTATAGCTTCACCTCTTCAGGGAATCATGACTGCCAGGTAAGGGGTTACTTTTATAACATTCTTAGGGGTTTTCACAAGTTCACTTTCATTTGTGTGTCCAGGTCCTGATGAATGAATGGCTTAACAAGTCACCTGAACTACCTTCAACCCCATCATCAACTATTCCTGCCCCTTTGACATCTCCTGTCCTGTTACGACCAGGTGACCTCCCCCTTAATCCAACAGATCTCATATTAAATCCACAAGTAGCTGATAGCTACGGGTATTCCACTCATCATTCATCTTCAAAGTCTCTAGCAACTCTTGCCCAAGCAGCTAACAGAGTTGCATTGGGATCTAGCACATCACCAACACCTCATTTCTGCAGAACAAACCTTGGCAGTAAGGGAGCATCATCTGCTCCAGGAGGTGGAGTTGGTTCAGCAAAGAAGAGGTGGTTGCGACAGGCTATTAGTGAGGAATGTGATTCTCCTACTATGAATTCCTGTGCTAGTCCAAACAGCAGAACAGGTATGTGAGTGATGTCTGTTTAAAGCACAGTAATAATTGTAATTGATTTCAGTAATCTGAGAGTAATCAGTTGAAATACACAGGGAGAGAGTTCTTATTTGTGAAAGGTATGTTGGCCTTTGTAACCATAGGTAGGACTTCTGGGTGTATATTTGTTGTTAGCAGAATCATTGAGGAGTTTTCATACATAACTTTTCGCATAGTGGGATAGAAATTGAGTTACTGATAACTGTGTGGCATCCGTTTTCATTAGGGTATCTGAACTTCTGTTACTGCTTGAAATGAAGACAGTGTAAGAGGTGTCTGATTATAGGTTGTGCTGTGAGACCACCACTCTTTACAAACTTCAGAAGCAGAAATTATAGAAGGAATTTTGTAATGAATTGAAGTTTCTATAAATTGTAACTGTATTTTTGTGTGTTTTTCATTGAACTGGGTGCTGTATCAGTTGTAAAGGTATTGTTTCATATGGATGTTTGAAGGAAATTTACATTGAATTGATCCTAATGGTGGGCAAATACTGGAGTCAGTAAAATAGAATATTAGTATTTTTCCTTCAACACAACAGACAGTGGAAGCTTCATTTGTTTTTTATTGTAGCAACAGAATTTGCACTGTAATCTTATGCAGTGTACATCATACAATCAGTGCCATAATTTTTTTTAAATTCAGTGTCTTTACTTGTGGGGATGTTTGGTCTTGTGAGTTTTGAACTAGGAAGTCTTGAGTATGAAGTAGGAGTGCTTACACACTTGACTGCAGTATTCATGAATGAAGGGCATGTTGCTTATTGTTTCAGGTGGAAAGGCTCGGCTATTCAAAGTTTTCAAACCTTCCTGTTTTCAGGTTCTCCACCTTGCCCTGATTATGTTACTCCATTAAAAAAGCGTAGGTTGGCACGAGAATCAGTGTCATCAGAGCAGTCTTTTACACCACCCACAACACCTACGATGCTGGCTGACCAGCATCTCTCAAGCAACTCACCACCGGCTCAGAAATGTGTGCAGTATGATGTGACTTGCTTGAACGTGGTGAGTGTGGAGAATAATACCCTGCTTTTATTATGTTCAATATGTGTGTAGTTATTGGTCTTTCACCAGAGAGATCCAGGTTTCATTCCCTGGCCAGTCACTGTGAGATTTGTGGTAGACAAAGAGTTGCTGTACTTCGGCTTTTTTCCTCTCAGTATCATCCTTTAATGCTCTTATAATCATTTATTCCTTGTATCCTTGACAGCATATAATCTTATCTCCTGAAAGTATTCTTAAAACACACACACGTCTGTGATACTTGGTGGTGTAGTGTGGTTATGTAGGAATTTTCAAGGGTTAAGGATTCTTGACGCTTGAAAATGGGGCCAATAGATTGTCCTAAACATGGGTAAGGAATTACCACTGCTTGCTATGTAATAACCCAGAAAAGTGCAGTTCCGCGGGATGAATGTCCATCATCAAACGTGATGTGTGACCTGACAGCCTTGAACCTGTAGGAGTGATGATTTGGTAACTGATATGTGATTTAATGTGAAATGAGACAGATGACCACTCTGTTGACATGCATAAGGTGTGCTCTTTTTTAACCAAGAATTTGTGTGTAAAAGTTGTGTAAAATAGTGTGTTATTCCTTTCAATTTTCAGAGTATAATTGTGCATATTAATTAAGGCGAAGGACATAAAAGGTGTTTAAAGTTTAAAATAAGAAGAGTTGAATGAAGGGAAATCTTGATTTTCACTGTTTCTTTTTTTGAGTGTAATTTTTAACTATCATTTTGAGCTTGGCCTTGTAATTGTCATATGGGGTGTATTTTTATTTGTATATTTGGTACAGAGTTCCACAAAATTAATGTGTGTGGGATTCTTCAGCGACATTGCACTGTGGTGTGGGACACTCCTAGCTGTCACACTAATGATGACACTGCCCATTATCTGTTGGTCTTGAGAGGGTGTAGATGAAAATGTATTTTTCATACTGGCATATCATAAACTGTGTAGTGAAGAACACTGCATGAAAATAAATGTACAATTGTACGTAACCAGTTACAAGCATCCATTTGCATAAAATGTGGTATGATATGCTGCCAAATTAATGGCATGCTTGTGCAGTTTTCAGCATTTTAGTCCAAATTGCATTCCCTCTGCAGGTGCAGCAGGCGAGTATTTATTCCATTGTTCTTGATATCATGTGTTGCGTTTTCACTCTATATATATTGATACCCTCTTAAATTCTGCAAGCCTGTTACCCCAATTTTATATGTAGGATATAATTTTGAGAAAGTAAAGTATGAATGCTAAAAAAAAAATATGGGTGTTTTGTCACCATTTACATGTCCTTATTTCTTGAAAGTGACTAAATACAAATGGCTAACAACAAAAACTAAATGAAGTTTAATGACACCCAAGACCAATGTAGAAACCATTTTGCAAAATTCATGTTTTTCAGAAGTGAACCTTGGCCACTTGCGCTGTAAGGAAACGTGTTGCAACAGAGCTGTCACATATAACCTAATTTCTACGAAGTGACAGTGAAGGACATGGACCGTAAAATTGTGTATGACAAAGTAATGGTGGAGTGTTAACCCCCTAATATTTAGGCTATGAAGTTTGGAGGGCCCAGTGCTTTGCTGCAAAGCCAGAACCAAGTCCGAGGTTTTCAGCTAAACAGATCACTTCGTTTAGCAGCAGCTAAGAAATCGGAATTATGAATAACAAACCCTGAACTGTATACTTCTAATTAAACGTTCCCATTTTGAGTTACATTCGTATTTCTGGAATAAGGAATGTCTTTTTGCATAGACTATGTGAATGTAATTCATATAATTTTTGTACCAATATTTTGAGTTTTATGTTCACTTGGTGGGGAGTTGGCAAGCATATTTCTGCAGCCTTTTCTCACTCTTTCTCTCTCTGATTCTGTACTTTTTTCAGGGTGACTGTGAGGAAGATGATAACATTGCCTCCCCAGGAGATGAGGAAACTCCTCTTGTAAATGATTCGGAATATGAAGACAGAGAAGAAAAATGTGAAGTGGATTTTGATGGTCATGGTAGTCCTATAAATGACACCTATGGAAGATTAGGAGCCATGAGGAATATGGCAGTAACAAACTATTCCGCTCACCGTATATTATTACAAGGTGATGAAGGTGAGGCCATTGTTAGGGACATGGATACGGATAGTGGAGTTGCACTGAGGAGGGATGTTGACCAACATGATGACACTGACTTGGAGGATAAAGAGAAAGAGGAAACTGAAGAACATTTGTATGCCAGAGAATCTTCAGTGGATGATGATGATGATGAGGAAGATGAGACTCCAGTTTCTCCAGTACCTGACATTGAATCAGAGGTTTGTAAAAGTTTTTGCCAGTATCCATTTTCCTCTTTCCATATGTTGACTTAGTCTTCGCAAAAAAAAATATGCTTACTAATACACTGAATTGATGTTAAAACCATTTTGTATAGTGCCTTTAATCGGGTAGTTAAATGCAATTAATTGTTATGCTGTTTCATTTCGTTGTGACTAGAATACTGACCATTGCCTCAATGAGCATTCTGTGGTACTTAACGAGCATTCTTTGGTACTTAATGATATGAATGGATTTGTTTGTAGTAGGGTTTTCAAGTTCAAATGTTAAGTTTTGTTCACAATTGAAGGCTTGATTGTTCCTTCACCATATACTGTATTTACCCAAATGCAAGATGACTGTAATCTACAACCCTCCAGAAAATACACTACTGCTAAAGGATAATATATTTATCCAAATCTAAGACAACCCCCCAAAAATAAAAAATTTGCTAAGAAAAATATTTTACTATTAATTGCATGCACTTACTACACAAAGCATGTCAGATTCCATCTACCTTTACCTATCAGTGGCACTGTCTCCATCCTCACAGTCAGAGCCTTCATCCTTCTTACAACTCCACAGTCACTTCTGGTGAGATGTGCTGCCATGCTGTTATGACCCAGATTGACTAAATAATATGTTTATATTTCCTTGGACCCATGAAGATATACAATTTTCTTCTCAGTTGGTGTTAGTGGTGTTAAGAATTTAAATACTTGTGTTCTGGTTTTTTGTGTTGTGTCTGGTCTGGTCAGTCTGATTTAATGCCTGTTTGGTTTTTAATCTTTGGATTGATTGAGGTTTTATTTTGAGCCTTGTAGTTAACTTTTAGTTTTGCAGTAGGCATATTCCTGTTACTACACTTGGACTAGATTTGTTTTCAGGTGCATATCTTAACAAGTTACCATGACTGTGGTGTGCAGTTGTTGAGAATAGCTCAGTCTAAGGGGTACATCAGGTTAAGTGCTTCTTTGCATGAAAACTGAAAGAGAGACAGTTTCCAAAACATTGCATATCTTTAAAAAATTAGATGATGGTAAGTCAAAAAACAAAAACTTATCAGTTAACTTCAGTCATATTTTGTTCTCCCTTTTCGATTTCTTGACCTTTGAAGATTGGTCTGATAGGTTCAGAAACATCAATGATGAATTACCACTATGCTGTGCAATATCCTACATGAGCGCAGATCTCACATGATGATTTGGTGATGTAGGCCTTGGTTTGGCTCCACATGGTCTGGTTTGGTGTGGTCGCGTTCAGCACTTCATACTCAAATTTAAGATGACCTCACATATTTAAGTGCCCAATTCCAGGGGAAAAACTTGTCTTGCATTTGAGTAAATGTGGTAACATAAATTGTGGTTGAACAAAACCTAATGAATTAGAAATGATGGAAAAATGTTTTCATCCAAAAGAATAAATGTATAACTTCCAAGTGTTTCATATTTTCTGTTGCACTTTTGCAGTAACTACAGAACAATTCCATTTATCCAGCACCCACAGGACCAGGCAGTTGCCAGATTATAAAGTTTTGCTGGATTGTCAGATGGTACCTATGCTGACCTAAGTTCTTACAAGGAAATTTTTTTTTTTGGCTGCTCCTGTGCTTGGGCTGCACAACTAATGAAGAGAGTATTTCATTTGGATGTCTCCCTCATCTGCTGGTCCAGGGTTCTCTTCTCTGTTTTCTAGAGTCTTCGTGCTTAAGAAGTTGATGGAGTAGGAGACAAGGGTCAGGAGATACCAGAATGGTTGATGTTCAAACACACTTAGAGCCCATTTTGAATGTGTCCCTGAGATCTGCCAGTTTCATTGATGAAGTCTTTTTCTAATGAAAAGTATTGAAGATTATTTTGTGCAGTGCCAGATTATCAGATGGCTGGATTAAAGAAATTTTACTGTATTAGATTTTATCCTGTAATGGTAATTGAAAATTAGTTGCTTTGTGCTTGAAAAATACTTTTCTCTTTGTTAGGTTTAACTTGTGCACCTACATTCGCATTTGAAGTGTCAGCAAGTATTTTATGTATTGTGCTGTGGAACATGTAGAGTTGTAATTTACATGGAAGTATTTACTGTGCAACTTTGTTATTTATAATTGAATTGCAGATGCTAAAATTTGCAAACTCTTTGCAAGGTAACAGAAATTACCTTTTTTTCTTTGGACTTTGTCCATTGTCTTTTAATGTTGCACTATGTTTCGGGAGCTGGCTCCACTTCTGTCTTCAGGTATAGTAAACACCAAGTCTGGTGGACTCTTTGCATAGAGCTATTCTCAGTCAGTGGGCAGCATTGAAAGTGAGATGATTGACAAAGTCCTGAGAAAGAAGATGACTCATGTACTATCACCAGTGCCCTACTTGAATTTTGCAAGTGTTGTGCATTGTGAATAGCAGTATAGGAAACATGAAAGTTATACTGCATGGCACTTGTACTCAACTTATATAATAGTGTCCCCTTTGCAAATTTACTTTTTATTCATTTTAACAAAGACTGTTTTCTGTTCCATTATCTGATGAAGTCATTGCTGCAGTTTGCATCCTTATCAGAAATCCAAACAAGTGAATCCTAGTATAATTTAAACACTGTGAGAGTGCAAAACCCAAGTCCATAGACATCCAAATGAAGTATGATTGTTCTTTTGTCACTCTTCCCATTTTGAGTGATGGAAATGGACCATGAAGTTGAAAAAAAATAATAATTAATTTTGCACCTGACTGAAGCAGTACAAACTTGTAACACAACACAAAAGCTAGATCAGTCATGGTACCATGCTGCTTGTCTGTACAGGTGACGTGATTTACGATGTCTGAGCGTCGAGTACAGCATCAGACCACTAGCAAAAGAATCATATCTTTATCACTTCCGTGTCTCAACACGATGCTTTGCAACAAAGTATTCAGTTTGTGTTATGGAAAGAAGTTTCATAACTCTGTGTTTTCCATAAATAAAGTTTAATGGTCCAGGGTCAAGGCCAGAATGTCAGTGGATCCTAAAATAAGTGACGTGCCTCACTTTATTAAAGGTAAGGGTAAAGTTAAGCTGTCCTGTGGATGCTGTGAAGGCAGGTGGTGGGAGTAGAAGTATAGTTCCACTCATTCATAACCTTAGCACTAGGTGGACGTTAAGAAAAGTTGGTACAGGAGTAAGCTCTTTCTTAATTAGGATCAAATTTATAAGCAGTTTAGTGAAAGAGAATGTGTGAAAGCTGAAGGAAATTTTTTGTCCACATTACTTTCAAAGGACGCTCAGCAAGTTGCAAATTATATTAGAATTAGAGACTGTCATAAAAATTTTGTTTCTAAACTGTGTTGATTTGACATGGAATGTCTTATATGGAGGTTATCATAAGTGTTCATTTCAACTAATGAACACTTTGTGTGTGTGTGTGTGTGTGTGTGTATATGACTGACTGACTAAGGCAGCTAGCATCATCTAATGGCATTTTATAGAATTGCTTGCTGCTGCATAAACCATTGTTTTACAGCTACAGTGGGTATTGTTAAGAGAGGAACTTGTTCGGCAATTATGCACACATACTTTAACGATGTGTTTTGGCTTTTTGTCTTTTTTTAAGCACATTGTGAGCGATGTCCATAATTGTTTGTGGACAGGGCAATAACCGTTTTTTTGAGCTGGTTTGTGGGACCATACATGTAAAAAATTCACAGTAATTGTTTTGCCTAACAGCTTAAATTTTTCTATAATTTTTTCTTCTCTGTATGTAATTTATGGATGTGGTTATGGGCCGCATGACGCAACCTGTTGGGCCATGGCCACGGGTTGGTAACCTGTCCTATGTTTTGCTGCCAAGTCAGATGAGTCTGTTAACTTTCCACCTGCATGCCAGAAGTGGCCTAGCTTGGGTTGAACACTACTTGTTAATTGAAGTATGAGTCTTAGAATTGTTCCACAAGAACAATGAACAAAACTTTCCTGGGTACACATAAGAAATGTTGGGCACCAAATTATGACTGTAGTCATTGGATAGTCCAATGCTTGGAAGACCAAAGATGACGAAATTTGTCGCCAAGAACATTCAAGTATGGCATATTCTTGCTTTGCCCTCTGCTGATAATAGTGCCGTGGTGAATGTAGTTGTTCCTGCTGAAGGGCCAAGGCAACCGAATTTTTCCTTCACAGCCCCCTTAAACTCTTCCTTTTATTTCTGGTGCCAAAGTTTTCAGAATGAAAATGCTGGCCTTGTGTATACACGAGGGCACACGTGCATACCGTCATTACATTTTTTTACACAAATTGAGGCTGACATGAAGTCCTCATTTGTAATTTCTAATTAAACTGTTTTTATGTTCTTCTCGTACATAAGAATTGACTGTGTCACATGAGTTCAGGTTGAACATGTTCTTTAGCAAAGGCCTTGTTAGGAGTGAGGATAACATGGTTCACTGAAGGAAATGTGGTTGGTTTCCAATAGGGCCTGTTAGGGGCCCTTTGTTCCTGGGTACCAGTAGCTCTTTCAACAGGAATAAAGCAGCTAGATCAAGAAGTCCACCAGTCATCCATATAGTGCCAAGGTTAAGAGAGAGAGAGGAGCTATATCACATACCTCTATTGTCCTCATGGTTTGTAGAGGGATAGCTCTATCTTTACCTAAGTCCCATTTTGCCCACATCCCCCCCCCCCCCCAAAAAAAACAAACATTTTTTCCCTCGGTTTCTTTTCGGGGAGAAACCAAAAAAAAACACAAAAAAATAAAAAATTCTTT
>Ga0123353_10004164_pt1 | contig 18557 bp, 17 predicted proteins | sample TergutLab28metaG_3_FD_92763 | JGI IMG/M metagenome (GOLD analysis project Ga0123353, IMG submission 92763) | Labiotermes labralis P3 segment gut microbial communities from Petit-Saut dam, French Guiana - Lab288 P3 | ecosystem: Host-associated > Arthropoda: Insects > Digestive system > Gut ... | reverse complement strand
CGCTCCCCGCAATGACCGGTCCGCTGGCATTCAGCGTGGCGGTGTAGGGGGTTTTGCGAAGCCTGTAAATTTCCGGGTCAGACCAATTCGCAATCGTGTTCATCCCCCACGCGTGGAGCCGCCGATGTGCCATCTCGGCAGCGATCCGCTTCCAGTCCTCCCCATATTTCAGGATCAGATTCGACGCGGTGAAGTTGTACGTGTTATAGGGGGTTTTGCCGACATAATACCCATGCACCGCCCAACTTCCTCTCCCTTTGCAGGAGTCGAAGAGCAACTCCGCAAAGAGATGTTCCCGGTCACTGGTCGGCGTGTCGGCGTTTGCCGCCCGAACGCAATCAACGCCGTGCGACCAAAACAGGCAACCTTCAGGATCAACCAACCACCACACGCCATTTTGTTTGACAGGATAAAAATGTCCGGTGGCGGGGAGTTTTGGTCCCTTCGTCCAGCCGCCATATTGATTACGGTCTGCCAATCGCGGCTTCGCAACGAGTTCTTTTTCTTCCGTTTCGCGGTTCTTTTTCAAGTCGGCATCGGACTTCACTTTGCCGAGCCAGTCGGCGTGAATATACTGCCCGTAGCGGTCGATCATCGGAAAGAATTTTTCCGGTGGCAGTTGGAGCGCAGCATTGAGCGAGGCAATTTCCGTTTTCGACGATGACGGAGCAGTGTAAACTCGCTTGATGCCAATTGTGTGTTCTTCGGTCGGTTTACCGTAAAATATCCAAACGGCAACGAGATTGTTTGGGTCGAAGAGTTCGGTGCCGACTTTGCCATTCGTATCGCCGCGAGCACCACCGGGATAGCCGCGCATACCGAATAGTTTGTCTTGGAGTTGCGCGGGCAATCCGCGCGGCGGTGCAATCTCCCAACGCTTCGTCTCGCCGACTGCCAAGGTGATGCTGGTCGAGAAGGTTCGTTTTCCGGTATCAGGATTGGCATCGGTGGAATCGAGTCGACATGAAACTCGGACGGCGTTGGTCCCTTTGTTTTCGAGTTCCAACACGAGAGCGTCGTTCGGACGAATCGACCATTCGCCTTTGAGTGTAATGCCGGGCCAATCCGTTTTGGCTTTGTTGGTGAGGAGGAACAAACCATCCGAGCGTTCGGCGGTAATCTGGTTGACGGCAACTTGCGTTCCCACGGTTGCCGGTTGCGAAGCGTCGAACAAAACGGTCTCGCCGTAGGACAACGCAGCCGTTGCCAATAAAAGCAACAGTAAAATCGGGGTGTGAATAATTGTTTTCATCGCAGTGTAAAAAGGGGTTAAGGGTTTGTGAAACGAGGACTATGCTGCAAGCACAACCGTCTATTCCTCTGGCGATTGCGGTTTGTAGGCAATGTAGGCTTGTCGCCGATCTCTCGGTGATTTCGGAAAAGCCAACTCCAATGGCTTGCTTTTGACCATTTTGGAAAGGTAACTGTTCCGAGGTTTTTTTTCTTTTCGTCCTAGCAAAGCGGCAAGTGCGGAAATGGTCACGTAACGTCCATCGCAGAGTGCTAAATGACCATTGCTACCTCTTCTTTGCCAATTCTCCCGCTTGTCCTGACGGAAATGGCGACCTGCTCCAGTTTCTCTCGTAAATTCTTACTTAAACTGTCAACTTTGTCAATAATAGGAAGTCTTGTATGGATGATACACCCTTCTTCGTTTCTTGTGATATTTTTTTCCTTCAAATGGGTAGTGTAATCATCCGAATGGGTAGTGTCGTTTTCTGGTCCGAATACGTCGTTTGGGTCGAGTGGGGGGGAAAGTCCGGCAAGATGGTAAACCGCACTCCGACTGTTGCCGGTTTTTTCCAACACGTGCTGATTGACGAGTCGGTGCAACGTTCGGGATAAATCCGCCGAATGTTCAACATTGGTTAATCCACGAATAGTAATTGTTTTCTCTTTTGAAAAAAATGGGAGCGCAACAAGTTGAATTTTTCCTCAACGATCTGTCTTTGAGCAAGCATCCCGTAGTTTGAAACGAGCGGCTCGCTTATCTCTCTCATTTCCGAGAAGAGTTTACCATAATCGAGCCGCATAAGCACCTCCTTGGTGATCACCCGTTTTCCTTCCCAAAAAACGAGGGAATCCAACAACTGTTGGATTTTTTCATGATTCAACAAGGAGTGGACGCAGATGGCTTCCGCAGACGAATCGAAGCCCAGCAAATAGCAAGTGTCGTCAAGCATCACCGGCTTCCCATTCTGCGGCGGAACCAGCGAAAAAAGGGTCTGCTTGTACAAACCGGAAATGGCAATTTTGTACGGTTTGAACGTATAGTCGCCGATACCGAAAATTGAAAATGGCGGTTTGTCACGATAAATGGATGACTTGCGCTGCGCAAATTGTTCCCGATATTGATCCAGATAAGCCGCTGTTTTGGGATAATCTTTTTGGATATAGTCTGTTCGCTGCCCCACCAATTTTTGAGGCACCAGCACAAATTTTCGCGTCTTATCCACAATCGGAGTTTTCAAGTCCGAACTTTTAAGAAGCGGGAAAACGAGATCGTGCTCAATATCAACGGTATCGCCGAATCCATTACGAAAACTGTTGCGCTCCAAGGTCAGTTCCATCACTTTAGCACAGTCGTGCTTAAGCCCTTGCCGCCAAACTTCCGGGCAAGTTCCATCAAAAGAGGCGACTCGTTCGTACTTTTCAATGTCGGAAACGAATTGATCGCCATACCATCCGAATCGGGATTTTACAGGCTTATCAAAAGAATCGCTGGCGGAACATTCCAAGCTGACATCTGCCTGAAATTTCACAAAAAAGAGGCTTGCATCGACGGCGGCGTTGAATTCCTTTTGGGAATCCATGCCGACTTTTTCCATCGAACCAAACGGCAAACGAAATTGTCGTTGACCGTGAACGATGTTTTTGACGACACTGTTTTTTACCAAAAAGGCAAAACAGCCTTTCGATTCGGCAAAGGTATTCAGCATCGAGAATGTCACAGATTCGCCGATGTCGAAATTTCCTTTTCCGGTTAATGCTTCGATCCCACGAACGTTTTTGTAATTGGACTTAGGGGGGACATTGTCCGAGACCTTGCGTCCGAGCCAGGAATTCGTTACCCAAGGCGGATTACCCAGCACGAGAATAGGGTGTCCTGTATGCCGCTTTGCAATACTGGAAAAAGAAAACCGAAATACGTCTTCGCAAAAAAGATGAATCTGCCTGCCTTTGTCGTACTGCAAGTCCTTGATTTTCTGTTGCGTCTCGTTGAAATAGGGTTTGTGAATTTCGACACCATAAACATCTTTGATCGACGGAAACGTTTCCAATGCCGCCAGGATAAAATGTCCTTGCCCGAAAGTTGGTTCCACGAGGACATCGGGGCACACGCCCTTCGCTTTCAGCCAGCGACAAACTTGCAGAGCAAGTCCGGGCGGTGTTTGAAAGTCGCCATATTCGGCTTTATCTCGATTGTTGTCAGCAATGTTCGACACGGATATATTAGACACGGAGTTATTCCTTTCCGACAATTTTTGTAATGCCTGTGACGGGTTCCTTCAAGTCAACGATTCGTCCATACTGCAACCGCCATTGGAGCGCATTGGAAATTGTTAAATATCCCTGATGAGGCGGACACTCCAAAATCTTTTCCGCAATTCTTATCAACCCGATTTCATCAATAGGCAGATTTTTGTCATTCAGATACGTAATCACCTCTTCTTCCGTTGCGTCGTTTTGCAGCACATTGAGGAGCGATTTTGTGGTTTGATAATCGGCGGTTCGATCTTTTTTAATGAATGTACAATCGACAAATTTTAACTGCGCTGTTTTCGTTTCAGGCGCATCAATTTTTTCGTAAACGAACAAAAGCAGGTTATAACCCAATCCGAAAATCTTTTGTTCGGCAGTTTTGAAGGGACACGAAGATTGTGGTTGTTTGATGGACGTTACTTTTACATCAGTGTTAATGGCTTTCGAGGGAAAATCGATCCCTTTTGCCGAACTCCCGACGGCTACGTCGTATTTCGATTTCAGGCGATTTTTGAATTTGTGTTCAACGTACGTTCCAACGGCTTTGCCATCGGTCACTCCAAACAACTCTGGATGAGCAACCGCACTTTCCACGCGGCAAAACTCTCCTGCTTCCGCCAGCATTTTTTTGATCGTCAGTTGCGTTTTTTGCATCATTGTCGCCGACAAAGAGACGGTTCATCGCAATTCACCGGAAGCCTCCAGTATAGCAGGTTGCCTTTTTTTTTGATAGTGGTGCAATCTTGCATACCGAAGCCGATGAAATTCTGGAAGCCGAATGTTTTAGCCAGACAACGGAGACCTGACGCACTCCGAGGCGGCTGCGCGACTACACGGCTGTACGGGCGGAGCCGAAAAACCGAAGACACCTTCCTCTTGGTTGTCGATGAAACCTTCGGCGAGTTCTCTTACAGTCATTTCATTATGTAGTTCGACTTTCATCTTTGACATGATCCTTTCTTGCGAATGAGAATCCGGGAATAGAGGCGTTTTCCGTCGATATAGGGTCTGCCGCCTTTGTATTCGAGACAAATATTTTCTGGGTCAATGACTCCGGTCTGCCCTAAGATTTCAAACTGGTTCGGATTATACCTATCGACGAATGTAATTGGCACCCCCATACAGCCATCGTAATCCACTGGGATTTCCATTAATTTAGAGACTTCAATCGCATCATAGTTGTCGTATTTTGGAAAATCCCTTGTATTATAGGTTTTGTAAAACTTGAATTCTTCATAACGTTTTATGGTTTCAAGATTTGTGAACCAATGCACATTACGGAATTTGACTGTACCAGTTTCTGGATTATAAACCCCTGAGGCGTAATCAGCATTGTCCGGCGTAACTTTGAAATAGGCGTTTCCGTTGGCAAATCCATAGCCCACCCACAGTTGATTTTCTTGGACTAACTTGAAAATTTCCTTGTACGTGATTGCGTTCATACTGCCGATAATCAAAAATTTCTTTTTGTATTCCATCAGTTGGGCAACATATTCCCGAAAGAGTGAAAACGGCGGATTGGTAATAACAACATCCGCCTGTTTAAGCAATTCGATACACTCGGCAGAACGAAAATCGCCGTTCCCTTTCAATCTGGTGAGAGTGTTTTTGTGATTACGCAACAGATATTCCACATCGGCTAAATCGACTGCGCCGTCGGCATTGTAATCATCAACTTCGACAATTTCTATTTTATGAGGGGACTTCGTTGTCTTGTCTTCCACTGGTTCGTGGTCGAACAGCGACAGTTCCGTATTGGCAATAGGCGAACCGGTATAACAAGTTGCGATCAATTTTTTAAGCCCTAACGAGTTAAATTGCATCGCAAAATATTTGAAAAAATAACTCTCGTAGGGGTCGTCACAGTTACAAAAGATTACTTTTCCTTTGAGTTGGCTTCGATACCGGGACACCTCTCTTTCGATGTCTGGCAGTTGCGTATAGAATTCGTCATTCTTTGCTTTTTTTGCAGAATTGAGCGACGTATTTTTGTTGTCGTTGCGTTTTGCCATTGTACTTTCCTCCTGAACCGCAATTTTTGAGACCACATTTATTGGATCATCGCTCGGCAGAAAAGCAAGGTTGCGGCTTTGCACGTCATTTTTTGTCAAAAAACATTTCCATAGCGGCGGCAACATCTGCGGGGGCATCTTCGAGCACGAGGTGGTGTGCTCGGTCCAGTCGGTGGACCTCCGCTTCGGGGAAAAACTGCAAAAAACGTTTGAGATATTCCGGCGAAAAGCACCAGTCTAACATTCCCCAAATCAGGCAAACGCGGCGTTCACGAAACAGCGGGAGAGACTCCTCGATTTTTTTGAGCGTTGCGTAACTCGGATGTCGCGGCGAGAGCGGAATGTCTTGCACGAACCGATAGACCGCCAGTCGGTGATCCCACGAATCGTAGGGAGCAAGCAGTGCCGAACGAACCGCCGGGGTGAGATTCTTGCGATTTGCCGCCGCCATCCACAGCGTTCCCAACGAAAAGAGGTTCAACCCCTGAATGGCAAGCCGACCGAATAGCGGCATGCGGCAGAGGCGAATCCGCATCGGACAGTCCGCGCTCCGAAACGCCGCCGTATTCATAAAGACGAACTGCTCGAACCGCTCCGGCAGTCGCACCGCCGCCCCCGCGCCAATCGCTCCACCCCAGTCGTGAGCGACTAGCGTGATCCGCTTCAAATCGAGATGCTCGATGAGCGCGACCAAGTCGGCAATCCGGCGTTCGAGCGTGAACGGATAGTCCGACTCCGCTGGCTTGTCGGAGAGTCCACAGCCGATGTGATCGACGGCGACGCACCGGAATCGGTCGCTGAACTTCGGAATGAGACTTCGCCAAAAATAAGACCACGTCGGATTGCCATGCACCATGAGCAAGACGGGTCGATCTTCGGTACTGGACGGTTTGCCGCCGTGTGGTTCATCGACGTAATGATAACGCAATCCTTCGGCGAGTGTTAAAAAATGCGAATCGAATGGATAGCCAGCGTATTCCCTCATAGCAGATATTGTCGATGATTGCCGGACAATAATCAAGCCCCGGCAGGTCGATTGTAAATTTGAAGATGGGTAAAATAAAGTCGATCATTTCGAACGTAGCGAGAAATCGTACCCGATGCGGCAACTTCTTCTGCACCCCGTGCCACCTGTCTCCTTACCCCTCCTGGATGTGAGACGGGAAAGAACATCGCACTAGACCCGGAGCGGGTCATTTTTCGCATGCGCCCCCGCGCATCCGCCTCGCCCGCGCCGGGTCTCTCGTTGTCGGGCTAAAAAATTCGGCTTACGGAATTTTCAACCGGCTTCAGTATAGTACTAATTTCTTGCGACTCATTTCTGGCGAAAGCCTAAAGCGATTTCAACAATCTTCTCGACTGTCCGTGAATCCGTATCGATTGTCGCGTGAGCCGTTTCGGCATAGAGCGGTGTGCGATGTTCCAAAACAGCGATAATTTCCTCTTGCAATGGCAGAGCGGTCAGATTCGGACGCATCGTCTTCGAAGCGGCATCGTTTGTGATCCGATGCAAAATTGTTTCAGGTGTTGCTGTGAGCCAAACCACTCGACCCGCCTGTCGGAGCCGTTCCCGCGTACTGCTCCGCAAAATGGCTCCGCCGCCCGTTGCCAACACCCATGGTGCGGGACGAGCAAGAATCTCGGCAATAGCCGCTTCTTCCCGAGCCCGAAATGCCGGTTCCCCCTCCTGAGCGAAAATCTCCGCAATACTTTTTCCCGTCAGACGTTCAATTTCGGCATCGGAATCGAACATGACGATTCTGAGCCGCTCCGCAAGTTTCCGAGCAACCGTTGTTTTACCCGTCCCGCGATAACCGATGAAAATAAATGATCGCATAAAAATCTCCATGAACTCCCTGCTCCCCGAGGTGAAAAAAACATTTTCGACCCGCTCCGGGTCTACACTCTTTTCTCAAACGCACGTCTCCGAAGTCATTATACCGTGAGCAGAAAGAAATTGGTCGTTTGCGGGGTAGCCCTCTCACTGAAATCGGCGTAAAACGGAATGTCATCCTCCTTTTGGAACGTGTCCCCGGGAAGGGCAGCGGACTGCCGCCGATCCCTCGACCCGGGGCTAATTCTGCTCTTGCCCCGGTTGTTCCAAATCGTTACTATTCCCTCGCAGAAACTGCTCATCCTGCGAAAAAATGATTCGTTTCGCCTTTACGTTTACCCTGTTCTTGTTGATAGTCGGCTGCAAAAGTGCGGTTCACGGTCCGAAATCCAGCGTTATCGTTCATGACCCCTCGCCGGTTGCACCCGTGAAAACGTTCTGGAGCCAAACGAAAAAATTGTTCCAGCCGCTGCTGCCCGATACCGACAGCCGGAGTGCCGATCACCATTTCACGCTCCATCGTTCCGGCTCCGAGATTTTACCCATTCACCACACTCCCCATTCTCTCTACAAAGCCGGTTCGATCTTTCCTTCACCGCATCTCACGTCCCCCACAGCGGAAAATCACTTTCTCGTCGCCGAAACTGGAACAACACCATCCCAATCCTCAGCGGAAGATGTCGAATCGCCTGAACAATTATCGGAGGACACTGCGGCACCCCTTCCTGACAAGGAACTCGTTGCTGAGAAGAGACCAGCAAGACCACCCCTCCGAAAGCAGACCATCGAACTGGAATACGATGACGAGGAGTACGATTTCGACGACGAACCGATTGTCCGGCAGATTGCAAGAAAATCTTTGTCGAGAGGCGAAGAGCCACCCGTTGCCCAAACACCCGTGTCGCCGCCTGTCCCGGTCTATCCCAGTTTAACGCAACTGCCTAGTGCTGCATTACCCAGTGCCACGCCGACAATGGTACAAGCGAGTTATCAGCAGAGCATGCCACCGTATGCTCATCAGGTATCCGGCTACGGAGCGGGAGATTGGCAAACGCCCGCACGACAGACCCTCGAACAACTCCGATATGCGATTGAGCAAACGCCAGGCGGCAGAACGATGTCGAATGAAATGCGGCTTCGCATGTTGGAAATGCTCCTTGGCAACAAGGTGGAATCTGCCAAGCCGATGCAGTCGGCGGACAAAACCGTCAATGCGTTTATGGGACATCAGGTGCTTGGTTTTGCGGCATTGCTCGATGATTCGATACCAGACAATCGAGGCAGATACATCAGTGCCACCTACAGGTTCAATGAAGGATTGTTGGAACTGCAAAACCTCTGTCCCTTCAAATTGAAAAATGTCATGTTCGTCGACGACTGGCTCAACTTTGGGCAGTTTATTCCGCGCACAAGAGATTTTCACCCCGGCGAAACATTCATGCTCTACATAGAACTGGACAATCCGACAATCCGACGTACTGGCGATGGCTATGAAGTCAGTATCGCTATTGGCTATGAGATACGAGATTCCCAAGCGAATGTGGTTGCCAAGGTCGATGTGGGAAAGCCCGCCGAAAGGACCATCAGTCGGAAGCGGGATTATAGCATCGGCTTCCCCGGAACACTGCCTACATCGCTTGCCCCGGGGCAGTACCAACTACGGCTCAGTGTGACAGACCTGAACGACGACTCCATGCAATACGCCGAAGAACAGATACCCTTTAAGGTGATCCCTTCACAGGCAGGTGGGTGAAGGGCAGAATACCGAAGTCTGCCCTGCGTCAAAGTGACTCGGGTCTAATTCGTGAATGATGCAAGTTCGTCTTCGAACAGGAGTTTGTTTGCGTCCAGAATGATCTTCACGTCATTGCCGACTTTGCCAAGTCCGCGAATGTATTGGGCACACTGTCCCGTGCCACTCTTCGGCGGCGGAGAAACGTTGCACTCTTCAATCGAGCGAACCTCATTGACCGTGTCCACGACCAAGCCCACTTGCACCTGACCACCACGAAGGTTAATCACCACGATACACGTCCGTTCGTCGTATTCCCGCCCAATCATATTGAAGCGGAGACGCATGTCAATCACCGGAATCACTTGACCACGAAGATTGACCACTCCCTTCACATAGTGCGGCATATCGGGCACTTCCGTCACCTTTTGAATGCCGACAATTTCCGTGACGTGCCTGATTTCGAGGCAGTAATCTTCGTCGCCCAGCCGGAACGAAAGATACATATCTTTCAAAGTGTCTTCCGTATCATCGGTAAACACACCGTCCTTGTTCGCCGCCATGGCGGCTTCTGTTTTCTGCTGTTCCATTTTTGCCAAAGTTTCTGACATTGTATTTCATTGGGTTAGAGAATCACCATCGTCTATCGCCCGTACTCGACAAGGTACTTTGCCAACACCAGGTCGGATTGGGTCGTAATTTTTAAATTTCCGCGATCCGTCGGCACCACTTGGACCGGCTGACCAAGCCGCTCGACGAGCTGTGCGTCGTCCGTCGGAACATCTTTGATGGTTTGTCGGTAGGCTTCAAGGATCAGATCGCGGCGGAAAACCTGTGGTGTTTGCGCTTCCCAAAGGTTTTCCCGGGAAACCGTCGCTTCGATCAGTCCGTCAGCAACCCTCTTTATTGTACCAACAACGGGCGCAGCAAGCAAGGCGGCACCCTGCTTTTTCGCCGCCGCAAAAACGGCGGTAATTTCCTGATCCGTCACAAACGGTCTGGCGGCATCGTGGATTGCCACATAATCCATTCGCGGGCTGACGGCAACCAAGCCGCTTCGGATAGAATCAACCCGGTTCTCCCCCCCTGCCACCACTTGGAGCAACTTGTGGTTAATCTCCGAGATATAATACTGCCGAAACCAACTGATGTCATCCGGTGCGACCACAATAATCACCTGTGTCACCTCGTCGCGGCTGATGAACTTTTCCACGCAACGAAGCCAAATGGGCTTTCCGCCCAAATGGACAAACGGTTTTTTCACCGCAGAATCGGACAGCTCTCTTCGCGCAAATCGCGTACTCCTTCCCGCCGCTGCGAGTATCAGGGCAAATTTTTCCATTTCATTTGATTGCTTTAGTCTTTCGTGTGTGTGTTAGCATCCACTACATACTCTACAATGATCGGTATGACCATTTCAGAGTAGCGTTTGGAAGTTGATTTGATCTGAATAAATTCGACATAGCGGCCCGATTTGTCCGGCAAAACACCAGACATCGTCAATTCCCAGAAAGCCCCCTTTTGTACAGGGTTCACAGTTATCCAATCAGGGGCAGAAATGCCAACAATGTCCACCGACTCACCTTCGGGTAAGTCTTTTACTCGCAACTTGACATTTCTGGAAAACGACTCGCCTACCTTCGCTTTATTGAATTGCAAGGATGAAGGCTCCGCAACCAATTTGCCGGGCGCAAGTATTGGTACGGCAATGTGAAACACGTCGTATAAATTCTGCTCATTCTCGGAATAGGTGAAAAGAAAATTGTCAACAAAATCCTCATATTTCCCTTTCGTGTCGATGTAAAATTCAATTTCGATCGAGTCGCCCGGGTTGATGCTGGTATCTGATAGTTTGACCTCTGTACATCGACAACCTACCCTTACAGCAACCTCGGTAATAACTTTTCTTCCCGTATTTTCGACGAGAACAAATCCACTTGCGGTTTCACCAGAATTCACTGGTTCAAGTCGCATCATTCTCGCACTGAAACGGATGCTTGAGCGGTTTTCTGGGGATGTTGCAACATCTTGCGTAGATGTTGCATTGCGAAACGGCGGTGAAGGGAACATCGCAGCGAGTAGCAAAACAAAACCAAGCCCACAAATCAAACACACCAGGATCGACTTTCCCTTTTGTTTCATAATCTTTTCCTCCAATTGAGGTAAAGCCCCAACAGAATCAGCACGGCACCCAGCACAGCGGAAAAAATCCTTAATCCCAGATAACTTGCGCGTTCAGGTGGTGCCCATTCTGACTCGTCCAGCGAGGGATTGAGACGCTTTAGCATCTTCGCGCGGGAAGAATCAGGCAAGAGAGTGGTCAGTTCTGTCATCAGACTCTCCGTCTTGCCTACTTCGTTCCGTTGCGAGTAGATTTCAACCAAATCTGCCACAACCCTTTCGTAGTGCCCGCCATTTCCTTGTTGAAACGCCTTTGGTTCTAATCGTTGAAAATCGTCACGATGCCTATCTCGCAATGTTTCATAGATTGGGAGTGCTTTCTCGTACTGCTTATCATCAAAATACGAAAAACCAAGACGAGCCATAAGAATCGGCGTTCTCTCATCGAAGGCATTGTTGTCGAGCCAATTCGAGACAAAATTCTGGAACCCCTTCGAGTCCTTTCCGTACCACTCAGTGGCATATTTCAGGGCATAATACGAAGGAGACCACCGAGGGGAAGGCACTTTGGAAAGTATCTCCAAACAGTTGAGTGCATTAGATTCCTCTTTGACTTGTACCCACTGGATCATCTCCAGTTCGGCAATAATCTCTACGTCATAATCCAGCGATGCGGCATACATTGCACTTTCTGTTGATGACTGGAATAACTCACGGGCGGAACGAAACAACGTTGCAGATTTTTCTTGGTTGCCAGCCTCCCTTGCGGCTAATGCAGCCGTACACAGAGCAAGTATCTGATCTCCACCAGTGCTACCGCCTCGCTTTTCCGAGGGTAACGAAAGAAAGAGTTCGTTCGCTTGCTCAAACGCCTCTTGCGCCTTTTGACTATCGCTTTGTTCCTGACTGCCCAAGTGCCTCGCCCGACTGACTATGCCCAATTGATTGTACAATTCAATTTTTTCCTCTGGTTTTGTTGATTCAGAAATCATCTCCTGTAACAATGCTTGCGACTTGTCAAATTCGCCTAAGCCATTGTGTAGACTCAACAGTTGATCTTTTGCATTCCCAACGAACTGGCTATTAGGATTTTCGGCTATTATCTTTTGAAAACGGTCTCTCCATTCCCGTCTATGTTCCAGTCTTGCAGCGGGTGAGGGATTTTCAAGTTTCCGAAACTCATCCACCGCTTCCTCATACGCCACAAGCCCAGCCATGACGGGATCGTCTAGCAGAGTTCCCATTGGATCACCATTAGGCAGAACCACATCCTCCGAAGGCAGCACCGCCGCTAACAATAAAAAAGCCCCTGAAACAAACACGCCCAATAATTTAATCTTCATCATATCATACCTCTCTGAAACACAGCTCCCAACACCCTTTGCGGTCCAATGACCACAGAGAACCGCAGCACCATTTAACGGTTAGGTACCCACACATCCATTTCAAATCAAGGACAATCAACTTGATCTCCCGACTTACAACCAACGGCTATGTACGCAGAACCCACTACTGTTGAGGTTCTTGTGCTAGCCGCAGTCGGTGGGAGATCATACGGGTGATAAGATGGTCGCTTCCCGCAGTAAGGGCAACCAATGAGAAGGTACGACATTCTATAAGCGTGAAGTTGTCTGTGATCCGTTGGATCAAAACTAGGCGGATGATTAGGAACATGGTCAACTTTTGCTCTCCACTCATATCGGTGCCGCATCCTGTTTTCAATGCCCTCCAGAACAAGTACCCCGGCAGTAAACGGCTGTGTTTTACATCCGGGAAACGCCGAATCTCCACAGCGCACACTTGTTTTTAGTGTTCTTTTCAAAAAATGACCAATACTCATTTCCAGCCGCATTCTAATCAAATCTGCTTCCAAGTCTTCTATACCGCTGGCAACCGTTGCCGTGACATCTTCAGTGTACTCTACTTCCAGCCATTCACGTTGGTCTGAGTCACTAGGTGTAACCTCAGGGCAACCATCACAATTTTCGGCAGTAAAACTTTTTCCCCAAACAACTTCCGATGTTCCTTGATTGATCGCCATTATAGCCGAATCGGTACGAAAACACCTCTTGTTCCCCGGAAGTATTCTATCACACGCTCCCAGCCCTATGGGAGTTGTGAAAGATCCCGGACATTCATCGTCTGGAACACGCATTTGCGACAAGGCGGAACCAGATGGTACGCCAAACACCAAAGCAAGCAGAACAACGAAGGTCTGGAAAGTTTTACGTGAAGTCATTTGATTCTCCTTTGAAAAAGTGGTTGGTGATACTACCGGGGGAGACCTGCCCCCCGAAGGCTTCGAAACATTTTATCTGATTTTTCTGTCGTGTGCAAGCCTTATTCTTGCACCCTCATAATTCGGCTGTCAAACAACCTGCTCACTTTTCGGCAATCGAGCACGTCGAGGTCGAGCGCGTTGTGCAGGTCGAGAATATTGTCCCAGTCCTCTTCGTCATCGAAGGTGAATCGGATGTCCTCCACATTGTCCAATCCCGCCGGAATCTGGAGCAATGTCACGGTGTACGCGCCTTTATTGTCAAGGAAAAATGTGCCGGGCATCTGGCGATGGATCGGATCATCCGACTTCGAGGCGAGTTTCCGAATGGAACTGCTGCGATACCATTCCGGGAAAAGTCCGTAGGGTCTGCCTGTCGAAAAAATCTCGTTCATGGACTGGTAAGCGGCATAGTCGCAATTTTCCGTCCGCTGAGCGGTTCGTATCAGCCGGTCAATCAATTCCGAATCAAGGAAGGGCCAATCTGCTCCGATGAGAACGCAGGACTCCGCTGAGAAATGTTCGAGGGTGTCTTGAACAGCCGTGGCTGTATCTTGTGCTTTAGTCGAATAGACCGGGACATCAAAAGGGGACAGTTTGCGGACAAGGTCTCCACGCGGTCCCTCTTCGGCGATCACCACAACTCCGTTAAGGAGCATGCTATCGGTCATTTGGCGCACAACCCATTCCAAAACAGACTTGCCTTCCAGTCGCCGGGCGACATGGTGATGTTGCTTATCGGTGAGCAACGCTCCTTTGACAATGCCGAGTGTATTTAACATTGCTGATTCCTCCATTTTGAAAAGTCGGTGGACAAGGACCGTGCAACCGCTGCACGAAAACGTTCCTGTGATCCACAGATACCAACTACGTCCCATTGTACCTGATTGTTTTGAGAAAAACAACCCGTTTGCACCAGAAAGTGGGAAAACGGAAAAAGGGGAGTGAGCACCAATGCCCGGTGTGTCAACGCCTTCACCAGAAATTTTTTGTCCGTTTTTGCGGGATCTCCCGTAGAGGGACATCGAATAGAGAATAGAGGGAAATTCGATATTCAGAAAGTCGCATGCGGTGTGGCGACATCGTAGGCAAGACGTAGGGTAGCACCATTCTATCTCCTATCTCCTTACTCCTATCTCCTCTCTTACGGAATGGCGGCTGCAACAGAAAAAGTTCATTTCCCGCGAAGGTCCTACCGTGTGGGGATGTCGGTGAAAAAATGTTCGGTGTCCCGGATCACATCCGCCCGTAGGTTGTCCGTTTCCGATTGTAATCTTTTCCAACTCTGCCCTCCGACATAGCGCACATCGTTTGCCGAGGCGATTGCCCAGTTCTCGATGGCAACGATGATGTCTTGCGCAATCAGTCCCGCTTGTGCCGCCGGACTTCCGGGGCGAACAGCCTTCACGACAACTCCACCATCAGGAAAAGAAGCATTCTCGCCGCGAAGAGTGAACTTGGAATATATCTGCTCATACTCCCGAGTCGGTATCGGCGTATATCTAATTCCAAAGTTTTCCCAAACAAGTTGGTCCCACCCTTCATTCGTGATTGTATTGCTTGCTGTTTTGGGAGTGATGGTGGCTGGCTTGGGAGAAATGTTCTGGTGAGCAAACGCCCCCGCGCCCCTGGCTCCCCCGGCACCCCCCTTCGGTCCCTTGACCACCACCGCCACATCATGCTTTTCATTGTTCCGAATGAAGGTCAACGCGGTATCTTCGTTCGGTTTCAAACTGAGTAATGCCCGATAAAAGTCGAGTTTATTTCTCACCGTATATTCGCCGATTCCTGAAAGGAAGTCCCCTTGTTGAATACCCGCCAGTGCCGCTGGGCTGTTGCTTTCCACGGAATCAACCCGGATGAAAAATCGCTTAATGGCATTGTAGTCCTTCGGTTCAAGTTGTGAAACTTTCAGACCGTGCGTGATGTTCTGATCGACGAGTTCGCCGATGAGTTTTGCGGCAACGTCCACCACCTGATCGACCGGTATTGCAAAAGCAATGCCCAGTGCTCCCTGCCGAATGGCCACATTGATGCCGATCATTTCACCGCTGACATTGATAAGCGGACCGCCGGAGTTTCCCGGATTGATTTCCGTGTTTGTCTGGATGGCACGGCGATAAACCAGTGGCGAATCATTGACACCGACTTCCCGATCAATCGCGCTGATGAGTCCATTTGTGAGCGAAAAAGCGTAACCATACGGATTACCGATCGCCATACAGGCTTCCCCCGGCATTAAATCGTGGGAACGTCCAAGAGCAATCGGGCGGAGCGGAACAGGCACCTTGATCTTGATGACTGCCAAGTCGGTTTCGGTATCTTTGGCGACAAGTTCGGCGATGTACGGCTGATGTTCGACCGTGCCGATGGTGGGTCGTTGGTCGTAAGTCGTCACCTGGATTTGGCGAATGTCTTTCACGACGTGGTAGTTTGTGATGATATAGCCGCGTTCATCAATAATCACGCCGGTTCCCATTCCATTGAAGGTACGTTCGGAATCGGCAGAATGTCTGCGTCCCCCGTCGGTCTTATCACCTTGAATGAAGACCACTGAAGCACGATTTCTCTCGAAGGCTTCGGTCGCCCAATTTGACCGGGCTTCGGCGGCAAAACCGGTGCAAACAGCCAAAAAGCAGCAACTAATGATGATCACTGTGATGACAGAAAACGTTCTCATTGTGAGTGTCAATAACGTTAAACTGGGTACTTTCGTTACAATCCGTACAGCCGGTACAATCGCTTAGAGAGGTTTTCGTCATACAGTCGGTACAACCTTAACCGAGACCGTTAATGGCAGAACAATCGAAATAACCGGCAAAGTTTGCCCAGATTAACAAGGTGGCAAAGAAGAAAAGAACCGCTTCCTCATTGACATAGTGGCGGTAAACGCTTATCATATTGAAGCCGGTTTGGAATTCTGGATGCCGAGCATTTTAGCCCGTGGGGGGGAGGGCAGATGGCGGACGCGCAAGGAGCGTAGCCGAAAAATGACTCGCTCCGGATCTCGAATCCATACCCCATCCCATGAACTCACAAACTCGTATCTTGAACACATTGGAACGCCGACCAGCGGATGCTGTGCCGATTGACTTCGGCGGACACCGGTCCAGTGGAATCAGTGCCATTGCATACTCCAAACTCAAAAAGCACTTGGGAATTGACACAGGAAACGTTTACGTTTATGACATCGTCCAGCAGTTGGCAATTGTCGAACCGGCAATTCTCGATCTGTTCCAAATCGATACCATCGAATTGGGGCGCGGCTTTTGCCTTGACGCAAACGATTGGCAACCATGGACGCTTCCCGATGGAACAGACTGCCTGATCCCGCATTACGTTGACATCGAATCGGAGGGACGCGACCACTATTTACTCGTTCAGGGCAAACGAGCGGCGGCGATGCGGGAGGGCTGTCTCTTTTTTGAACAAACGTATTATCCCCTTGCCGAAAGGAATTTTGAAACGGACTCGTTCGACGATCTTGCAGAGATATTGCCGACGACTTCCTGGACAGGCGTGCCCGCTCCCGGTTGGGATTTTCCCTTGGACGACTGCGGTCTTGTTCGACTGCGTGAGGGTGCCGAGCGACTGCGACAATCCACGAACAGGGCAATCATCGGTCTCTTCGGCGGGAATATGTTCGAGATTCCATGCTACCTGTTCGGCATGGAACGATACATGACCTACATGGGTTTGTACCCAGAGGCATGCATCCGGTTTTCGGAAAAATTGTGCGAGTTGCATCTTGCCAATCTCGAACGGTGGCTCTCTGTTGTTGGTCCCTCCATCGACATTGTCATGTTCGGCGATGATCTTGGGAGCGCAAAGGGACCGCTGCTTTCGCCATCGATGTACCGAAAATATTTTCGCCCCTCCCATGCGCGGCTTTGGAAAAAAGCCAGGAAAATTGCGCCGAACATCAAGACGCAACTGCATTGTTGCGGCGGCGTTGCGCCGCTGCTGAACGATTTGATCGACGCTGGTCTCGACAGCATCAATCCCGTTCAGGTCGGTTGTGCGGGGATGGAACCGGAGTCGCTGAAACAGGGGTACGGAGACCGAATCACGTTTTGGGGCGGTGGCTGCGACACGCGAATTGTTCTGCCAACAGGAACGCCGGAACAGGTTCGTGAATGCGTTCGAGAACGGTTTGCACAGTTTTCGCCCGGTGGCGGTTATGTTTTTCAACAGATTCACAATCTCCTTGCCGAGGTCCCCCCCGAAAACATCGTGGCAATGTTCGATGAAATCAATAAACTCCGTTTCCCGCTGTGATTGATTACGACTTTTCAACATTAACACGGTATGCGTTTGAGGACATTCTTTCTGGCTATCGGGTATTTTCGCGGCGTTTTGTGAAATCGTTCCCGATACACTCGCATGGCTTTGAAATTGAAACGGAGATGTCTGTGTACGCCCTCCAACTTCGCCTACCCGTCGCCGAAGTGCCAACAAAATACGGAGCACGCCCCGAAGATTCGCAGAGCAAGTTACGTACCTATCGGGACGGTTTTCGGATATTTTTCACCATCATCGGATTGCTGACGACCGAACGACCCCGGCTGTTCTTTGGAGTGATTGCCCTGCTGTTGACGCTGCTCTCGTTTGGGCTGGCAATACCGATTTTTCACGATTTTCTCCTCACGGGCGAAGTCCGAAGATTCCCGACGGCGTTTCTGTGTGTGGGTTTGGTGCTGCTGGCGGCGCAGGTTTTGGCATTTGGGTTTCTGGTACATTCGGTGCGACGGGGGAGGGTGGAGGCGAAACGGCTGGCGTATCTGGCACAGAAATTGCCCGGCGATGGTCGGTTGAGGCAGTGAAAATGGGGGAAAAATGCCGTCCACCCCATTTCTCGCGGGTTTAGAAAAAACCGGAAATTCTGACACTGTACCATGTAATTAGCATATTTATCCTGCTCTTGCTTGGTGTAGCGATTGAATAGTTTGTCTCTGTGGTAGCAATCGCCAGTCTCGGAACATGTCCAGAGCAATGCGATTTCTGATGTTACGTTCCGACCGAACACGATACACCGTCTTCTGCATTTTCCGAAAACGACGATTGCCACGCTCCACCGCATTCGATGTCGATGGCAAT
>Ga0123353_10004162_pt1 | contig 18564 bp, 20 predicted proteins | sample TergutLab28metaG_3_FD_92763 | JGI IMG/M metagenome (GOLD analysis project Ga0123353, IMG submission 92763) | Labiotermes labralis P3 segment gut microbial communities from Petit-Saut dam, French Guiana - Lab288 P3 | ecosystem: Host-associated > Arthropoda: Insects > Digestive system > Gut ... | reverse complement strand
TGTGGTAATGATCGGCAGCCTGCTGGCCGGATGCGACGAAAGCCCCGGCGAGATGGAAATCTACCAGGGCAGGAGCTTTAAGGTGTACCGCGGCATGGGCTCTTTAGGCGCGATGGCGCAGAAGCACGGCTCCAAAGACCGCTATTTCCAGGAAGAAGAGGATGAAGAACAAAAGCTGGTTCCCGAGGGCGTCGAAGGGCGCGTGCCGTACCGCGGGCCTCTATCCGAAATCGTGTATCAGTTGATGGGCGGCTTGCGCTCCGGCATGGGCTATGTCGGCCAGCCCGATATCCCTTCGCTTCGTAAAAACGCGCGCTTTATTAAAATCACCAACGCATCCTTAATCGAAAGCCACCCGCACGATATTATCATCACAAAAGAAAGCCCGAACTATTCCCCGAAATGATATGATGGTATGGTGGTATGATGGCGCTGCGCTTATGATGGTATGATGACGTTCGCTGCGCTCACTTATGGCGGATGAATGGCGTGAGGGTGTCTTTTAAGAGGATGTAGTTTTATGAAAGAAAATAAGTTAGTTGAAATGTCTCTTGATTTTTCAGTTAAAATTATCGAACTGGTGAAAGAACTGAAAGATAGGAAAGAAAATATTATGTCGAGCCAAATCGGCAGAAGCGGAACGTCAATCGGCGCGAATATCCACGAAGCGCAGTATGCTCACAGCAAAAACGATTTTGTCGCAAAACTTGAAATTGCGCTAAAGGAAAGCAGCGAAACAGGCTATTGGTTGCGGTTGCTGTTCAGAACAGGCAATATAACGGGAGAACAATTCAAAGAGTTGGATAGCCAATGCGCCAATATCCGCGTTATGCTGATAAAAAGCTGTAAAACTGCAAAAGGAATGGTATGATGATTTGATATGATGATATGATGTGCGACTTTGTCGCATGATGATATTTCGGATAAATTATCCTTCATACCATCATACCAACAAATCATCCATCATATCATCATATCAAAAAAGGAGTCAGACAGTCATGAACATTTCCGTCCTCGGCTGCGGGCGCTGGGGCTCGTTCCTTGCGTGGTATACGCACAAATTAGGCAACAACGTCGTGAGCTACGGCCCCGACGACGAGATTTTTAAGTCGTTGGCCGCTACGCGCGTCAACGAATATGTCCGTTATCCCGACGAAATTTTATTGACGTCGGATTTGCAGTTTGCCGTTTTGTCCGCCGAAGTCATCATCATCAGCATCAGCTCGCAAAATTTACGCGGCTTTTTGCAAAAGGTTTGCGCGTTTGATTTAACGGGCAAAAAAATCGTGCTGTGCATGAAAGGCATCGAGGAAGGCACGGGCAAAAGGCTCTCGGAGGTCAGCTTAGAATGCGGCGTGGATAAAAACCAAATCGCGGTTTGGGTGGGGCCGGGACACATTCAGGATTTTGTAAAGGGTATCCCCAACTGCATGGTGATAGACGCCTACAATCCCGAATTAACCAAATTTTTGGCGAACCGGTTTAAATCTGACGTCATTCGTTTTTATTACGGGGGCGATATTATCGGCACCGAGGTCGGCGCGGCGACGAAAAACATTATGGGCATCGTCGCGGGCATTTTGGACGGCATGAATTACGCCTCCTTAAAAGGACCGCTCATGGCGCGCGGCGCGCGGGAAGTCGCGCGGCTTATAAAAGCGCTCGGGGGCGACGGGCTTTCGGCGTACGGGCTATGCCACTTGGGCGATTACGAGGCGACGCTGTTTTCGCAATTCAGCCACAACCGTATGTGGGGCGAAGCGTACGCAAAGGGCGGGGAGTTCAAAAAGCTCGCCGAGGGCGTCGCCACGGCGCGCGCCGTTCAAAAACTCGCGGAGGAGCGCGGCGTCGAAATGCCGATTACCGCCGCCGTCAACACCGCAATCCGCGACCGCCTCCCCCCGAAAGAAATGATTAAAGTGCTTTTTGAGCGGGACACAAAAATAGAATTTTACGGGTAGGCCATGTTAATTTGCTATAACGAGAACGGCGAACAAGCCTATACAGATATCACGGCGGCGGCGTACGAATACCTGTCGCTTGCGGGCGAGGCGGCGGCGGAGCTGGTTTTTGCCTCCCCGGAGGAAATCCGTGAGGTAAATTTGCGTACGCGCGGGTTGGATAAGGCGACGGACGTGCTAAGTTTTCCGACGCTGAAAAATCCCATAAATCTTAAAAATTTTTATAGGAACGGCGCGAAAAAACGGACTTTTAGCCAAGATAATTACCCGACGGATTTTGACCCGGAATTAAACGCCGTATTTTTGGGCAGCATCATGATTTGCCGCGAGATTGCAAAAACTCAGGCGGCGGAATTGGGGCATTCGTTCGAAGACGAAATACAATTCTTATTGGTTCACGGATTATTGCATTTGCTGGGCTTTGACCATGGACAGGACGGTTCTATCGACGGGCGCGAGTGGGAAATTATACAATTTGCGGAGGAGAAGCGCATATGAAATCCGGATTTATCGCCGTAATAGGGCGGCCGAACGTCGGCAAATCCAGCCTTATAAACGCTATGGTCGGCGAAAAGGTGTCCATAGTATCCCCCAAGCCCCAAACGACGCGCGACCGCGCGTTCGGTATTTTAACCACGCCCGAATACCAGATGATTTTCATCGATACGCCCGGCGTCCACACGCCGAGGTCCATGCTCGGTAAATACATGGTAAAAGCCGCGTCCGCGTCCGTTTCCGACGCCGACGCGGTAGTCGTCGTATTAGACGCGGCGAAGCTGCCGCTCGAGCCCGATTTTGAATTGATTGAAAAAACGTTGGCGCGCGCCCGGACGCCCGTGTATATTGCCGTTAATAAAACCGATTTGGCGGGGTACGATAGGGTATATCCGATTCTTGCAAAGCTCGCGCCTTTCTTAGCGGATGGGGAAAATCGTTTGGCCGCAAAAGAAATCATCCCGGTTTCCTGCAAGACGGGCGAAAATATCGAGGTTTTAAAGCAATATTTAGCCGCCGAATTGCCCGAGGGCGAATTGTATTTTCCGAAAGACGAATTTACCAATAAGTCGGAGCGGTATCAAATTTGCGAGATTATCCGCGAGAAAGCGCTGCTTTGTTTGCGCGACGAAATCCCGCACGGCGTCGGTGTGTATATCCAAAGCATGACGGACGGGGAGAGGCTCGTTGAAATCGAGGCGGATATTATTTGCGAGAAGGATTCGCACAAGCTGATTATTATCGGCAAAGGCGGGGAGCAATTAAAACAAATCGGCGAAAAATCGCGCTTCGATATCGAAAAACTGCTCGGCAAAAAGGTGTTTCTCAAATTGTTTGTAAAGGTGCGCAAGGATTGGCGCAACCGCAAAAACATTATGGAAGACATCGGGTATCATTCTTAACGGTGTTAAGCATTATGTCCCATGAAAAGAACCCCCAGCTTTCGATGATATAAACGATATCGTGGGGGACGGTTGTCTTTCGCCCCGTTTAAGTTTTCATTGATTCACGCATACTATATCAATATGGAGGATAACTATGCGTAACGAAATTCCAAAAAAGGGCGCCGGCGATTTGGCGTGGAAGCTGTTTCAAAAGACGGGCAACCCGGGGTATTATATGTTGTACCATGATTTAGAAATATAAGGGTAGAAAATCATTGCCCGCCGGATTCCATCGCCCGTATCATAGTGAGCGCGGGGTTAAAATTGGGATTCAGCTCCGTGCAGGCGATAAAGTTGCAGAGCGCGGCGTCGCGGCTTCCTAACCCCAAGTGCGTAAGCCCCGCATAGTACAATAAAAAGAGTTTTTTATCCGAGCCGCGCTCCAAGGCGGATTCTATGAGCGAGAGCGTTTCTTTTAAGAGGGCGTGCCGCTCCGATTCCTCCGCCACGGAGTGCAGCGTAATCCTTGCGGCGATGTTGCATATTAATATGCCGTCGTCGTCGGGGAAGGAATCGAGCAGCTTTTCGGTACCCGTAAAGACTTCCGCGAACCTGCCCGCGTTCAGCCATTGCTGGAACCGCTTTTCCTCGCGCGAAACGCCGCGCGCGTCCTTTTGGTTCTTAAAGAAGAGATAAGGCAAATACCATTCGATAACGGGCGAGGGGATATCCGCCGCCCGCATTTCTTCTTCCGAGTCGCGCACATAAATGCTGTAGGGACTGTCTAAAACCGCCTGAAAAACCGTTGCGTCGGTGAGCTCCAGGCGCAAATCCGCATAAACCTCCGCGCCTATTCCCGCGCCGAGCAGTACGGCGTAGGGAAACGCGAGGTACCACAGCGCCTTTAGCTGGGTATCGGCGGTGGCTAAACCGGTGATTTCGTAAACGACGGCCGCAAAGGAGCCGGCAAGGCCGCTGAAATGATCCGATTGCTTACCGGCCTTTATGCCGTACCGCCCTAAAACAGGGTACGAGTCGGGCGTTTCGTTGTCGTCGAAAGCGCGGCGGAACGAAAAAACCGCGCGCAGCAATTCGCGCTTTTTTTCACTCGGTAAATCCGATTGGTCAATCGCCTCATATGCCGACAACGCGGCCTGCGCGATTCCGACGCGCTCCGCGGCGGAGGATATTTGGCTTTGGTTTTGTTCAGACATAAAAACTCCTATTATTAGCGAAGTGCTATTCTGTTTACTTTTTCTTACCCTTCGCCGCCAAAATCGGCTGAATCAGAATCACCGACGTCAGCAGCACCCAAATCGTTAGCGCGACGGTGAGCCACGAGACGGCCTCGTGGACGGTGGGGGCTTCGACGTTGTGGCTGGTCGCGCCGAATAAAAGCGCGCCGCCCGCCCCGGGCTCGCCGTTCATTCCGAGCTCGCCGTTTTGTCCGCGCACACAAAGTACGATGTGCGAAAGCTCGTCCGTGCGCAGGATTTTTTCCTTGTCGAACCCTAATTCCTCGAGCCGCTTTAAAACCTCGGGGTGCGGGTGGCCGTAGCTGTTGCCGAACCCGCAGCTTATGACGGTTAAAACGTCTTTCCGCGACGCGCTGTTCGTCAGCGCCCCCAAATAGTCCGCGCTCGACGACGTGCGGCTGCCGTGATGGCCGAGCTTAATGACGTGGACGGTAAAATTTTCGGTAAAGCGGTTGAATTTCTCGTAACTTCTTTTCGATACATTTTCGACGAATTCTTTCTCCGCGTCCTTTTCGGCGTCGCCCGAAAGCGCGATGCGTTTGCCGTTATAGTCGATAATGATAATCGGGGAATAGTTGTTTAAGTCCTTATAGGAATGGCCGTACGGGCCGAAAAACAGCACCTCGTACCACCCGTCGTCGCCCTCGGCGAGCCCCTCGGGCGTAATGCGTTCGCTGTCGCCTAAATTCGGCGCGTACGTTATAACCACGTCGTCGGACGCCCGGTATGCGGCCTCGAGCGTGTTGCGGTAAATCACGGTGTCCTTTTTGCCGCTCCCCACAATGGACGCGGCGTCCGGGTCGACATACGGCGCGCGCGTGCTGAGCTCGTTGGGCCTATAAAATAAGCCGACGGCGTACCGTTCCAGCACATAGGGGAACCCGCCGCAGTGGTCCTCGTCCGAGTGCGTCAGAATCGCAAAATCAAACTTGGTCAATTTTTTCTCGGTTCTGTTTTGGACAAAATTTTCGTCGATGTATGTACGCAAGCCCTCTTTTTTATTGCCCGGCCCCGCGTCGATGAGCATGGTGCGCCCGTCGGGCAGCTCCACGATGCACGCGTCGCCTTGGCCGACGTCTACAAAATGCACGATTAAATCGCCGCCCGCGCCGCCCGCGATAATTTCTGCCGCGCTGGTGCCGCCGTACGCGCCCTCCTCGATTTCCGTTAAACCGATTACGCGGTCGATATCGTCGCGCCACAGAAGGCTTAAGCCCAATACGAGCGTAATTATAAATACCGCGCCGACCCGCAAGCCCCAGCGCTGGTTTTTCTTTGTGGTTGACGCCTTTGAATTAGAGGCGTTTTTTGAATTTTTTGCAGCCATAGTAAACTCCGTTTATTGAATTATTCAGCTCGGCTCGAACAACCGCTTGATGCTTCCCGCTTGTTCCTTCGCCGCGACGTACCCAAGCTCAATCATTTCCTCAAAGCCCTCTTTTTTGGACGCGCTGAACTTGCCCATATTGGGCGCGATGATTACGTCCGAAAAACGCAGACCGTTTTGCGAGGAATTCGCGCCCATGATGCTGACCATCGCCTTTACGACGTCGATAATGCCCAGCTTATCCGTCCCGCCGCCGCGCGTCGGGTTGATGTCCACCGTAACCACCTTATCCGCGCCGAGCATTCTGGCGGTTTCGGCGGGAATATTATTTAAAAGCCCGCCGTCCACCAAATGCTGGCTGCCGTATATGATAGGCCGGAACACGCCCGGCACGCAGGCGGACGCGGACACCGCCAAGGCTACGCTGCCCTTGTCGAACAGCACCTGCCTCGCTTCGATCAAATCGACCGCGACGGCGTAAAACGGTTTTTTTAAGTCCTCAATCATAACGTCGCCTATCATATCCGTTACGATTTTCCCGATTTTAAACGGGTCGCCCTGCTTAAACAGCAAAAGGCCGCCGCTGTGGATATCCTTTAATTCGAGCGCGGAGGAATGAGCAATCATCCGGTTCGCCGAAACGTTAGCCGCATACAGCGCGCCGATTAGGCTCCCGACGCTGGTGCCGACGCAAAAATCAAAATTAACACCCTCTTCCTCGAACGCCTTGATGGCGCCGATATGGGCATAACCGCGCGCGCCGCCGCCGCCCAACACCAGAGCGACCCGCGGCCGCACGGGCTTTGCCGGCTCCTCCACGGCCGCTTCCGCTCGTTTTTTCTTAAAAATTTTTTGCCAAAAAGCCATAATACCTCGTTTTTTTAACGCACAGCGCACAACGCACAGCGCACAACGCACAATGAATGCAATATTGATTTAAAATAAAAAACCGCCATTGTGCGCTGTGCATTGTGCGTTAAATAGACTATGCCAGGCCATATTCTATTCCGCTACGACGTGCAGCGTCAGTGTTGCAGAAACGCCCGCATAGGTCTTAACCTGTAATTTATATGTGCCGAGCGTCTTGACGGTTTCGGTTAAAACGATTTTCTTTTTATCTAAAGCCAACCCCGCTTTTTCCAGCGCGGCGGCGACGTTTTGCGTGGTCAGCGAGCCGAACAGCCTGCCGTTCGCGCCCACCTTAACGGCGCACGTTACGGGCGTTTCGCCGATTTTTTTGGCCAAAGCGACGGCCTCCGCTTTTTCAACCGCTTGGTGGTGCGCGGCGGCGTCCTTGGCGATTTTAATGCTGTTTAAGTTGGTGGCGGTCGCTTCCACCGCCAAATTATTTTTAAACAGAAAATTGCGCGCGTAACCGTCCGAAACGTTGATAACGTCGCCCTTCTTGCCTTGCGCCTTTACGTCCTCTGTCAATATTACTTTCATAAAAAACCTTCTGTCTTGTTTAATTAGAACCTGTAATTCAAGCCTATTGTACCGTGGTTTGGAATGGAAGTCAAGCATTGGATAAAACAACATTCAAGAAAGCTTTGATTATAGTTAGTGAAAACCTTGTTAATCTTCCAGCCCAAACAAGTAATCAATAGAAACATCAAATATTTTGGCGAGTTGGCATACAACTTCAAATGGCGGTTCTGCACTGTTTAATTCATAGTGACTGTAAGTAGCCCTTGGAATTCCAAGTTTATCAGCTAATTGCACCTGAGAAAAACCATTGTGAAGACGCTCATATTTTAATTTTTCAGAAAACACTTTCATTTAGTTGCATTTTGCTCGAAAAACGAGCATAATACAAGTACTGCTCGAAAAACGAGCAAAAAAAAGTGTTTATACATATGAAAGTAGCGTTTATCAGTTCCTTAAAAGCAAATCAGGTGTCAAGCATTAAAATTGAAACGTACATCCCCGCAAACTCAAAGATGCTCATCACGGGCGGATTGAGTGGTATCGACCGGCTGGTTGAAAAATATGCGGATAAAGAGGGCATAGCGAAGCTCGTTTTTCCGCCTAAAATGTTTGAAAAGATGAATAAAGCCGTGCCGTACGGCAGGTTTGGGACGATGCTTTCCGTTGCGGATATGCTTGTAATATTTTGGGACGGGAAAGACCACACGGCAAAAGACGCGATACAATTCGCCAAATCCCTTGGTAAAGAAGTAATAGAGCATATACTGTAAATAGGAATGAAGAATTGCAGAAAAAATTTATTAAGATAACCCCGCGTATAAAATTAGAACGTTTTACCCTATACTATTTACGAAAATATATAGCATAACGATATAAACCTTTGGGGGGATTTCAAAATGAAAGATTTAAAATGCGGGCTAAGAGCGTGTGTCCATAACCGGGCGTATTGCTGCGCGGCAAAAAAAATCAGCGTCGACGAAAGCGCGGATTGTACGACGTACCAGCCCGACGAAACAAAGCGCCGGTCTTTGTTCGAAGCCGGCGGCGACTTTGTGCCGCGGGATTATTCCGTCGATACGTTCGTAAAATGCAACGCAAAATGCGTTTTTAATAAGGACAGGCTTTGCTATGCGAACGGCATCACCGTTATGGACGATAAAGCCGGGGACGCGATGTGTTTGACGTTTATCAAGGATTAGGGCGTGTGAACACACCCTAATAACATGAGGCCGCCTCGCATATAAACTTGCGAGGCGGCCTCTTTAAGTAACCGCCGATTAAGCACGGGTTGAATCGACTATTTAATCTTCACCGGGGTCGAGGTATAACCGTTGCCGCAAGCCCAAACGCTGCCCGCGTCGTCCACCAAAATACTGTGCTGCTCGCCCGCGGTGGCCGCCACAAACTTGGTTTCGGCCAGAACGGCGCCCGGAGTGCTCGCGCCGTTTGTTGTGCCGCTGCCCAATTGCCCGCTGTCGTTGCTGCCCCACGCCCACAAGCCGTTGGAATTGTCAATCGCTAAGTTGTGCCCCCCCGAAAAGCCGTGCGCCACGGAGACGGCGATAAACGTCCGGCTGCTCATGATTTGCACGGGCGCGACCGGCGTCGTCGTCGTGCCGTCGCCAAGCTGGCCGCGGTCGTTGTCTCCCCACGCCCATAGCTTGCCCGTCGTGTCGATGGCAAGCCCGATCGACGAGCCGGCGGAAACCGCTTTAAACTGCGCGTCGGATTGTATCCGATCCGGAGTGGTAATATTCGAGCTGCCGGCAGTGCCGTTTGCGACCGCCTTCGGGCTGCCGAACCCCCAGAGCCTGCCGTTTTCGTCAATTGCGAAGCTGCAGTTTTCCCCCGCGGAAATGTATTGGAACTTTGTTTCGGGCTTGATATGAGCGGGCTCCTTCCGGTCCGTCGTCGACCCGTCGCCGAGTTGCCCGCTCCAATTGCGACCCCATGCCCATAAGCCGCCGTTCGCGTCGATTGCCAAAGAGTGGCGATAGCCGGCGGAAACGGCCTTGAACGTCGTGTCGGCTTGTATGCGGACGGGGGATGAGCGGGCGTCGTTTGTGCCGTCGCCGATTTGCCCGTTTTGGTTGCCGTTAGCGGCGCTGGTCCACGCCCACAGCGCGCCGTCCGCGTCGATGGCCAAGTTATGGCCGCTCCCCGAGGATACCGTCGTAAACTTTGCGCCGGATTTAGTTTTTATCTTTTTAAACGACTTCTTTTGGACTTCCCACAAAGCGCCGTCCCCGTCTATTACATAGCTGCGCTCCGCGCCCGCGGAAACCGTTTGGGCTTTAAAGGTTGGGCCTCCGGTACTTCCGGCGCCGATCAGCGGCACAAGAACAAAAATTACGACCAGCGCGACGGCCGTCAACACTACGCCGCCGCCCGAAAAGGAAGCCGCCTTTACCAAGCGCACCTTCTTCCGGTGCTTCGCTTCCTCTACCGCCGCCTCCGCCAGCCGCTTCTTTTGCGCCTCCGCTTTTTCTTCCGCAATCCTTTTCCGATCGGCAATCCGCTTAGAAAAGGGGAAATAATACGAATCGATTTCTTCGGCCGCCGCGCCGGACGCGAACTTTCTGGCCTGCCCTAAGAAATACACGTGCTGCGTGTCGCTTAAATTGGAAAAATCCGCCGTATGGTATTTAACCAGCCCAAACCACGCGCGCCAATCCTCGGGGTATAATTCGGTCGATTTGTCCAACACGCTTTTCGCCCGCTGCAATTCGCCAAACAACACCAGCGTTTCGGCAAAGGCCTGCATTTGTTCAAGCTCCGGCTTGTCGGCCTCGCCTTCTTCTTCGACGGCTATCGACTGGTAACGGACGGCCTGGTTTATTAACTCGTCTTTTACCGAAAAATCAATTCCGCAGTGGGTGCAAACTCCGGATTGTTGTTCCTGTATTTGGCCGCTGTCAAATTCCAGCCGGCCGTTGCATTGACTGCATTTCAAAAAGATATTAGCCATAGTGGTGACATTATAACCTATAGAAACCAAAAACGCAAGTGTTTTTTTAAGTATAGAAAATTTTTTTCATTCTCAGGCGAATATTCATGTTTTTTAATTGCGTTACCGCTATGGATTTGCTATACTATATATTATATTCGAATATTTTGTCGAAATACAAGATATTGTGTATGAAACAGGTGCGTGTATGAAATTTAAGCGTTTGGAGGTGTCCGGGTTCAAATCGTTCGCGGACAGGCTCGAAATTAAATTCGGCTCCGGCATTACGGGAATCGTGGGTCCCAACGGCTGCGGCAAAAGCAACGTGGCCGACGCGGTGCGCTGGGTGCTCGGCGAGCAATCGGCGAAGCTTTTGCGCGGCTCGTCGATGCAGGACGTTATTTTCAGCGGCACGGAGCGGCGCAGGTCTCTCTCGTTTTGCGAGGTGTCGTTGTTTTTCAACAACGCCGAGGACGAGGGCGGCGTTCGCTTGTTCCCCGCGCTCGATTATAAAGAGGTCGTCATTTCGCGAAAATTATACCGCTCGGGCGAATCGGAATACCTCTTAAATAAGCAGACCTGCCGGCTTAAAGACATTACGGAATTATTGCGCGACGGCGGCATGGGGCGCGAGGGCTATTCGATCATAGGCCAAGGGCGCATCGACGAGCTTTTGAGCGCGAAAGCGGAGGATCGCCGCGCCATATTCGAGGAGGCGGCGGGCATCTCCAAATTTAAGGCCAAGAAAATCGATTCGGAGCGCAAGCTTGCGCGTACCGACGAAAACTTGACGCGCATCGGCGATATTTTAGAGGAAAAGGCGAAACAGCTCGAGCCGCTTACGCGCCAGTCCGAAGCGGCGCGCAAGTGGCTTGCTTTGCGCGATAGGCTCCGCCACCACGAAATCAACACCTATATTTATCAATACGATACGGCTTTCGAGGCCAAGGCCGTTATTAACAATCGCCTGAACGGGGTGTTGGAGGAATTGGATTTGCGCAACCGCGAGTCGGAGGCGGCGGGGTTGGCGTACAACGAGGCGATGGCGAACCTCACGGGCGCCGACCGTTCGATAGAGGCTTTGCGCGAGGAATTACTGACGCTCACCGTCGGTATCGAGCGCGAGGCGGGCGAAATCAAGGTTTTAAACGAGCGGCTCGGTTTTTTAAACGCCGAAACCGGGCGCGTGAAGGACGATAACCAAAAGGCGGCCGCAGAGCACACGGCGACGCTCAATCTTATTGAAGAGGGCGAGGCGGCGTTAGGTGCGCGCCAAGCGGAATTAAGCGGCAAGCGGGAGGAGGCCGAGCGCGTGTCGGCGGAGTACGTCGCCGTCTTAGAGGAATTAACGCGCGGCGAGGAGGAGGCCGGCCAACGGCATTCGGATATCGTCGCCGCGATGGATAAGCTCGCGGACATTAAATCGAATATGGGGCGGCTGTTTGCGGAACGGGACGGGCTTAACGCCGTTACCGGCGACTTAAGAAAGCGCGTCGAATTTTTAAGTGCCCAAGCGGCGCTGGACGGCAGGCAGCAAGCGCGTTTAAAAGCCGAAATCGACGCGTCGGGCGCGGAAAAAGGCCAACTCCTTGAAAACCGCGCGGCGGTTCAAGCCGAACATAACGAGGCGCTGGCAATCATAAACGACTGCGCCGCCAGGCTGGATAAATTAAACGCCGAATACCACACGGTCTCCTCGCGCCGCAAGATGTTTATCGAAATGCGGGAAGCCAACGAGAGCTTCGCCTACGCGCTCAAAAAGCTGATGAGCGACGCGAAAAACAACGCCGAGCTTTCTAAGCGCATCGAGGGCGTCGTAGCCCAGCTGATAAAGGTCAAGCCCGGTTTTGAGGCGGCGGTTGAAACGGCGCTCGGCAGCGCCGTCCAAAACATCGTGACAAGAAGCGAGGACGAGGCGAAATTTTTAATCGCGTACTTAAAAGAAAAGCGGTACGGACAGGTTACGTTTTTGCCGATGTCCGCCGTCAAGCCGCGCAAAATTGAATCATGCTTTACGCCGTTGCTATCAAGCGAAGGCTGTATGGGACCCGCGCTCGACGCGATTAAGTTCGACCCTAAATTCGATTCCGTGCTGCGCGGGCTTTTGGGCGGGACGGTGGTCGCGCGCGATATGGACGCCGCCGTAGCGCTGGCGAAAAAATCGGGCTACGGCTTTAAAATCGTCACCTTAGAGGGCGACGTGATTCAAACGTCCGGCTCGATTACGGGCGGCAGCAAAAAATCCGAGCTGTCTAATATTTTCGGGTACGACCGCGAAATCGAGGCGTTAAATAAACGGTTTAACGAGCTTGAGGGCGAAATCGCCAAATTATCGCGGCTGCGCGGCCAAAACGCCGCGGTTCAGGCGGAGGCCGCCGCTAAAATGACGGAGCTTAATGAAAGGATTCACGCGGCGGATATCGACGCGGCGGCGAAAAAAGAGGTGTACGGCTCCGTTTGCGCCGCCGCGGAGAGCGGCGCGGCGCAAATCGCCCAATTAGAATCCGAGATAGCGGCCGCGGCCGCCCGCGTCGCGAGTATCGACAAGGACATCAATTCCGTCGCGCATTTAGAGAATTTAGTGCGGGGCGAGCGCGAGGAGGCGGACGAGACGGGCAAGGAGGAGCGGCAGAAATACGAGGGCTTACGCAAGCGGCGCGACGCAATGCACGAGGCGACCGTGCAGGCGAAAATGACGGTCGCGACGCTCGAGAACGACGTCAACAATTTTGCCGGCGATATTCTCCGCCTGCAAGAAAGCGCGCTGGCTTTGGCCGAGCGCATCGAAAACAACCACCGCCAATTGAGTGAAAACGGGAAGCTTATCGAGCGCATCGGGCGCGAATTGTCGGCGTTCTCGCAAACCGCGCGCACGGGCGATACGGAACGCGTCAAGGAAATTCGCGCGACGCTTGCCAATTTAGACGAATTTAAGCAGGGAATCCAGGCGAAGTTGGCGGAGATGGAAACGCGGCGCAAGGAATTGGTCGAGGAAATCCAGGCCGTACACGAGAAAAAATCCAAGGAAGAAATGCTGCTCTTAAAGGTCGATTCGGATATCGAGTATATGCAGGCGCGCGTCGAGGAGGAGTACGAGCTGACGTATGCGGACTGCCTGCCCTTTAAAGAGGACGGGTACAACGTCGTTGAGGGCGGCGGCGAGATTGCCAAGCTAAAACGGCAGATGTCCGCGCTCGGCCACGTCAACTTAGAGGCAATCGACATGGCGAAGCAGGTGTACGAAAGCTACCACGAATTGCTCATACAAAAAGAGGACTTGTTTAAGGCGAAAACCGATTTAGAGCGCATCATCGCGGAGCTCGAAAAAGAGATGTTGCAGCGCTTTACCGTGCATTTCGAGACCATCCGCAAAAACTTTGTCAAAACGTTCCGCGAACTGTTCGACGGCGGGACGGCGGACTTGCTGTTAGTGGACAGCGAAAACCCGCTCGAAGCGGGCATCGAAATCGTCGCCCAGCCCCCGGAAAAGAAATTGCAATCCATCTCATTATTGTCGGGCGGCGAGCGCGCGTTGACGGCAATCGCCATCCTGTTTTCCATCTTAAAGCTGCGCCCCATGCCGTTCTGCATTTTAGACGAAATCGAGGCGGCGCTCGACGACGCCAACGCGACCCGCTTTGCCAAATACCTGCGCCGCTTCTCCGAGGGTACGCAATTCATCGTCATTACGCACCGCAAGCCCACGATGGAACTGGCGGACTCGCTCTACGGCGTAACGATGGAGGAGAAGGGCATTTCTAAGATTGTGTCGGTCAAATTAAGCGAGGCGGTAGCGGTAGCGGAACCGGCGTAAGCTATAACGCACAACGCACAACGCACAATGATTGATGTTATTTCGTATCAATGCTTGATGCGAATTATAGCCGACATTGTGCGATGTGCGATGTGCGTTTCGAAAGGAGAACTATGGGTTTATTCGCAAAAATAAAGGCGGCGCTGACCAAAACCAAGGACGCGATCGCCTATAAAATCAACAAGCTGTTCACGGGCGGTGTTTTGACCGACGAGTTTTTTGACGAGCTGGAGATGATTCTCCTTTCGTCCGACATCGGCGCGGAAACGACGGAGCGATTGCTCGACGAATTGCGCGAGGCGGTTGATAAAAAACACATCCGCACCACGGAGCCCGTCAAAGCGGAGCTAAAGCGCATCATGGCGGAAATTTTGGACGAAAACGAGATTCCCGCATACGAATACCCGATGGTTATTATGGTCGTCGGCGTGAACGGCGTGGGCAAAACGACCGCGATCGGAAAGCTGGCGCACCGCTTTAAAAAGGCGGGCAAGTCCGTTACCATCGCGGCGGCGGATACGTTCCGCGCCGCGGCGTCCGACCAGCTTACCGTTTGGGCGGAGCGCGCGGGCGTGCGCATCGTCAAGCACGCCGAGGGCGCCGACCCCGGCGCGGTGGTGTACGACGCGGTTCAAAGCGCGAAAAGCCGCGGCGCGGACGTACTTTTAATCGACACGGCGGGCAGGCTCCACAACAAGAAAAACCTGATGGAAGAGCTTAAAAAAATTACGCGCATTATCGAGCGCGAGGCCGAGCGTATGACGCTCTATAACTTTATTGTCTTAGACGCGACGACGGGGCAGAATGCCATCGCGCAGGTGGACGTGTTCAACGAGGCGATCGACATCGACGGCATTATTTTGACCAAATTAGACGGCACGGCGAAGGGCGGCGTGGTGCTGGGCATCGCGAACGAGCTGCAAGTCCCCGTCGTCTACATCGGCGTCGGCGAGGGCATCGACGATTTAGAGGATTTTTCGTCCAAGCAATTTGTGGACGCGATTATCGAGTAGGAGGGCGCTATGGAGCTTATATTTCCGATAACGGTCGGTTTGACCGCGGCCTCACTTTTGATAATGACGGTATTTTATATCCGTATGTGCTTCGTTGTCACAAAATTTAAAGCGACGGCGGAGCGCTTCGTCTTACATATACCGTTGCGCTATTATTGGGTCGGCGTAGTCTGCGGCGTTTTATTCTGCGGCCTAATGGCGTTTCTCGTCGGCGCGGAAGACGTAACTTCGGGCGAGGTGCTTGCCGGGAGTATTTTCTCTATTTGCTTTTCACTGGTGGGGTGCTTTATATGTTACGCGGTCTTGCGCGAACGGACGATTGTGGACGGAGAGGATATTATCTGCCGGACGAGTTTTACCGGGACAAAGCATTATAAGCTCTCCGACATTAAACGCGCCAAATACAAATTGGGCGGAATCTTCTTTTACGACGATACCGGCAAAAGGCTTTTTTCAATCGCGCATTGGGACCGGGTAAAGGACAAAGCCTTTGATTTGTTTTTGGAGCGGTTGGCAAAACGCGGAATCCGGGTCGAGGATTTCCCCGACCCGTCCGCCCGCAAATAAGGCGAATAAAGCATGAAAGGGCAGATGTATGAAAAACAGAACAAAAGCATTGTTCGCAGGCGTCTTTATGGCGTTGCTATCCACATAAAAAATTATTGACAGGTTTATGAAAAGCATGATATAATTTTGATGAGGAATTTGACCCAAGTTCCGTGCTGGTCGTTATGGACAAGCGCACGGGCGGGATTAACAAGCGGCATGAGGAAAGCTTTTTTGGCGATTTTGCCAAAGAAGCGGTTTACGACTTAACCTACATAAACGGGGACGCCCGAAGCCACAGACAGCTCGATACCGATAACTTTAGCCAAATACTGCAAATCCAACTGCCGGAAAGCTACTGGGTGAGCAGTCCGTCGAGTACTTAAGCGTATACTATGCGGACGGTTCAACGGAGGAGTAAAAGTCTTGACAGCGTATGAAAAAAATGATATAAATATAGTAATTGAGGTTGTATTGTAATGATAAAAAAATTTATTAGCTTAGGAGTGCTGTTGATTGTGCTTTTTGGTCTATCGGCCTGTCCAAAGGAGGCAGGTATATTGGAGGATGCGGCTTTAGAAAAAAGAATCCGACAAGATTATTTTGAGCGGCTTGACAATACCTACGGCAATTATAAATTGAAAGATGTTTATATTTGGGGGTATTATGGCACTTATGGCGATAACGTGGCTGTAATAATGGCAGTGCATGGTATAAATATGCCGCCGGCGATGATTGAATATGAAATTGCCGGATTGACTTTTTGGTTTAATACGGGAATGGAAATGCTAATTTGGAATAACGGGGGTTTTAAGTTCTTATTGAATGCTTATGACGAGGGCTTTTTGACGAAAGAAGACGTAGAAGCAATTTACAATTATACAAAGAAATAAATTATTTTAATAACAAAAGGTGAAACATGAAAAAACTTATTACATATCTATATGGAAAGGAAACAAAAATTTTTAAGGAGAAACGGAAATGTTCAAGAAATTTATTAGCTTAGGAGTATTATTGAGTATGATAGCGTGTTTTTTTTGCGGGTGCCGGGACGAACCCCAAGGGACTTTTTATTCCTTGCAAACAGCCTATGAACAAGGGCTTTTGACGCAAGAGGACATCAAAAACATTGCTTACTACCGTTATGACGGCAAGGAGTGGGTATATGCCGGTGTTGACGTAAACGAAGAAGCTTTTTACGAGCTGCAATCGACGGATTATGCGCCGATTCCTAAAACCCCGGAGGTTTTAAGCAAAGAAACGGAAAAAGCTATTAAGGAATCGCGCGCAGCTTTTTATCGTACCCTAACATTCCCGGACGGAAAAAAGATATATCCAAAAGCAAGGGCGAGAGGTTTTACTGTTGCGCAATACTATGGGACTTACAATGATTGCGTCGCAATAAGAATAACCGAGAACTATAGCGACAAGTTGTTTGACGATCCTGCGGAAGTAATAAGAGAATTTTATGCTATAGCCGACGTAATATTTTTTTCTAGCGGTAAGGGTATTGGTATTACAGTCTGGAAGGTAAATTAAAATATTCATATAACAAAAAATCAAAATACGGAGAAGTACATTACCATGAAAAAATTTAAGATTAAATCAAACAAAGCGCTTGTTCTAACAATAGGTTTATTGTTAGCACTATCGTTATCGCTTGTGTTTTCGGCTAACGGCATTGCCGTGCGGGCGGCAGAAGCGGAATCAGGATTGCCGATGGCAGAGGCGAGAGAATATTGGAAAGGCGATATTAGCGAGGAATTCGACCCAAGCTCCGTGCTTGTCGTAATGGACAAGCGTACCGGCGCAATCAATAAGCGGCACAAGGAAAGCTTTTTCGGCGATTTCCCCAAAGAAGCGGTTTTACTAATCTTCTAATCCCAAAATATAATTAGCGGATACATCTAAAGTCTTACAAAGTAAAGCGAATGTTTCCAGACTTGGCATCTTTTTAGTAGTTTTATATTGTGTTATCATGACGGAACTAACGCCTACTCTTTTTGCAATTTCTACTGTAGTTAGCTTAGACAACACAATTTCTTCTATTAAACGTTCCTTAATAGACTTCATGTAGCAATATTACTAACTAATAGTTATAAAATGCCTGACAAGTAGCTGTTGGCTAGTGTATACTTTGTCTTAACTCGAAGAAAAACATGTGTAAATATAAAATTATGGAGGTCTTCGAATGTTTAAAAAACATTTTTTTAGGAGTTTAAGCGATGGCATTTAAATAAAAATCTCATTGACAATATAATGGGAAATATGATATAAATATAATAAGGGAGGCCGTTCCGTATGTTTAAAAAAATTATTTATTTAGGAGTGGTATTAACTATGTGCCTGTCTTTTGCTTTTGGGTGCCGGGACGAGCTCCAAGGGACTTTTTATTCCTTGCAAGGAGCCTATGAACAAGGGCTTTTGACGCAAGAGGATTTGCGGAGTATATCTTATTACTATAGCGAGCACTTTGCCAAGAATGATCATTCCCATACCCCGGATTGTGAATATTTCGGGAGCGCAAAATATGAGGAGGACGATTATGTCCCTATTTCTAAAAACCCGGAGGCTTTGAGCGCGAAAACAGAAAAACAAATCAAGCAAGACCTTGTTGCCGCTTACCGCGCCCAAGGGGACAAAGCAAAGGTAAGCAAAATCTGGATTACCCACTACTTCGGCACCTACAACGGCTGTATTGCGATAATGATGGATGATGCTTATTCTAATCGTCCCGACGACAGCCATGGGTGCGTTGATATCTGCGGCGTCATGTTCCACAGCTATTATTATTTATCTATATGGAAAGAAAACAAAAATTTTTAAGGAGAAACGGAAATGTTCAAGAAATTTATTAGCTTAGGAGTATTATTGAGTATGATAGCGTGTTTTT
>Ga0123353_10004161_pt1 | contig 18565 bp, 18 predicted proteins | sample TergutLab28metaG_3_FD_92763 | JGI IMG/M metagenome (GOLD analysis project Ga0123353, IMG submission 92763) | Labiotermes labralis P3 segment gut microbial communities from Petit-Saut dam, French Guiana - Lab288 P3 | ecosystem: Host-associated > Arthropoda: Insects > Digestive system > Gut ... | reverse complement strand
TCTAGCGGTTAGGACACCAGGTTTTCATCCTGGCAACCCGGGTTCGATTCCCGGTGGGATCACCACCAATACCACATGTTATGGTGTCCGTCGTATAATGGTTATTACTCCGGGTTGTGGTTCCGGCTACGTGGGTTCAATTCCCATCGGACACCCCAAATTAATATCTGGTCCCATCGTCTAGCGGTTAGGACACCAGGTTCTCATCCTGGCAACCCGGGTTCGATTCCCGGTGGGATCACCATAAAAGCTCCCGATTCATTTATGAATTGGGAGTTTTTATCGTTCGCGCTAGCGAATTGGAATCGAACCCGACGGGTGCGCCCCTATCCCCCCGCGCCTCTTTTGCCCTTCCAGATGATAAAGCAATAAATAATCTCCTCTTTCGAGCAATAAAAGAACGCACCGCTCCTACTCTCAAAATATATAATCGGATTACCGGTAGCGGTTGCCAGCTTCAGCAATTCCTTGAAACTCCCAATCGTAATATGCTCCTTGTAAGCCCGCACATTAGGAGCAGTATTAGTAACGATGATTGCATCATTATAATCGCGAAGGTATCTATCAACTTCTTGGCGGCTTTGATCCTTGCGGTTTGGCAATCTCTTTACCATCACTACGGCCACCCCCGCCCCAATCACAGCTAATGCAGCGGACACAGCTAACATAATCGTCCCCTGCAAAGTGCGCTCCGGCGCGTAATAATCCGCCCCCCTTGATTCTTCACCCGTAATACCGATAGTAAAGTTCTCTTCCGTCAACGGAACAGTCATTGAGCGACGAAAATTACTCCGCAACTGACCATTATTACTTGCAAAAGTCTGGAAATTGATAGTAATTGAGGCGCGAATCGGATAATCAACAAAGGACGCAGTAGTTGTCTTGACAAAGTCTATATAAGGTTGCAAATATAGTAGGTAGGATTCCTGATAGCTATAACTCTCGCCCTGTATCCTGTTCGGCGCTGTGTTCTCAAAAATGGCGCAAGCTTCAAGCGAAGTTGCGTTCTTGTTATTGTGGCAAAGCGGAAAAGTGCGATTTAAGATAATCGGGTTGCTATCATCATTCAATGCTCCTCTGTTCTGTCGCGCGGTAACCGTCACCGTAGCGGAATGCGTGAAGAACACCTGCACCCGAGAGGACAGTTCGGCGTGATAATTATGGATTATTTCGATATGATCCAATAAACTTGCCGGAATGTTGGCTGATGTCTGATTGAGGTATGGCCGTCCGAATGGCTCGGTGTCAATCAAGTGAGCGCGAAACTTAATTTGGTTGGACTCGGCCATATGGACAAACTCCGGCGGTGCCGAAACTCCGATGGTATTTACGAGAAAGAAACAACCGGCAAAAACGGCAATCGTGATAGAAGCGATTAGTACGCCAATACGGAGGACTTTACCCCCTGATTCCTGCCCTTTTGCCATATACACTCTACATTATATCAACATTCTCGCCATAGTGGAATATCCTTATGCTTTTACCGCTGTCTGACCTCTTGAAAAACTACGGTCGGCCAGCCAATAAGCGGCGTTCTCCAATTTACCACCCCGACAACTTGATGATCGAACACCGGCCACGGGTCGGGAAGCGGGTTTTCATCGCCCTGAAGCACGAAAAATCGCCCCAGCGTAGTGTCGTAGCGTATCTCCATGACGCGGTGGACAATCGCTATACCATTGTGCGTATACTGCATCACATCACCAACCTTGACTTCGCTGGGGCAAGCCCGCTCGACATAGATAATGTCGCCCCGCCTAAACTCACTAGCCATCGAGTTACTGACAACCGCAACCGGCATCACCGGAAAAACGCCGAGACCAAACAAAATCGACACCAACACCAACCCGCCGGGCGGAATCGTCCACCACCAACGACGACGGTCTTTGTAGACAACATCTATACCGGCACTCCGTTTCGCCCGCCATTCGATTGAATCGTAGATGATGAACATGATAAATGTAACACTATAAATCGCGATAGCGTCAAGGATATTTGGAATATCGGGGAGAATCGGCGAAAAGAACAATAGCAAATTGACACCGAGGACAAATACCAAGTTGCCTTTCATCCCACCGTGTAGCGCCGCGTAGGTCAGATATAGATTCATCACTAGTACTGGCAGTAGCGAGGTGAAAATCCAGTCGATCTGGAGGTATAGACCGTTATTAATGACTGCGCCAAGATTATCCAAGGAGATGAAAGAGAAAATAAGCGCGATAGCAAGCAACTTCCAATACTTGTGTGATTCGCTAACCCTAGACATGGTCAAACCACGCAGTAGCTCGCGGATAGCTATAATCAGAATATAAGACCAGCTATTTCGCAGAATCCAGACTAGCGAAATATTCATCGCATTATGCCCGAATCCAACCACCAGCCCCGAGATGAAGCCAAATGCCAGATACACTATCAGACCCAGCGCGCCGACCAAAATAAACGTCTTTTCCCCTGAATAGATACGCATATTACGCCCCAGACAGAGCCATGCAAAAACTAGGATCAGCACATAAGTAACCGGACGGACGATGTCAAAGTAAGACCCATAATACGCCGGCGACAGAAAAAGCAGAATCACTTGCGTTAAAATAAGCGCCGCTAGCACTGCCGCAATCACCAGAGAATGTCTTGTTAGCTTAATCATAGCGGACATTCCGCTGAATTACGCGGGTAGTAGGAAAAGAATACACGCTTGCTTTGTGTAACAGCCCCGGTTGGGAATTGGACATCAAAGTTAATCGTAATCGTTGCGGAACCACCGCTTTCCGGTCGACCGAGTTGGGCGCGGATGGGTAGCGTCACCGTGGCGATTTGACCGGTCGTCAGTGTCGTGGGTGTAACGCTGGGTGGGAAGAAAGTAAAGTTAGTATTGGGGATGCCGCCCTCCGCAATAGGTGTCGGCGAAACGTAAGTAGCGGTACTATTAGTCCAAGCAAAAACGGTCGGATTCGCGAACTGGAAGGACATATTCCAGGCGGTGTTGCCGTTATTGGTATTGTTGGTGCAAAGACTGAAATGCAAATCGCCTTCGATATATTCTTGGCTAATGATATGAACTGTCGCTCCCCCCACCCCGACCACCACGATAAACTGGCCATCACCTTCCACATCGATTGGAAATAGTGGCAACTGCTCGGATTCTTCGTCGGCTTGAGGCACGAAAAATGCCTGACCGGAAATCCGCATCTGGCCGGCATCAATCGCATAAGTAACCGCCAGCGACAGAACCATCACCAGAAACAACCCTGCGGCCACATAAGCAGCAATTTTTGTAAGTGGAATCCGGCGACACATCAAATATCTCCCAGCGGCAACATTGCGCTCTGATAATTCATAGTCAGCGAGAAATTACGAAAAGTTCCGGTCGGCACATTCACGGCATTGGGATCCCAGCCGATGCGAATACGGAATAAATCCGAAGTGGCACCGGACACTAATATTAGATTGGATAGATTGGGCGAATCTGCGATCTCGTCCGGCCAAAAAATCACCAGACCGGAAGTCGCAGTGTCATCAGCTTCGGTTTGGATATTGATTAGGCGGACGGCTTGGTTGCCGGTATTCTGTATCTGAAAAGTCACTTCGCGAGCGTCCCCGGGCATCATCAGTTGTGTAGTAATACTAAAGCTCCTATGGTCATCGGCGGCAGAGATAAAGACATTCTCACCTATCCGCGGCACCCCTACGAAGTCGGCATTCACAAAGCGAACACTGATGTTTTCGGTGCGCGCCACCACGCCCTGCATCACAAACCACCCGCTACCCATGGCATAAACCGTAGAAGCGAGAGCGACAAAGGCAAAAATACAAATTGCCACCACCAGCTTCCGTCGCCCTTTTTGCCGCTTATTGTAGGTGGTTATTAAGTTGGGAAATGGCTTCACGGCAGATATTCCATGTAGCTAATCATTGCCTGCATAATTTCATCGGTTGTAGAAGTAGAATGCGTAATCCATTCTACAAAAATAGTTAGGGTTCCGGTGGAGGCGCCGGGCGCTAATATGATGCCGTCCAAATCGGGCCAACTGACCACCACGCCGTTTGCCGGAGCTCTGGTAACAATCAGATTACCCAGCCGCTGATGGCAGGTGCCAACATTTTGGATTTGGAATGTAACTTCTTTAGCCGGAGCGCCATAAACTAGATTCGTCGAAAAGCTGACTGTTTCACGGGTGGCGATATCGACTGTCGCAAATACAGTTGAGTCGCTTTGGAAGAGCGTGGTGGAGTTGGTATCAACGTTAGTGGCGGCTTCGATATTGAGTTTACAGCCTGCCGCCCGCCGCACCGACCCACTGATTTCAAAGGAGCCAAAAGCCAAAGCGTAAACGATGGCAGAAACCGTCAGAACTGATATAGCCGCCACGAGAAGGGTAAACTTTTTATGATTTACTCTTCTTCTCATGACGGCTATGTTCTATGCCTCAAGCAACTTATGGTGCTGCTACATAGTTAAGAACCGCGACGAATTCAGCCTCGCCTGTTTCCGCAGGAGCGTTAGCCGGCCAAGTGACGGTAATTGTCTGTGGATCGGAGCTTCCGGCAACAGGAATGATAGTCCCCTCTAATGCGTCAAGTGCGTGAATCAGCGCAATACCGGTTGCACCACCGAAGCCGGTTGTGCCTGCAGTTGAGATGCTAGCTAGTTCTGCGGGAACAGAGCCTACGTTAGTAATAGTGAAGTTGATGGTAACCGTATCGCTCGGGCTACGGAGAAAAACTCCGAACCTGATTCGATCGTTCGCACCATTGGTGCCTGCATTATCAAGAACGACGACCGCACAGTTATCATTGCCGGCGACAATATCACTTCCATCTACAGCGAAGCCTCCTCCTACCGGAACGTCGACGTCTGTTACCGTGCTACAAGATACTGCCGTGAAATCCAAGTCGACATTAACGCCTCGAGTAACATTACCATTAATATTCATCACTCCCATCGTTGCCGCATAGACAACACCACCCACAAGTGTAAACGCGAACGCAGCAACCACTACGCCCACTTGTTTGCGGTTTAATCCCTTATTTAGCCTTTTTGACATTTTGTCCTTTCGTTTTTTGTGCTAATGCTTATATTATACATACATCATCGCGCTCATGTCAATACTTTTAGCATATTTAGTTTGCTGTTCTGCCGAAGAAATGCGCTAACTCAATCACCGTGCCGGGGCTGCGCTCGATTTGCAAGCCGATACTGATAGTCGCGCCGGGCAGAAGTGGCATTTGCCAAGTGTTCGGCGTGAAAACTATTAGGTCATCTCGGACAGCGATAATCGCGCCCCAGCCACCGGCCAAACTCATCCCTGGAACTCTCGTTATTGCCGCCTCCCATGTATCCAACGAAATCCCTGAATCATTCCGTAGGACCAGAGTATACGCCCCGACATTCCCCCAGCCACCGGTTGAAGTAAGGGTATGCGTCAAGCCGTCAGTGATAACTACTTCATTCGGGTTCGGCGACGAATCGCTAAAGAACACCGTGCTAATTATGTTTAACTGATAGCCGGCCGTCGCACTGTTAAACTGGAAGCCGATTTCGAACGTCGCGCCGGGGCTGATAGCCGCGCTAGCCGCGGTGTTGTTGATGGTCAGAATGCCTCCGTTCAAGGTGCATCTGGCATTCCAGCTACACGTTTCGAGTACCGCGTCATCTGGAACAGCCACTGTAATCTCCCAGCCTCTCGTGGCTTCGGTTCCGGTATAAGTGATGCTCATTGGGCTAAACTGATAAACGGTTCTACCTCCCACCGTCCAAGATCCGCCGCCGGTGTCGATGTTTGCCGCCTCCAACGTCCTGACACTCACACTTTCAGATATCCTCTCCTGACCAACTCTGTCAACCGCCCTGACCCTCACCGTATAGAAGGTGTCGGGTGTCAGTCCGTTAAACCGATAACTGGAAGCCGTAGTCGCCCCCGTCCATGTAACGCCATCGTCAATGCTAAAGTAATAATTCAAGACACCCACACCTCCCGTCGCTAAACCGTCCACTTGGAAGCTGGTTTGTGTGATACGGGAAATCATCGGCGTGAATGGATCTGGTCTACTGGAATCATCCCAAATAAAGGCATCTTGCAGATAGGTGATACGGTAAGAAAAGGAAATAACGCTAAAATCATCCGGCATATTTGCATCCCATTCGACGTGGAAAGAAAACGGCTGGCCGTCACTACTACAAATCTCCTCCCGCGGGGTGATGGTCAAGTCGTCAACATTGAATGGCGGGGTAACAATTATCCCCTCGCTGGGTGCCACAAGCGAAGTGATGAAGCCGGTGGTAGCATTCACAGTCCCCACATTCGTCAAGCAAAAGCTCACCGTCTGCGCATCGCCCGGATTCTCCAACCTCATATCGAAATTGAAGACTTTTCCACTTTGAGCGAGAGTAACGCTACATTCAGAAGCATCACCGCCGGGGTCGCATTGCGGCTGCGAGAACTCGATACCGATTTGTTCGTTTCTGCGCACGGCTCCCGAGAGTTCAAACGTTCCCTGTGTCGCGGCGTAAGCGATGCTGGATATTAAAATAACCAGCATCCCTACGGTCACACCCTGTATGGTTTTCCTTAATCGTTTTTCTCTCAGCATGATATAAAATCGTTTGGCAGCTAGAAACAAGCAACCATGCTAACATTTTAACACATTTCTTAATATCCCTCAAGCATAATGACTTATAGCATATGGCTATTTGATGTCGAATGATTCTTCGAGCATCCTGCCTGCCGTCCGCACCAGATAAATCACTCGCGAATACGACTGCCGCGTCGGGCCCAGCACCCCAATATAAGTCTTGTCCGAAAACGGTGAACGAAACCGCGAAATAATCAAGGACGCCTCACTTGCGCGACCAATCGGATTCTCATGCCCGATATAGATATTCACCGGTTCATTCGGCTCCGCCTCGCGTAGCCACGGCTCGATATTGTCTAACAGCCGCGCCACCGCCTGCGTCCGTTCCGCCGCCACAAACTCCGGCTGCGCGAACAGCGACCCCAGCCCCGCCATATATAATCGCCCATCAATCGTCGCCAGACCCAGATTACCCGTCAATTCCACCAACGAATCCACCGCCTGCCGAATCGCCGCGTCCGCCTTATTCTGCCCCTCGACCCGCGACGTTAGCGCGCGCAGTGGATGCGAAAAATCTTCCTCCGGCGGATTGTCCGCCAACTCATTCACATACAAACGATACCCCGCATCAGTCGGGATCCGCCCCGAAGACGTATGCAAAGTTGTCAGTAGCCCCAATTCCTCCAAACGCGCCATCTCCGCCCGCACCGTCGCGCTACTCACGTTAAATAATTTCGCCAGCATCACACTCCCCACCGGTGACGCGATTTCGGCATACTGCTCCACCACCGCAAACAAAATCGCCCGTTGACGCGACGTCATTTTGCCCGTGTCCTTCATGGTTCTATTATATCGTATTCACCGGATTTTAGCAAACCAAGGTGATAATTGCCAAATTGTATCCTATGTAGCTTCACCACTGTAAAACCCAACGCGCCGAAGGTTCGTCGAATCTGTCGATTCCGCCCCTCATTCATCTCGACCCGCCACTTCTTCCGACCCTCACCAATTCGAGTTAGCCCCAGCTGGCTCTTACCGTCCGTCAAATCAATCCCAAAATCCGCAATCATCTGCTGTGAAAGCGGCGGCAAGGCTCTATCCAGCTCCACCTCATAAACTTTCATTTTCTTGAAGCTCGGATGAGTCATCCGAAAATTAAAATCCCCATCATCAGTCAGCAAAATCAGCCCCGAACTTTCTTTATCCAGCCGCCCCGCCGTCTTCAACTTGCGGTACTTTTCCGGCAACAGTTCGTAGAGGGTCTTGCCATCTTGTGCCCGCCGACTGCTCGTGTAACCGACCGGCTTATTCAGCATGATATAAGTTTTGGCGGCAATCCTATCCACTCGCTTGCCTTTGACTTTGATTTCTTTGGTCTCGTCCTCGACTCGCTCACCCAAAACCGCGACTTTCTCGCCCACCTGCACCTGCCCCGCCGCGATTAAATCGTCAGCCGCGCGTCGTGAAATCCCCAGATTTTCCGCGATAAACTTATTGAGGCGCACTAAAAATGCCCTGCGATGGAGTCGGTTGAGCAGGTGGCGCGGTCGGTTCGGGGGTTGCCTCTGGTGCTACCGGTGCCGCGTTCGTCGCTGGCGTCGCATCTGCAAATACCGAAGGCGCTGGCGCCCCTATCAGCGCATCAGCCGTAGTCGCCGGAGCCGGCGCAACCGGCATACTCGCCGAAGAAGTTACCGCCGCCGGGTCTACCAAATGCATTACCGCAGTTGCACCTCCGGCCAACAGCTCGAAAGCCGCCGCCACGAGGTCATCAATCGTCGCACCTGATTTCACAAAATACTTATCCGCCTTCAACTGCTCGCCGCGCGTCTTCTCCGCATCACCCGATAACGCCGTCATCAAAATCACTTTAATATTAGCCGTGTCCGGATTCGACCGCAAAATATCCAGCATGTCAAAGCCCGACATCTTCGGCATCATAATATCCGAAATCACCAAATCCGGCTTTTCGTTCTGTATCATGGTGAGTCCGGCATCACCATCGTGCGCTACTAGCACGTTATTTTGTCCGCCGGCGCGTAGCTTGACCGCGTAAATCTCCGCCAAAGCCACGTCATCTTCAATGACAATAATCTTCTTCGGTTCCATGCCCCCATTATATCATAAGCATCTAAACATACCAACAGCCGTTAATCCAGCCACACCGCACGAAAAATCCTATAAACACCATTGCTATTACCCCACTTCCCGATATCGCTACGGAATTGCCCACTCGTCAGTATGCGTTCGCTTACAGGTATCATGTCGGATGTCATCGCCGCCCACTCCGCCGAATCCCGCGCCGGCCAATTCGCCGGCCGATAAAACGGTTGCATTATCGGAAAAGCATAGGGCAGCGCCCAGCCCAGCCGCGCATGCGCCGCCTGTCCGCCACCCATAAAGATGAAAATATGTCCTTCGATCGCAAAAATATCACCCGCTTCGAGCGTCGACACATCGCCGGTATTTCCGATCTCCCGCCACATCCGCGATCCCACCAAATAAGCCAACTGTTGATTTGTCCCAAGTAGTGGGAAGTTCGGGTCTACCTTCGCATGACGAATCACCGTCGCCACAAACGACCCACAGTCATCTTCATGTCCCCGCGCACCAATCGCTCGCCTCGCGGCCCGATAATTAGCATTGACATTCGCCAGCGGTGTCGGCCCGAGTCGGGCGTTATTATACGCCGATTCTTGCGATACTAACATCGGTCGCGCGGTATTGGCAATCCGCTGGCCCGCCGGCACCGATACCAGTTCCGCCCGCTCCCGCGCCCGTCGTTCTGCCGCTACGCGCTCGCGCTCTCGTCGCTCGGCCTCTTGACGCGCCCGTCGCTCGGCTGCCGCCTTCCGCTCCGCTTCTTCTGCCGCTAGTCGCCTCGCCTCCTCTTCAGCCTGCTGTCTCGCTTCCTCCTCTGCCTGCTCCCACGCAATCCTCTCAAGCTCTGCTTCACGTCGCGCCTCCTCTTCGGCTTGCAAAGCCGTCTGCCGCTCCAACTCCATCGCATGCGCTTCGGCGACCCGTTCGCGATGCGTCGTCGTCGCTACAATGCCGGTCATGCCACCAACCACAATTATCAATCCGGTAAATAGCCCGATTAGCGCCTTATAAGCGCCCGCTACCCGCTCTACCCTTAACTTTATCATGCCAAGATTATAACACAATCAAACCTTCAACGTTAGAAGGTTTGTAGCAACTTGCTTCGTATGTTAGTCGTAATCCGGCTCTATCTGCCCGTCGTTTTCGCCCAGCTCCAGCCGCTCCCGCCCATGACCCCGCCAATCACCATCACCGTCCTCATCACTCGCGCCCACGATCGGCACCGCGTAAACTTCCGCCATCGTATTCGCCAAAGCCGCCCCCAGCCGCGCGCCTGTAAAACTCCCCTTGTCCTTGCGCACCACAATCCCGCTCGGCGTCTCTTCGTCCAGCGCGTCCATCACAAAGCTCATCAATTCGTCCGACATCTTCCGCCCCAACTCCCGCTTATATAGCTCGTCGTCTAGCCAAATCTTCGCCTCACCCTCCAGCGTATCAATATATAAAACCACCTCTTCTACTCCTTTTTACATTAGATTTGCCTGTAACGCAATCTCTGTCGCTTCGTTTGTCTTGACAATATATATCGGCTTCCCGCCGTCTTGCGCCACATTCGCCACCTGCTGTCCGTCCAAACCTAGCGCATTCTTGCTCTCATCTAGCTCAAATCCCAAAAACGCCAAACCACCAATAATCTCCGCCCGCATCTCGGTGCCACGTTCGCCAATCGTCGCCGTGAAAACCAACGCGTCAATGCCACCGAGGACCGCCGTTGCTCGCGCCACTCCCTCAACGACTTTTTGCTTGTAAAGTTCCAGCGCAAATTGCGCTTCCTTATCGCCTTCATCTGCCGCGCGCTCGACATTTCGCATATCATCATCACCGGCTACACCCTTTAAGCCGCATTCTTTGTTCAGGTATTTTTCCAAATCCAAACTCTTCATACCCAACTCTCGCTCCAAAACCAAAAGCGCACTCGGATCAATCGACCCTACCCGTGTCGCCATCATGATGCCATCGAGCGGCGTTACGCCCATCGAGTTACCCCAACTTTTTCCGTCCTTCACCGCCGTAATACTAGCACCCGACCCCAGATGGCAAATCACCGCGCGTGATGGTAGCAAATCTTCATTTTGCATTTTCCGCACCGCCGTCGAAACCGAAATCCCATGATAGCCAAACCGCTTCACCCCGAACTCATCCGCCACTTTCCGCGGAATCGCATAGTATTCTTGAGTCTCCGGCTGTGTCCGATGAAAGCGACTGTCCGAAATCGCCACCATCCGCACACCTTGAAAAATCTTCCGCGCGTCTTGAATTTCCGCCAACACTACCGGCACATGCAGTGGCGCAATATCTGCCACCCCCTCCAGCTTCTCCATAAACTCGTCGTCTACCAAATGATTCTCGGCAAAATAATCCGTCGGTCCGACCAAGCGCACCGCAATCATCAACTTATCATCAATCGTAGCGCCATGTTCCGCCAAAAGCGCCGGCACCAGCTCGATGGCGTCATTTATCTTCTTCATCTCCACCGCCGTCTTGTCTTTCGTGCCGTTCTTCTCGACCGTGCAAACAAATTCACCATCCTCCGGCTCAAAATGCAGGGTCAAAATCTCCACGCCATCTTCGTAAAATGCGTATTTACGACTCGAACTCCCAGGGTTTAATACTAAAATTGAACTCGATACTGCCATTTAATATCCTTCTCACGATCTTCACCGTGCTTGATTGAGTATTCCGAAGCTTTTTGCACTTCGCGCAGTAATCCACGCGCCGCCCCGACCGCTGCTTCTCTCTCTAGCTTATCAAAGGAAATCGCCACTTTCAAGATGTCCAGCGCTAAATCATAGCGCGAAATTCGATTCATCATTAACATATCGAGCGGCGTAGTCGTCGAACCCTTCTCCTCGTAACCACGCGCCAACACTCGGCGCGGATTCGTGTAGTGCGCAAAAACGCTCCACATCGTGTCCGCATAGCCATGAAAAGCCGCCACAATTGGCGTCTTCTTACCGAAATATTCATCAAACAATCCTTGGCTCGCCGGATTTTCGACCGTGCCAAACGCCCCATGCGACAACGCACCAATCCCCACAAATCGCATCGCGAGCCTCGGGAAACACTCACGAATAATCTGCATTGCATACAACATCTCCCGACTCACCACATCACCGCAACCTGTGCAAATAATCTCCGGCACCTTGTCGCTCGCAAACTCAAACACACTTAAGCCACCATTCCGCAACTGAAACTCGGCATGGCTACTATCAATCCAGCGCGGATTTTCATTCTTATCATAAGTTATCAAGTTTATCACATTTTGCCGACGCACCGCATCATTCATCGCCGCCACTGCCGCCACATCATCAATCGGGAAGTAGCAATTCGCCTTTTTCGCCGGCTTGACTAGTAGCTCCGAAATAAACCCCGGATTCTGATGACTATAACCATTATGGTCCTGTCGCCAACCCACACTCGTCGATAGAATATTAATCGCCGGACAGTCCGCGTGCTTTTGTTTTGGCACCACCTCGTCCACCACCGGCGTATTCTCACCCGCCGCACCCGACAAAAACTTCATATATTGTGCCGCCTGACTCGAAATAATCGGAATAAACGACTCATAACTTGTAAAGAAACTCTGCCGCCCCGTCACCGAATAGCCCATCGCCAAACTAAACAAAGCATTCTCGCTCAAAATCTCAACCACTCGTCCATTCGGTGCCAAGTCCTCATCCGTTGGCAAAATCTCCCTTTGCCACGCCCGCCTAGTGCTAGCAAATATCGCATCCAGCCTATTACTATTCGTCTCATCGGGGCTAAATAATCGCACATCTTTCGCTTCGGCATGTTCCGCCGCATATTCTGCCAACCACTCACCAATCCGTTTCGCGCTCGAAAACTTTTCCTGTCCGATTTTATGCACTTCCATCACCCGAAAACCACTCGTCCATGGTGCCGCTCGTTCGCCCGCTTCGTCCGCCACTTCGCCTGCCATCGATTCCAGTTTCTTCCGCAACTTCTCGCATTTCGCCACCGTGAACTTGTAGGACTTCAACCACTGCTCCAATAGCTTCAAGTCTGCCTCGTCCTGCTTCGCCTTGCTAAATGGCACTTGATGACTTTTCGCCGTCCCCGCAATCTGCCGTCCATCAGCGCCGTCCGGCATTCCCTCGCCCTTCTCCGTCTTCATCACAATAAATGGCATCTTCTGGGCAACTTTCGTCTTGCCCTGTCGTTCTTTATACCACGCCTTCACACACTTATCTAAAGTTTTGCGGAACGCCTCCACATTATCACCGTCCACAAACAGCGGCAAATAACCAAAGCCCGAAATCAAATCGTGTAATTCTTTATCACTCATTCTGGCATAAATCGCCGGCTGCGAAATCTTGTAGCCATTCAGATGTAGAATCGGTAGCACGATACCATTGTCGCGCATATTTAGTAGCTTATTCAGATTCATCGACGCTAGCAGCGCCCCCGTCTCCATCTCGCCATCACCAATCAGCACCGCACAGAGTCGCTCTGGCGCATCCAACGCCGCACCATAAGCTATCCCTAACGAATAACCCAGCTCGCCACCCTCCTGAATCGTCCGCGGTGTCAACGGGTTGGTGTGGCTCGGATAGCCATGCGGCCATGAGAACTGCTTGCATAATGTCGCTAGCGAAATCGGCTTCTTGCTATATCTATCCAGTGTGCCATCCAGCCACAAATCCGCCTGCACTGCCGCAAAGCCATGCCCCACGCCCACTACATAGCGAAAGTCAGTAATCCCCAATTTCTCGGCAAAAACCGCCTCGAAATCTCGTAAGTTCGCTCGCGCCACACTAATCCCATGGCAAGTTCCCATATGGCCTAGCAGTCGTGGTTTGATGTCTTTTGCTTCTAACGGTCGGCTCAAATCAAAATTATCTTGCAAGTAAGTTTGCGCCACACTCAAATAGTCCGAAAAATCAACTTCCTGCTGAACTTCTCCCACCGTCCTCATACATATATTATATATAATGCCCATGAATATGCAAGGTGTCAGTCAGACTTTATAGCCGCGTAAACCGCTTCTGGAGCTCAACCATAATTAGCATCAGAGTGAATGTTACTGCCGACACCCCAAACAACGCATAGAGCGGCACCGGGTGAACACTCAAGACCGTCGAAAGCGGCGTCGTAATCGCGATTGTCTGCACCGCAATCGCCGCAAACAAGCCAATCATAAACGGTCGCGACTTCACCTTCCAGCGCGTCCAAATCGATTCCGTCAAGCTCCTCATACTGATCGCCCGCGCCCACTGCACCACCACCAGCGTCTGGAACGCCAAGGTCGCACCTACCCCATGACCATAGCGCGCCGCGAACATGATATAAACCCAAAGCGCCAAGGTCGCCATAAATAGCGCCGCCACTACGATACGCATTACTTGCCCGCGCGACAATAACGGCGCGTCGAACGCCAAAGGCTTCTCGCGCATCACATTACTCTCCGGCTTCTCCAACCCTAGCGGAATCACCAAGCACGAGTCCGTCACAATATTAATCCACAAAATCTGAAGTGGTACCAGCGGCATTGGTATCCCCATAAACAGTGCACCCAAAATCACCAACACCTCGCCCGCATTCGTCGATAGCAGATAAATCAACATTCGTCGGATATTCGCCACAATCGCCCGACCTTCACGCATCGCCTCCACGATATTCTTGAAATTATTGTCCAACAAAATCATATCGCCGGCATCTTTCACCACCGGCGTGCTATCGCCCATCGCAATCCCAATATGCGCCTGTGCCAGCGCCGGCACGTCATTCACGCCATCACCGGTCATTGCCGTAATATTACTCTTTTCTAAAATCTTCAATAGCCTAAACTTCTGCTCCGGTGTAACTCGCGCAAAGACCGTGATTTCCTTACCACCTACTCTCGCTACCGCCTTCTCCAACTCCTCGTCGTCCATCGCTTCCAGCCCTCGCGCGTCCAGCACCTGCTCGTAAGCTTCCGCCAAGCCCAGTTGTCGCCCCACCGCAAACGCCGTCTCCGCGTGGTCGCCCGTAATCATACAAACCCGCACTCCCGCCGCTCGCGCCGTCCTGATCGCTCCCTTGCTCTCGCGTCTAATCTGATCTGCTACCGCGATTAAACCGACCAGTCGCAACCTGCCACCCTCTACCGCTCCCTTTAGGGTCTTGGATTTTGCGCTAATCTTACTTTCGGCCACCGCCAACACGCGATACCCTTGCCGCGCCCAAGTCAGGAGTTGTTGCTCGACATCTTCCGTCTCCCGCGCATTTAAGTCCGCCATCGCAATGATGCGTTCCGGCGCCCCCTTCACCACTAAACGAAAACCCGACCCCTCATGCCACAAATTGCCGCTCATCGTCAACTTCTGCTCAAATGGAAAAACCGTCGTCGGCGCATTTTTCGGCAACGAAAACCCGCCCAATTCTATCGATGACTTAAACGCCGCATCCAACGGATCCGGACTGGTCGCCAACACCGATTCCCCCAATGTCTGATACAGCCGCATGAAGTTCCGGTCGTTCTTCAGACTCCAAACATCTTGCACCATCAAACGATTTTCGGTCAAAGTTCCGGTCTTGTCAGTCGCGATGGCCGTAATCGCCCCAATCGTCTCAATCGCCCGCATATTCGTAACCAGCGCTTTCTTCCGCGCCATCCGCTGAATCCCTACCGCCAAAATCACCGCAATCGCCACCGGCAAGCCCTCTGGCACCGCCGATACCGCCATCGCCAAGACAAAGTGCGTCGCCTCCAAGAATGTTACACCGCGCCACAGCTGGAGCGCCAAGACTACCGCGCTCATGATACCCACCAAAATCGCAATCACTTTTATCAGTTGGTTAATCTTCGACTGCACCGGACTTAAGTGCTTTTGATTGCCGGTCGCGAGCGCCGCTATCTGTCCAAACTGCGTCTGATTACCAATCGCCACAACTACCGCCACTACTTCACCCGCCACCACGAACGAACCCGAAAATAGCATATTCACTTGGTCGTAAACTTCCAAGTCGCCCTCTAGTTTCTTCGGCTTCTTTCGCACTCGCTCACTCTCACCGGTCAAAATCGCTTCGTCAATCAATACACTCTTCTCGTCCAGCACCCGACAATCCGCCGCGATTTTCTCGCCCTCCGTAAAGCGGACCACATCGCCCACCACCAAGTCGCTCGCCAACACCTTCTCCCACTTGGTATTGCGAAACACATTTATCTCATCGACATTTTGCTTCTTCAAGCTCCGCACAATCCGCTCGGTCGAAAACCGCTGCACCCAATAAATAATCGCACTCGCCAAGATGATAACACCAATCATCACCGCTTCGACTACTTCGCCCGTCCAAATCGAAATCAGAAGCGCCAACATCAAGACACCCATAAAGACATCGACAAACGGCTCAATCACCTTGCGCCACCATGGATCGACTTGGATTTTCAGCTCGTTCTTGCCAAACTCTTCCTGCCGCTTCATTACTTCCGCGGGCGACAACCCGCGCGTCAAGTCTACCTTGACTTCCTCCGCCACCTCCTCGGCTGTCTTATCATAAAACCGCATATGCTTATTATACCATAACCCACCCGCCGCGCGCGTGGCACCTATCGTATGTTATACTATATCTATGAACACGAAAATCATTGCCGTCGTCGGTATGTCCGGCTCGGGCAAAAGCGAAGCCATCAAGTTTATCAAAGAACGCGGCATACCCGACATCTATTTCGGCGGCATGCTTTATCGCGAGATGGACAAACGCGGCGAGGAGAAAACCCCCGAGAACCAGCAAATCTGGCGCGCCAAGCTCCGCGCAGAACTCGGCGATGACTTCCTCGCCCGGCTTGCTGCTCAAGATTCCGACAACCTCATCGCCGCCGGACAAAAGCGCATCCTCTTTGACGGACTCTACACTTGGAGCGAATTTCGCTACCTCAAACACCACTTCCCCGGCGCCCTCACCGTAGTCGCCATCGTTGCGCCCCGTCAGCTCCGCTACTCGCGCCTGATGCACCGACCCGAACGACCCTTCACCAAACAACAAGCTCAAGCTCGCGACATCTCCGAAATCGAAGAAATCGAAAAGGGCGGCCCCATCGCCATGGCAGACTACTACGTCTTGAACGACAGCACACTCGATAATCTCCACCAACAACTCAAAGATATCCTCATCGAAATCGACTTTTAGCTAAAGAAACCCTTTTTCTTTTTGGTCGTTTCAGCAAACTCTTGCATTAATTCCTTCTGCTTCTTGGTCAGGCTCGTCGGTATCTTCACCTGCACCTGCACAATATGCGGGCCTCGTCGTCCGTCGCCATAACGCGGATCAACCGCGCCGCGCCCCGACAACTTGAACTCGGCACCACTCTGCGTACCTGCCGGAATCTTCATCGTTACCTCACCATCGACCGTCTCTACATCTGCTTCTCCACCCAATACCGCCGTTATCATCGACACCTCAATCCGACTCAAAATAATCGCGCCCTCGCGCGTCCACTTCGAACTCGGCGCCACCCGCACCAATACATAGAGATCGCCCTTGCCGCCACCATTTGCCCCCTCGCCACCTTTGCCAGCCAAACGAATACTCATGCCATCATCAATGCCGGCGGGGATTTTGACTTTAATTCTCTTGCCATCGCGCGACCCCACTTCTCGCGTCGTGCCAAAAACCGCATCCAAAAACTCAACCGTCACACTCGTCTGATAGTCCGCTCCTCGTCGCGCCCGATTCCGACCGCCACCAAAGCCAAACATACCACCAAAAATATCGCCCAAATCACCAAACTCGCCAAAGTCAAAGTGAATATTCTGCCCGCCCGGTCCGCCCGGGTGACCATAGCCACCCGCGCCCTGCCCCACACCGGCATGACCAAACTGGTCATAACGCGACCGCTTCTCGCGGTCCTTTAGGATTTCATAAGCTTCGTTGACTTCCTTAAACTTGGCATCATCGCCGCCGGTCTTGTCTGGGTGGCTGGCTACCGCCGCCTTCCGAAAAGCCTTTTTGATTTCATCATCTGACGCGCCTTTCGCCACCCCAAGCACTTCATAATAATCTTTCTTCGCCATACCGTCTATTATACCACACCTAGCACACCTCCCGCAAGAGTGCTACCCCTCTCTCCACCCACATGGACAGATATATGCTTGCTTGGTCTCGCTCTTGCAGAGACCGTTGCCCAGAATACCAATCCAGCCGATTGGGCTGGTGGTTGGGGCAGGGACTTCTCGGGTTCGCCGTATGCGGAGAATCCTTGGTTCATGCGAGGCGGCGGGTCGAATGACGCTACGGCTGCTGGCGTCTTTGCCTTCTATTGGCGGGCGGGTGGTGCCCATGTGGCTATCGGCTGGCGCCTCCCCTTGTAACCCCTGTTGACCTCTGGTATAATGTATATATCATGAAAAAGAAGTTAGGGAAAATCACTATGGAGCCGGGCGCTCGCCCAGAGCCACACGAAATAGACACAATAAATTACCTAGCACATCTAGGCAAAGATATTTTAATTTTAGAACAAACACCTCACCACGGTTTACATAAGCCCGATATTAAAATGGGCGGCATCGAATGGGAGATGAAAAGCTTAACCAGAGACGGCAAATATACTGTTGAGCACGCTTTTCGGGACGCACTCCATCAATCGCTTTATATTATTTTCGATACAAGGCGGGCGCCGGAGCGTGTGGAGCAAAACCTCGTCAAGCAACTTATAAAGATATTCAATCGTATCAATAAGCCTAAACGACTTTTGATAATCTCACGACAAGGAATGCTTGACTTTAAGAAGTGAGTTTGATATAATAAACATAAGGCGCGGTTCCTGCTGAATAGCTCGAGCCGCGTTCTTTTTTGTTTTAACGCTCACATAATGTCTAACCTACTTTGGTCTCGCTCTTGCAGAGACCGTTGCCCAGAATACCAATCCAGCCGACAATCTCACTGGTGGCTG
>Ga0123353_10004159_pt1 | contig 18571 bp, 17 predicted proteins | sample TergutLab28metaG_3_FD_92763 | JGI IMG/M metagenome (GOLD analysis project Ga0123353, IMG submission 92763) | Labiotermes labralis P3 segment gut microbial communities from Petit-Saut dam, French Guiana - Lab288 P3 | ecosystem: Host-associated > Arthropoda: Insects > Digestive system > Gut ... | reverse complement strand
TCCTTTTCCGTGTCCCGCAAGCGCGACGGTACGGGTTTCTAAACCGCGTTCGCGCAGGGATTGCTCTAAATAAACGATTTCGTCCGTACTTCCTGCGAACCCGTGGATGATGAGGTTGATGGTTTCCATTTCAAAACCTATCAAACAAACACAATCTCTTCTTCGGGAACGCCCGTAAAAACGATTCCGTACCGGATGTTTTCGCTATTTCCACGCCCGGCATATATTGGAGCTTATCGGTCGTGAACTCGTCCGCGCCGTACATGATCCGCGAAAGCGACGGCGCCGCGCATTTAACGTCGTAGTTACCGTCGGTCCGTTTTTTAACTTCCGCAACGCCGTTTTCGTATTCTACGTCGAAAATATAACGGTTGTAATCGACGCAATCCTCAACTTTCAAACTGAAATGCCCGTGTTCATTCGGATATTTATTGACGTTCAGCAGCTTTTCAACCAATATCACGCGCCCCATACCGGTATTATGCGGCGTATATTCGCAGCCGTTATAGTCGGTAAAAATATAATTCAATTCCGAATCCATCGGCAGCCTGCGGAATATAAATTCATAGACCTGCCCCTCAAACATCCGCAAAAATCCCAAAATCCCGCGCAATCCGTCCGCGTCTATATACGCGAGTTCGTCGATTTCAAGCTGACTGCCGTTGATTTTTACCGTCGCGTATGCTTTGGGCGTGAAGTAAGTGTAAAGCTGGCTTTTATGCGGCGTTCTCGAAAGCTCCCTGAAATTCGGTTTACGCCGGAACATCAAATTGAACTTTTCGGCAAATGTGTGATAAATGTTAAGAATATCGTGCATTTGGTTTTCGTCGCCCTGATATAGTACCGCGTCGGTATTGCGCTCGACACAGTTCAGCACATGAGCCGGAATTTTCAACGACATGAGCATCATGATGCGTTCGTAGCCGAATTTGCGGTAATATTCATATGAAAAAGGATATAAATAGCTTGTCGCCCAGCCGCGTTCGGGCGCAAGGCGGAAAAGTTCGTCGAAAATAGCGCGGACACACCCGTTCCGGCGGTATTCGGGCAATGATGCCACTCCGCCGATTCCGACGTGCGGCAGATACGTGCCGTTGTAGATACTTTCATAGTGGCTGGGATGGATCGAAGCTGTAAGCGTTTCGCCGTCGTCCAGAAACGCGCCGAGTACTTCGCCCGTGACTTTATCGTTCTGGGCTTGTTCCAAATCGCACGAATAACTAAACGCTATACTCGAAACCGAACGCAGTTTGCGGTTTTCGTCTTCTCTGATCGCTCTGACTATCATTATATTCTCATACTCCTTTTTAAACATCTCTTTAATTATACAATAAATGTGAAAAATAATCAACATAAAGTTGCAAATCTTTGGACGTTATGGTATAATAAATAAAAATCTTTAAAGGGTACAGGTATGAAAATGAAAAAATATATCGGCATGATGATGATACTAACAATAATATTAAGTATATTTACATTTGAAGCGGCGGCTTCCGGAACTGTTTTGCGCGCGGTAGTCATGACGGGAGACGTTAGTTATATTGATGAGGTAATGGCGGAATTAAAAATTCTTGACCCGTCGGCGGAAATCGTCTATATATACACGCAGATACCGGGCGGAGGATTCGCCGCCGATATCAACAGCGCCGTCCTTGAAAAAATAAAAAAGCTGGAAGGCGTCCGTAATGCTTACGTTTCGCCCGTTATAAAAGGTGAGTTCGCTTCGGAAGCCGGTCTTGCGGGAATGATGAGTCCAAACAATACTGAATACCGCGGCGAAGGAATGGTTGTCGCGGTTATTGACGCCGAATTTTATACGGGGCATGAATTGTTTGTGTTAAGCCCCGATACGGTGCCGCGGCTGACAAAAGAAGCCGTCGACAACGCGAATCTGAGCGTTCCGTCGAACAGAAGCCCGTATTTGAATGAAAAGATACCGTTCGCGTATGATTATATAAGCAGAACCACAAATATCAAACGCGCCGCGGAGGGTGATATGATACACGGTACTCATGTCGCCGGAATCATCGGCGCGAACAAACTCGGCAGTCCGGACGACGGCTTTGACGGGATTGTGCCGGAAGCGCAGCTTGTGTTTATGAACATCGGCGACAAAGACGGTTATATTGATTTCGCGGCGTCGATTGCCGCTATTAACGACGCCATCATGCTGAAAGTTGACGTGATCAATCTGAGCTGGGGCAGCGAAGCCGGCTTTTCAAATCCCGCCGCCGACGCGGATTATTTTGCGATCCTTTCGATGGCGCAGACTCAGGGTATAGACGTTGCGGCAAGCGCCGGCAATGAATCGCGTATCGGATATTTGAGCGCATATTATAAAAATTACGGTATCTCTGATCCGCTCGCGTCAAATCCCGACAGCGGTCTGGTGGCTTCGCCGTCAACGCTTGATCCGGTTATGTCCGTCGCTTCGTACAACAGCGATATGATACGAGTTAAAGGTTATATCGAAACTTCGGAAGGCGATAAAATTATTTACGGCGAGGCGTATCATATTTTTGCGTCGCAGCTTTTAAAGAGGGGTTCGGAATTCGAGTATGTATATGTTGAAGAAGGAAATTACAAAAACAAAATCGTTATAACGGACGATATAAGCGATGAAGCTCTGAAGGGTTTGAAAACGAAAGGAGCGGTCGGCGTACTTTACTGCGTTGGCTCGAATTTGTACGCCGTGAAATCCTCCATACTTCCGGTAGCGAGTATTACACTCGAAGACGCTGAGAAATTACTCGACGCGAAGGAATATAAATTAAAAATCTATGAGTACGAACATTTCGGAATAATCGCGAATCCGGCAGCCGGAAGTATATCGTATTTCAGTTCATGGGGTCCGACGCCGTCGCTTAACATAAAACCCGAAATCACCGCTGTCGGCGGCGGCGTTTACTCCACTTCACCCGTTCGCGGTTACGAATCAATGAGCGGAACGTCAATGTCGGCGCCGATGGTTACGGGAGCGCTGGCGGCGGTCAAGCAATACATGCTCGCGTCCGATATGCACGACACCACAAATTACACGGCAAGGCAGTTACTGATGTCCGCCGCTGTGCCGGTAATTGACCCCGAAACGGGAACGGAATTCTCTCCCCGCAGGCAGGGCGCGGGATTATTGAATATCGGAAACGCCGTTAAGACGAACGTTGTACTGTATAACAGGGAAACCAGGTTGCCGAAAATCGAACTGGGTGATAATTTAAGCAATAAGATCACGCTTGAGTTCAGCGCGAGGAATTTTTCGCAGTTTGATGAAATATTTGACGTAAATATTTCCGTATTGACGGACGGTTCGTACTATGATAAAGAATCGAAGCGTTATTTTATGTCCGACCATTCGGCGGCGTTTAAAAAAGTTTCGTTTACGTTTAATTTTAATGCGGAGGAAATAACGGTTCCGGCGATGGCGGTCGTTAACGTACAATTAGAGATCACGCTCGATCCAGCGGAGATCCGCGCGCTTTCACGGATATTCACGCAGGGGTTTTACATTGAGGGGTTCGTCTATTTAACGCCGCGGGACGGCGGGGTCCCGTTAAGTATCCCGTATTTGGGATTCTACGGCGATTGGGATAAACTGCCGGTATTCGACGATGATTTTTACTCGCAAAAACTTGGAACGACAATTTTATTGGATAAGATACTTTTCGACATTGAGCTTGGCGTTAACATTTTCATGGAAGACGACGTTATAAACCCGTTGCTTTACGCGTTCTCGCCCGACGGCGACGGATACGGCGATACCCTTTCGTTTTGGTCGCAGGCTCTGCGGAACTATATTTTGCATGGTTTTGTTATATCCGACAGCCGCAGAAATATTATAACGGGCGGAATAATCGATTCATACCGGCAAAAGGCTTACCCGGTCGGAGATTATTTGCTGACGATCATTGACGACATATGGGACGGCAGGGACGCCGATAATTACAGATACATCTATCCCGACGGCAAATATTATTTGACAATATACGCGTATTCGGCTTACAACGGTTCGTTTATACACGAATACACCGTTCCGTTCTATATTGATACGCAGAAACCGACGATCAAAGAAATATCCGCCAGTAAAACTGCGCTTACCGTTTCGGCGAGCGACAATCTGGCGATACAGGCGGTAAGGATATACGACAATAAAACGGTTGATGAAATGATATTGTTCGGCAGCATGTCGGCGGCGGGGGAAGTAACGGTGACATTTGACGTAACGGGAGTTTCGGGATTTGTATATATTGAAGTTGTGGATTACGCGATGAATATTTACACGCTGAGGATTTTATTGGATGATTAAAGATAAACATAAACAGGAGGAAGAAAATAAACATGAAACTAATTAAAATAATTGCCCTGACCTTAATAATCTCAACGATTTTCGGCACGGCTGTATTCGCCGCAAGGATGGAACCTAAAGTCGGCGTTATCATAATTCTCGAAGAAAACGCCGGCGTCGAAACTGTCCGCGCGGCAATAAACAAAATCGCGGCGAATGTCGAATGGGGTTATACATACGACACGCTGATGAACGGTATGTCCGCTTCGGTGTACGCGTCCGACGCCGCGAAGATTAAACTTGTCGCGGGCGTAAAGAGTATAGGCCGGAATATGACATACGCCATGGCGGAGGAAGATTCCGGTGACGACATCGAAAAATACGGAATCGAAGAACTGCCGTATAAAAACGACACCCCTTATCGCGGAGAGGGGATGGTCGTTGCCGTCATTGACAACAGCTTCGACAAAAACAGCGCTTACTGGGCGCTGACCGACGAGAGCACCGCGCGGCTCACCGCCGCCGGTATGAAATCGTTCGAAGGCAAACTGAACGCCGACGGTTTTGAGTATGTAAGCGCGAAAGTTCCGTTCGTGTACAACTACTGCAACGGCACGACGGACGTGCTCAGTTACGACATACACGGCTCGCATATCTGCGGGCTGGTCGGCGCGAACGGTCTTAACGTCGGAGACGGTTTCGAGGGTATCGCGCCCGAAGCGCAGCTTCTCATGATGCAGGTTTACGACTATTGGGGCAATTGCACGACTGCGGACGTTGCCGCGGCGTTTGAAGACGCTGTTAAACTCGGAGCGGACGTTATAAATTTCAGTGCCGGTATCATCGCGGGGTTTGACGACGGCTATCCGTTCGACGACATTCTGGGCGAAATTATCGCGGAAGCTGAAAAATCGGGCGTTATAGTTGTGTGTTCCGCGGGCAATTCGGGCAACAGCTTTATGTACAGTTATTACTACGATATGTATGATATTTATTCGCCGACCACCGATGTTATCGACAACGGAACGGTCGCGACGCCCGCGTCAATCGGTACGACTGTGGCCGTTGGAAGCCTTTCAAAAGATTATTCGCTTGAATTTGTGATCACACTCGGCGGGGAAGACGGAATAAAGATACCGGTTACCGACAATACATTTTTTGAATTGCCGCAAATCGGCAAAAGTTTCACCGCGTATTTTGACGGTCAAACGCTTGAGTATGTGCCTGTGCCGGGATTGGGGTATGAAGAGGATTACGAGGGTCTCGACCTGACGGGCAAAATCGCGCTCATACAGCGCGGCACGATCACGTTTGTCGAAAAGTTATTGAACGCTGAAGCCGCGGGCGCTGTCGGCGCTGTAGTATACGATAACGTTGAGAACGCCGTTCCGTTCCGCATGGTGATGGAGGGCGCGAACATACCGGCGGTTTCCGTATCAAAGGAAAACGGAGAAATCATGCTGAGTCACGAGGATAAGACTATTATAGTTACTGAAAGCGAATTGGCGTATGTCGTGAATCCGAACGGAAAACTGCCGTTATTAACGTCGTCAAGCGGTCCGACCCCTTCGCTTGCTATAAAACCGGAACTCACGGCGGTCGGCGCTGACGTTTTATCCGTTTCGACATACAACCGCCTGCGGCGGCTCAGCGGCACGTCGATGTCGGCGGGTTTTGTGAGCGGTATGTTTACGGTCATGAAACAGTACGCGGCGGCAAACGGTTTATCGACTGAACCGGCGTTTCTTAAAACATTGATGATGAACGCGGCGGAACCGTCCGTTTCGCCTGTGACGGGCGTCGAATACAGCCCGCGGGTACAGGGCGCGGGATGCGCCGATATATACGCGGCGATGAAAACGGAACTTTTGATAACTTCCGGCGGCGGGAAAGCGAAAATTGAACTGGGAGATAAACTGAAAAACAGTTTTAAAATAAATTTCAGTATAACCAACATCACCGACAGGGATATAAATTTTGACCTCACGGCGAGTGTTACGACGGATATGTATACCACATATGATGATTTACCGTATTTTATAACGGGTTCGCCGGCGCTGCTGGACGGAACTTCGACTTTTATCGGAAATAGCAATATTAATAAGTATTCCGGCAAACCGTATTCGGAATCAATCAAAGCGGGCGAAACGCGCGGATTTACAATTACCGTTTATTTAAACGCCAGAGAAATAAGACGGCTTGAAAAAATATTCACAAACGGCTTCTTCGTCGAGGGATATATCGAGGCGCGGACTGATAACGGAACTGTCAGCTCCATACCGTACATGGGATTTTTGGGCGATTGGTCGGCTATACCGGTATTGGAGGAACTCAGTTACGAAGGCGTTATCGGGTATTACGGCATGTCGTCTTTTTACGTTCCTTTGAGATACTTTCCCTCTTATATGGGAGTCTATCAGGCGGGCGCGAATTATTTCGATTTGGAAAGTATTCCGCGTCTCAAACACATCGCGTTTTCGCCGAACAACGACGGCGATGCGGATGAGATATATCTTTCTTTGGCGTTTTTGCGCGATTGCGAAATAGTATACGCTGGCATCACGGATTCAAAAGGATATGTTATAGACGAAATACGCGACCTGCGGGTTGTAAAAACATACGTAAGCGCGGATATGCTGTACATATTCGACGTACAGCTTTGGGACGGAACGGATATTAATAATCCGTATTACATATATCCGGACGGAAAATATTATTTTACTGTAATTGTCAAACCGGCGGCGGGCGGGAAAGAGCAGAAACTCGTTGTACCGATTTTCTTGGACACAGAGAAGCCGAATGTAACCTCGTACAAAATCATGGATACTCCGGACGGCAAGGTGCTGAGTATCAATATTTGCGACAACCATTGCATACAGGCGGTGGAATTCTACGACGTATATAATTATTTTTACGGATTATATACGCATAACGACCACGACGTCTGCGGCGAAGTCACGCTTGAGTATAATGTACAGGAGTATATTGATTTCGGTTTCAGGTATGTATACGTCGATATAACTGATTACGCGTACAATGTTTTTACGCATAGGGTGGATTTGAATGGGTAAAAACACCACCGCCTGCGGGCGGAGCCTCTTTACGAAAAAGGCCAAAGAAAAATCCCCTGCCATCTTTAACGCCAACTTGTTGGCGGTGTAAAGAGGGTGCCGTCGCAACGGCGGGTGTTTTTTCTTTTAAAAATTTAATCTTGATTTGTTTAAAAAAAGGGAGTATAATATAAACATGAAAATGAAAACAAAATTTAACGTAAACACAATCACAAAAACGGCGGTTATCGCGGCGTTGTATGTCGCGTTCACAATGCTGGTCGCTCCGTTCGCATACGGACCGGTGCAATTCAGACTCTCGGAAGCGCTGACGATATTGCCGTTCATCATGCCTGAAGCGATATTCGGATTGTTTATCGGCTGTATAATATCGAATATACTTTCACCATACGGATTTCTCGATTTAATATGCGGCAGTTTGGCGACTTTGCTCGCGGCTTATTTAACTTACCGTGCGAAAAGTAAATGGCTCGCTCCGCTGCCTCCGGTTATCGTCAACGCAGTCGTTATAGGCGCGGTCATCACAGTCTCTATGTCGGCGGGCGAAGCGTTCATGGCGGCATACGCTTACAACGCGCTCACAGTCGGAGCGGGACAGCTTGTTGTATGTTACGGATTGGGCATACCTCTCTTATTGATATTAAAAAAATTATTTATAAAAACAGGTGACGTGAATGACTAAGATTGAAACCAAAAAAATCACAAAAGCCGTAATTCCGGCCGCGGGGCTCGGAACGCGGATGCTGCCGATTTCGCGGGCGGTGCCGAAAGAAATGCTGCCGATCGTAGACAGACCGGCGATTTCATATCTGGTCGACGAGGCGTGCGACAGCGGGATAACCGACATACTCATCATCACCGCGCGCGGCAAGGAATCGATCGAGGATTACTACGATTATACGCTTGAATACGAACAAAAACTTCGCGCGGCAGGCAAAGAATCCGAACTCGAAGTTATGCGTTCTGTGTGCAAGAAGGCAAATATATATTTTCTGCGTCAGCATGAAGCGAAGGGATTGGGTCACGCGGTAGGGTGCGCGAAAGGATTTACGGGCGAAGAACCGTTTGTAGTCTTATACGGCGACGACGTGATAATTTCAAAAACGCCGGTCTGCAAGCAATTGATGAACGCGTATGATGAATACGGATTGGCTTCGGTCGGGGTGCAAACAGTTCCTGTGGAACTGGTCGTCAAGTATTGTACATTAAAAACGGAACCGCTTAAAGATAATTGGTATAAACTTCACACAATGATAGAAAAGCCGAAGCCGGAACAGATCATGGAACCGCACTTTTCGATATTAGGCAGGGCGTTGCTGACGCCTGAAATCTACGGTTTTATAGCGGATTTGAAGCCCGGAGCGGGCGGCGAATTGCAACTTACGGACGCGATGAAGGTTTTAGCCGAAACGCAGGGAATGACGGCGATTGATTTCGAGGGCAAACGGTACGATATGGGCTCAAAGCTCGGATTCCTGATGGCAAACGTCGAACAGGGATTATTGCATCCTGAATTGCGTAATGAATTTAAGAATTTTTTGAAAACGGTGATGAAAATATGAACAGAGTCAGCAAAATCAATTATTATTTGGATATTGCGCAGACGGTTTCGGAGCGTTCGACGTGTATCCGCAAGAAGTTCGGCGCCGTAATTTATAAAAACGATATAATCGTTTCGACTGGTTATAACGGCGCGCCGCGCGGACGTAAAAATTGTATTGATTTTAATTTTTGTATGCGCGAAAAGTTGGGTATACCCCGCGGTGAGAGGTATGAGATGTGCCGTTCGGTTCACGCCGAAGCTAACGCTATCATCGCGGCTTCACGCGAGCAGATGTTGGATTCGACGTTGTATATGGCTTGCGTTGACCCTTCTACGGGCGAACTTGTGCCGGATACATGCAGTTGCCCTATGTGCAAACGGCTAATCATCAACGCCGGTATCGCGACGATTATAATCCGCAACACGAAAGAAGATTACACCGTCATCAACACGCGCGATTGGATTTTCAACGACGACAGCCTAACGGGACAAACGGGGTATTAAACTTGAAGAAAATAATAATATTGTTATTGGTTTTATTAACGTCTTGCTCTTCATTGGTTAAGATAACTTACAGCGACGGCAAATATATTGACAAGGCGGGCGGAGTTACATATCTGTCGGCGGGCGTTTCGTATGAACCGGTATCTGTCGGCGAAGAATACGCGGAGTATAACAAGACGGTTCTTTACAGAATCGGCTTTCTGAACCCAAAAGAATGGCTCACCGAAAAATATGAAGGCATAGGCTCGATTTATTACTCGGAGGACTTGAAACTGCCGGAATTCGGCGAATTTGAAGCGGTAAAAATACTTATATGCGCGGTTGACGTGATAACGATAAGCATAAATACGGTTGAGGACAAGGCCGATATAAACGCCGTCGCGGAATTATATCTGAACGGCGAACAGACTGAATTGCCGATTGACGGGCGTAATTCGTATCATTTGAAATTCGCTTCGGATAAATATCCGGGGATCTATTATAATATACTGTATGTTGAAGGCAGAGACGGACGCAATTTTTTGTTTGACCGCGATACTAAACGCTGCGTCGAAGCCGGAAAAGCGCTTGAAAAATATTTATGGAATGAGGGGGATACCGGTGAATCTTGATATAGATATCACCATGGAATACAATATTTCTTTAATACCAAATCTCGATGAAAATGTGCCGGTAAAAGTCTGTTTTGTGTGTACCGGCAACACATGCCGCAGTCCGATGGCGGCGGCGGTACTTAATAAATTGGGCAAACGTTACGGAATGGCGGCAATATCGGCGGGATTGTTCGCTGAAGACGGCGCGCCGATTACGGAGAACGCGGCGATAGCGCTTGCGGATTATGGTTTTGAAGTTCCTGACCATTCCGCAAGGAAAATCGACAAACAAATCGTAATGGAATGTGACCGCGTTATAGGAATCACTATAAATCATGAATTTCTGCTGACGCAGATGTTTCCGTTTGCCGCGGAGAAAATATTCGCTATGCCTGAAGATATAGATGATCCTTGGGGCGGAAGTATCGAAAGTTACGAAACGTGTCTTTTACAGATTATAAAAGGCGTCAGGGAAATGTTTAAATTGTATGATTGAAATTATCAGCTGTAATAGGTATAATCCCTCATATGCGGAACAGATGTACGAAATAGAACGGGCATGTTTCAGCGACCCGTGGTCGAGAAGCGCGTTTGAGAATTTGAATGGATTTGTGGTGTATGTTGCGGACAGGGGGGATTCTGCGCATATTTTCGCTTACATCATCCTCACCCACGTCCTCGACGAGGGGCAAATAATAAACATCGCCGTTCACCCCGATTACAGACGAATGGGTATAGCCAATGCGCTGATTGAAAAAGTTTTGGAATATTCGCGCGTGAACGGAATCAAATTACTAATGCTTGAAGTGCGCGAATCAAACGCGGCGGCGATAAAATTATACGAAAAGTTCGGGTTCCGTGAAGTCGGGCGTAGGAAACGTTATTACAAAAATCCAATTGAGGACGCTTTGCTCATGGACATGGAGGTCAAATGTTAATACTCAGTATAGAGAGTTCGTGCGACGAAACTTCCGCCGCGGTGACGGATTGCCGGACTGTGAGGTCGAATATCATCGCTTCGCAGACGGATATACACCGTGTTTACGGCGGTGTCGTACCGGAAATCGCCAGCCGCGCGCATACCGAAGCAATTTCGCGGATTACTTATGAATCATTACGGGAAGCTGATATCACAATGAACGACATTAACGCTGTAGCTGTCACATACACGCCCGGACTTATCGGCGCGCTGCTTGTCGGCGTGAACTTCGCAAAAGCGTTGGCTTTCGCTCATTCCAAACCGCTCGTCGCCGTCGATCATATACTTGGGCATGTCGCGTCTAACTACATCAGCCACGCCGGTTTGGAACCGCCGTTCACCGCATTTGTGGTATCGGGCGGGCATACGTCGCTCATCGAAATGACAAGCTACACGGAATACACCGTTCTCGGCAGGACGCGAGACGACGCGATGGGCGAGGCGTTCGACAAAGTAGCGCGGGTAATGGGGCTTCCCTATCCGGGCGGCGTTGAAATGGACCGTTTAGCCGCGTTAGGAGACCCGTACGCGATAAAGTTCCCTTCGGCGGCTCTGAATGACGGCACGAATGATTTCTCGTTCAGCGGCTTAAAAACGGCGGTTATCAACTACATCCACAACATAGAACAGAAGGGGCAAACATACTCAAGAGAGGATGTAGCCGCGTCGTTTACTAAAACGGTGACGGATTCGATTATCAAACGATTGGACGGCTTATGTGTGGAGAAACTCGCGGTTGCGGGCGGAGTATCGGCTAACTCGCACATTCGGAAAGCGCTTGAAAGATATGAAAATGTATATATGCCGCCGTTAAATCTCTGCGGTGACAACGCCGCGATGATAGGCGTGCAGGCATACTATAACGCAAAATCAGGATATTTTGCGCAGACAAATTTGAACGCGGTGGTGTGAAAAATGGTGACAGGCTGGGAGTTTGAAAGACGGGTACACTTTGATGAAATCGTCGTGAATTACGACAAAGCGCGTCCGGAATATCCGAGCGAATTGTTCGCGGATGTGTTCAATTACGTAAAAGGTAAGAAAGCATTAGAAATCGGCGCGGGAACAGGAAAAGCTACGAAACCGTTCCTTGACGCGGGTTACGACGTGACCGCCGTTGAATTGGGCGCGAATATGTCGGAATTTTTACGTGCGAAGTTTGAAAATTTGAATGTGATAAACGCTGCGTTTGAAGAGGTTGAATTAGAATATGACACTTATGATTTGATTTACGCGGGTTCGGCGTTCCATTGGGTGGATCAAAGTGTCGGAATCCCAAAAGTTTTGCGAACTTTGAAAAGCGGCGGGGTATTCGCGTTGTTCCGTTATAACAATCTTTCACCCGTCAACGATGAACTTGACGATGAGATTTTCAAAGTTTTCGAGAAACATTATTTTACTTTCTACACATCGAAACCGAAAATAAGATTACCCAAACGAACAAGCGAAGATTTTCTTACACCTGAGCGGATGGAAAGTCATTTCCATTTCAAGGATTTAAAAGATTTCGGATTTACGGATGTAGTACATAACCTTTACGAGCAAACATTCACGTTTACATCGGATGAATACATCGCATACATTGATACTATGGCGGACAACAGAGGATTGCCGGAAGAAAACAAAACCGCGTTATACGCGGGAGTAAAAGAAGCCATTGACAACTTCGGCGGTATTCACGGCGAAAATATGGTTTTTCAATTGTACATGGGGAGAATCCCCCCTGTCTAACGCCAACGTTGTTGGCGCTGACATCCCCCCTTTAGCAAGGGGGGCAAGAAAAACTCCCTTGTCCCCCTTGCTAAAGGGGGATACGGCCGCAGCCGAGGGGGATTCCACACAAAGGAGTAGAAATGTATCAATGACAACGCTATACTTGATCCGGCACGCGGAATCCGTCAGCAACAGAGACGGAATCCTGTGCGGCGTGACCGAATGTGACCTGAGCGACGAGGGGTTTGAGCAAACCGTAAAACTCGCCGAATATGCCCCAAAATTTAATATAGATGTAATCTACACAAGCCCGTTGCGTCGTGCCGTAAAAACGGCAACCGCGTTGAATTGGTATATAAACAAGCAGGTTATCATCGAAGAAAACCTGCGGGAAATCAATTTAGGCTCGTGGGAATGGAAATTGTGGGAAGAGCACGGCGTAATTCCATACGAGGACGGCGAAGATTTGCCTGCCGTGTATGACCGGATCGCCGCTGTAATAAATAAAATCGTGGAAGAAAACGACGGTAAAACCGTTGCTGTCATTTCGCACGGATGCGCGTTGTGCAATTTTATGCTGTATGTTAAAGGGCTTCCGATTGAAAGGTATACGGAAATAAGTATGCTTGAAAATACGGCGGTCATAAAACTGCTTTATTCGAAAAGCAAGCAAAAATACGCTGTGATTTATGAAAACGAAACCCCTCATTTAATAAATTAAATAAGGTTGCGTTTGGGGATAAATACATAATGAGTTTTCCACACTTCTGTGGAAAAGAGTGTGGGTAACTCACGAATCCGCACAAAATATACGCTTTTTTGCCATTTAAGTTGGGGAAAACTTTGTGGAATATGTGGAGAATTAAAAATTTACATAAGGAGATAACACATGATTAACAATTACGACACACAAATTAAGGTATCACTGGAAAAGTTTGAGAAGCTATTAAGGGGACAGCTTGAGCGCGTTGAGAAAATCAACAGCGCCGGCGAAGCGGTCGATTTTAAGAATCTTGACAACATCGTCATCGGTACATGCGGAGGCGACGGCATCGGGCCGATCATCACCGAAGCGGCGGAAAATGTTCTAAAATACCTGCTCGCGGGCGATAAAAAAATCACGTTCAAAACTATAGAAGGGCTGACGATAGAAAACCGCGCGGCGCAAAATAAAGCAATCCCCGACGACGTTATGGACGAACTGCGTAAGTGTAATGTCATCCTGAAAGGTCCGACGACTACTCCGCGTGCCGGCGACCCGTGGCCGAACATCGAGAGCGCGAACGTCGCAATGCGCAAAAATCTTGACCTGTTCGCAAACGTGCGCCCGGTGAAAGTGCCGGAGAAGAACATCGACTGGACGTTCTTCCGCGAGAACACCGAGGGCAGTTACGCTGTCGGCAGTCAGGGAATGCACGTCACGGATGATTTAGCAATGGATTTCTGTGTTACCACTACGGAAGGAACGAACAGAATCGCGCGGCTCGCGTTCGAGTACGCGAAGAACAACAATAAAGACAGAGTTACGGTTGTGACGAAAGCCAATGTCGTTAAGACCACCGACGGCAAGTTTTTAAGCATTTGTGAAGAGATGGCAAAGGAGTATCCGGATATAAAGACGGACGAGTGGTTTATCGACATCATGACGGCGAAGCTGATCGACGAAAAACGCCGCACCGATTTCAAAGTCTTTATACTACCGAATTTGTATGGTGATATTCTAACCGACGAAGCCGCGGAGTTTCAGGGCGGCGTCGGAACGGCCGGAGCGGCGAACATCGGAAAGAAGTACGCGATGTTCGAAGCGATCCACGGTTCCGCGCCCAGAATGATCGAAACGGGCAGGGGAAAATATGCCGATCCGTGTTCGATGTTCCGCTCGGCAGTTCTGCTGCTCTCGCACATCGGTTATCAAACGGAAGCGGATAAATTAGAAAAGGCGCTTGACATTTGCACGATCACGGAGAAGAAATACGTGATTACCGGGCGCGATACCGGCGCGACGTGCGAACAGTTCGCCGAATATGTGATGGAGACGATTAGGAATATTTTATGAACCTACTCGAACTCTTCATCCTCGCCGTCGGGCTTTCAATGGACACATTCGCGGCAGCGGTTTGCAAAGGATTATCCATGCGAAAAGCTACCTTATCGAATCAAATAATCGTCGGCTTATATTTCGGCGGCTTTCAAGCCGTCATGCCGGTCATCGGTTATCTGGTCGCATCGCTGTTCGCGGATTACATCATTAGTTTTGACCATTGGATAGCTTTTGGGTTACTCGCTTTTATCGGCGTGAAGATGATTATCGAAAGTTTCGGAAAAGAAGACGATAATAAAAAAGATGAAGTTTCATTAAAACCCGCTCAGATGCTGCCGCTCGCGCTTGCCACAAGCATTGACGCGCTGGCGGTGGGCGTATCGTTCGCGTTTTTGAAAGTAAACATCGTTCCGGCGGTAACGTTCATCGGGGTCGTAACGTTTACGATTTCTGTTATCGGTGTGAAAATCGGAAATGTATTCGGTACGAAATTCAAATCGAAAGCGGAATTTTCCGGCGGGGTTATATTGATTTTGATAGGTTTGAAGATATTATTAGAACATTTAGGGATTCTATAGGGAGGTATCAACTATGCCGCAACCAGTACCGCAAGCCGTCGTTCTCCGTTTGCCGCGATATTACCGTTGCCTGCGCGAATTATTAAACAACGACGTCCTGCTCGTCAAATCCAAAGAGCTTGCCGAAATGATGGGCATCACCGCCTCGCAGGTTCGGAGCGACTTCAACTATTTCGGCGATTTCGGCCGGCAGGGCTACGGTTATAACGTCAGAAATCTCTACAAAAATATTAACGCCATCCTCGGCATCACCGACGAATACAGCGCGGTTATAATCGGAGCGGGCGAATTGGGCACCGTGCTCGCCGGAGATTCTATGTTTATGCGGCGCGGGGTCATATTGCGCGGCATTTTCGATACGGACGAGGAGATTATCGGACGTGAAATCGCACCGGATTTGATCGTGCGCGACATAACGGAATTTGAAAAATTCTGCAAATCCAAGAAAATCGACATCGCGGTGCTGACGAAATTTCCGGAATATGCCGAAAAATTAATCAGATGCGGTATAAGCGGCATATGGAATTTCACAGGCGTGGCGCTTAGGAACACAGGTGACGCAACGATTCAGGATATATATTTGGGCGATACGCTTATGACGCTCTGTTATAACATGAAGCGAAACGAGAGAGAAAAATGAAACTTGAAATAAATTACGGCACGGATGTTTTTGTGCTGCCGAAAGCGAACATAAAAGAAAAATTATCGAACGCCGAAAGTGTGGATTTAAAGCTGTTGTTACTGATCGCGTGCGACAGTGATTTGCGCGAAAATTTCAACGCCGAAACTGCGGCGAAAGAATTAAAATGTACGAAACCGGAAATTGACGCGTCATTGAAATTCTGGATCGGAGCCGGTATATTTAACAGTACGGCTGCGGTCCTGCCGCCGCAGAATCAAAAGAAATTGCCGGATAATGATACGCCTAACTATACGGGTAAAGAAATCGGCGATATACTTGAAAAAAATAAAGATTTAAAATGGCTGATCGACGAATGTCAGAATATAGTGGGGAAGATACTAAACCCCACGGAGATCAATAAAATTGTGGGTCTGGCTGATTATCTGCGGCTTGAGCACGAGCACATCCTGATGATTTTTATGTATTGCCGGAAATTCGGGAAATTATCGGTAGTTTATATCGAAAAAACCGCGTACAGTTTATATGACGAGGGAATCGATACTCTTCCGAAATTCGAAGCTTATATTAAAATGCAGGAGGAATACGAATCGACAACGGGCAAATTGCGTTCGCTGTTCGGGTTCGGCGACCGCGCGTTCACAGCTAAGGAAACAGGGTTCTTCACCGATTGGTGCATGAATTGGGGTTTTTCTTTAGAATTGATTACGCTCGCATATGAAACTATGATAAGTAAAACCGAAAACCACAAACTTTCGCTTCCGTATATGAATACCGTTTTGAAAAATTGGTACGAGGCGGGTTACCGTACTATGGAGGAAGTATTGACGGCGCTTGAAGCGTATGAACAGAATAAAGAAAAATCCAAAAATACGAACAGCAGTTTTAATACAGACGAGTTTTTCGAATTGGCCTTGAAACGGAGTAAAGAAAAAAAATTATAATAGATAAGAGGAGCGTTATATGGGATATAATCGCGATAATTACAAGCGTATAAGGTATGATTACGAAGGCAAAAATTTAAAAGCGAAAGAAGAAGCAGTAAAACGGACTAATGAATTGTACGATATACTTCCGGAGCTTAAAGACATTGACGACCACATAAAAGATATAGGGTTGAAATTGTTCGCTGAAGGTCTCAAAGGCAGAGAGGGTTTTGAGGAACGTGTCGCGGAAATCCGCAAAGGTCACCTCGAAGCGTTGGAAGCCCGTGCGGATTTGTTGGAGTATTCGAATTACCCTGCCGGCTATACGGATGTAAAATATGAATGCGCGGAATGCAGCGACACGGGTTTTATCGGGATAGACATGTGTTCGTGTATGAAGAGGGCGCTGGTTATGGCGGGTTACGAGAGTTCGGGCGTGGGTAATTTAATTAGAACTCAATCGTTTGAAACATTTAATTTGGATTATTATAATGATATATCCGAATGGCGCCGCGAAATGGAAGAAAATTTGCAGGAGTTTAAAAATTACGCAAAAAATTTTAAAATTGAAACACACGTTAATCTGTTATTAATGGGCGCGACCGGATTGGGTAAGACGCATATTTCTACTTCAATAGCTAAAGTCGTGATTGAAAACGGTTTCGACGTCGTTTACGATACGGCGCAGAATATTTTCGGCGATTTTGAGTTTGAGCGTTTCAACCGCACATATCAGGACGACAGCGAGGACAGAACGGAGAAATATTTCGAGTGCGACCTGCTCATCATCGACGACCTCGGAACCGAAGTGAACAACCAATTTACGGTTTCGACGCTTTACAACATAATCAATACGCGCGTCAACAACAATAAATCTATTATAATCAACACGAATCTGACCCGCGACGAACTGCGCAAGAAATACGCGGACAGGATAGCGTCGAGGCTGTTCGGCGAGTTTCTGCCGAAGATGTTCTATGGGAAGGACGTCAGGGAGTTGAAACTGAAGTGACGGAATCCCTCTCGGCTCAGCCGTTGGCTAAGCCAACAAGTTGGCGATTACAAGGGGGACGAGAAACAATCCTTGCCCCCCTTGCTAAAGGGGGGTGGCACGAAGTGCCGGGGGGATTCCGCAAAAATAAAAAATTATAAACAGGAGTGATATAAACATGTCAAAAGTTAAAATAGCAATTATCGGTTGCGGAACCATCGCCAATACGGCGCACATCCCAAGTTACATGAAGTGTGACAACGTGGAAATAAAGTATTTCTGCGACATCCTGCCCGAAAAGGCGGAGAAAGCCGCTGAAAGATACGGCAGCGGTATTGTAGTCGAGGATTACCATGACATCTTGAGCGACCCCGAAGTCGTAGCGGTATCGGTTTGTACGCCGAACAAAATGCATACGCCGATCTCCATCGACTTCCTCAAAGCCGGCAAGCACGTACTTTGCGAAAAACCGGCGGCGCGCACATATGCCGAAGCGTTAAAAATGCAGGAAGCGCAGCATGAAAGCGGCAAAACATTGAACATCGGCGTCGTCAACAGGTTCAACACGGCGGTCAACGAAATCAAAAAGATAATCGACGCGGGCGATCTCGGCGAAGTTTATCATGTTTACGTCAGCTTCCGCGCGCACCGGAGTATTCCGGGGCTTGGCGGCGCGTTCACCACAAAAGACATCGCGGGCGGCGGCGTTT
>Ga0123353_10004158_pt1 | contig 18572 bp, 15 predicted proteins | sample TergutLab28metaG_3_FD_92763 | JGI IMG/M metagenome (GOLD analysis project Ga0123353, IMG submission 92763) | Labiotermes labralis P3 segment gut microbial communities from Petit-Saut dam, French Guiana - Lab288 P3 | ecosystem: Host-associated > Arthropoda: Insects > Digestive system > Gut ... | reverse complement strand
CTCGGCGGCGTCGACGGTCTGGTGCACGTCTCCGAGCTGTCCTGGAAGCACATCGACCACCCCTCCGAGGTCGTCGAGGTCGGCCAGGAGGTCACGGTCGAGGTCCTGGACGTCGACATGGACCGCGAGCGCGTCTCCCTGTCGCTGAAGGCGACCCAGGAAGACCCGTGGCAGCAGTTCGCCCGCACCCACCAGATCGGCCAGGTCGTCCCCGGCAAGGTCACCAAGCTGGTGCCGTTCGGTGCGTTCGTCCGTGTCGACGAGGGCATCGAGGGCCTGGTCCACATCTCCGAGCTGGCCGAGCGCCACGTGGAGATCCCGGAGCAGGTCGTCCAGGTCAACGACGAGATCTTCGTCAAGGTCATCGACATCGACCTGGAGCGCCGCCGGATCTCGCTCTCCCTCAAGCAGGCGAACGAGTCCTTCGGTGCCGACCCGGCCTCGGTGGAGTTCGACCCGACGCTGTACGGCATGGCCGCGTCGTACGACGACCAGGGCAACTACATCTACCCCGAGGGCTTCGACCCGGAGACCAACGACTGGCTGCCGGGCTACGAGAAGCAGCGCGAGGAGTGGGAGGGCCAGTACGCCACGGCCCAGTCCCGCTTCGAGCAGCACCAGGCCCAGGTCATCAAGTCCCGCGAGGCCGACGAGCAGGCGGCCGCGGAGGCCGGCAACGCCGCGCCCGCCGCGGGTACCGGTGGCGGCGGCTCCTACTCCTCGGAGTCGGACGACAACTCCGGCGCCCTGGCGTCGGACGAGGCGCTCGCCGCGCTCCGCGAGAAGCTCGCGGGCGGCCAGAGCTGACCTCCCCGCGGGGATCAGTTCCAGCCGCAAGAGCAGGCCGTTGAACGGTGGGCCCGCACCCCGAAGGGGGTGCGGGCCCACCGCCGTTCACGCCCGGCGCGTGGCCGGGCCCGCGGTCACGGCGTGACCGCGATGTTCGTCAGGCCCTTGCCGCCGGTGACGGTGTTGCTGGCGTAGACCGTGGTCGGGCAGTCCGGGGCGGCGTTGGTGACGTCGATGGCCAGCTGGTTCGCGCCGGTGGCGCCGGTCAGGTCCGAGGCGTTGTCCCGGAAGACGGTGCCGCAGCCCCAGCCGGGCTGCTGGGTGTGCGTCTGGTAGCCGTCGTTGAGGGTGCGGGTGCCCCGGTTGCCGGTGATGACGTAGCCGTTGCCCTTCACGTCGACCCACGAGTCGTCGTAGTTGGTCATGCTCAGGCCGCTGCCGTCGAAGGTGTTCCCGGAGACCAGGCCGCCGGTCGTGCCCTCCTTCAGGTCGATGTTCTCGGCGCCGACGTTCGGGCCGATGACGTTGTCCAGGATCTGCACCCGGTCGCTGGCGTCGGTGAGCGTGTTGGCGGTGCCGACGTACACGCCCTCGCCGTAACCGGGCCGCTGCAGGCCGGTGTTGTAGATCCAGGAGTTCCTGATCACGTCGTCCGTGCTGGAGGTGCGGAAGTGCACGCCCTCCATCTGCAGGTCGTGCACGGTCACCGAGTCGATCACCACGTGCGAGGCGGTGTCGGTGACGATGCCCTTCTGCCCGCCGGTGACGGTCAGGCCCTGCACCGTCCAGTAGCCGGCGCCGTCCAGGTACAGGCCGTAGCCGCCGCTGGAGGAGAGCACCGCGTTCGCCGAGCCGGTCAGGGTGATGGGGGCCGCGGCCGTGCCCGGGGTGTAGGCCTTGAAGTTCCCGGTGTAGGTGCCGTCCGCGAGGTGGATGGTCTGGCCGGGAGCCGCTGCCGCGAGCGCGGCCTTCAGCTCCTTGGCCGTGGTGACCTCCACCGTGGTGCCGGCCGCGTGAGCCGGTACGGGGCGGGCGAGCAGGCCGGCGGCCAGCAGGGCGGCCGCGGCGGGGAGGGTCAGGAGCGCGTGGGGTCGCATCCGGAACGCCTTTCATGAACATGAACGGTGGGCGTTGACATGAACGAGGGCGGCGCCTGGACGGTAGGGCGCCCGCTCCCGGCCCGTCAAGACACCTGTTCCGGCCGTTCCGGCGCGTCGCGGCCCCGGCGGGAATGGCGGGCCGGGAGCGTTCGTTGAAGGTCACAGAGAGCGAGGAGGGCGATCACCGTGCTGGATCCCCAGGGACTGTACGCATACGTGCCGGGCGGGGCCGAAGCCGTCGACGAGGCGGTCGGTGACACCGGGCCGGTGCTGCTGTACCACTTCGAGGGGTACATGGACGCCGGCGCGACCGGCGAGCAGATCACCGAGAAGCTGCTGGACCGCCTCGACGGCCAACTCGTCGCGCGCTTCGACGCCGACCGCCTGGTCGACTACCGGGCCCGCCGCCCGCTGATGACCTTCGAGCGCGACCACTGGTCGTCCTACGAGTCGCCGGCGCTCGACCTCCACCTGCTGCGCGACACCACGGGCACGCCCTTCCTGCTGCTCTCCGGCCCCGAGCCGGACGTGGAGTGGGAGCGCTTCAGCAGCGCGGTGCTGGAGGTCATCGAACGCCTCGGGGTGCGCCTGGCCATCAACTTCCACGGCATCCCGATGGGCGTGCCGCACACCCGCCCGGTCGGCGTGACCCCGCACGGCAACCGGGTCGACCTGATGCCGGGCCACCGCGCCTGGTTCGACGAGGCGCAGGTCCCCGGCAGCGCCGCCTCGCTGATCGAGCTGCGGCTCGCCGAGGCCGGCCGGGACGTGCTGGGCGTCGCCGCCCACGTGCCGCACTACCTCGCCCGCTCCCCGTACCCCGACTCGGCCCTCACCGTCCTGGAGACGATCACCGCCGCCACCGGCCTGGTGCTGCCCGAGATCGCCCACGCGCTGCGCAACGAGGCGCACACCGTCCGGGTCGAGATCGACCGGCAGGTGGCCGAGGGGGACGGCGAGCTGGTCTCGGTCGTCCGCGGGCTGGAGAGCCAGTACGACGCGGTCGCCGGGTCGGACAACCGGGAGAACCTGATGGCCGAGCCCGTCGACCTGCCCTCGGCCGACGACCTCGCCGCCGAGTTCGAGCGGTTCCTCGCCGACCGGGAGGACGACGGCCGCTGAGCCGGTTGCCGCGGGCGCCGCGTGCCGCTCAGCGGGCGGCGGCCCGCACGGCGAGGGCGTCCCAGGCCGCCCGGACCTGCGGCTCCAGCTCCTCCAGCGGGCCGTCGTTGGCGATCACCACATCGGCGATCGCCAGCCGCTGCTCGCGGGTGGCCTGCGCGGCCATCCGCGCCCGCGCATCCTCCTCGGTCATCCCGCGCGACCGGACCAGGCGGTCCAGCTGGGTCCCCGGCGCCGCGTCCACCACGATCACCAGGTCGTACAGCGGCGCCAGGCCGTTCTCGGTGAGAAGCGGCACGTCGTGCACGACCACCGCGTCCGGGCCCGCGGCCTGCTGCAGCTGCGCCGACCGCTCACCGACCAGCGGGTGCACGATCGCGTTGAGCGCCTTGCGCCGCTCCTCGTCGGCGAAGACGATCGCGCCGAGCCGGGGCCGGTCCAGGCTCCCGTCCGGCGCCAGCACCTCGGGGCCGAACTCGGCCACCACCGCCGCCAGCCCCGGCGTCCCGGGCTCGACGACCTCGCGGGCGATCCGGTCGGCGTCGACCAGCACCGCGCCGTAGGACACCAGCAGCCGTGCCACCTCGCTCTTGCCGGCGCCGATCCCGCCGGTCAGGCCCACTGTCAGCATGAGCGACAGCTTAGGGTCTGCGCTCCGGCCGCCCCGCGCACGGGAGGGGAATGGGGTTGCCGGTCGGGGCGTTGGGTATGTCTGACCAGACGATCTGTCGTCACCCGTGCCCGATCCAGGGAGGCGGCCTTGCCCGAGCGGAGCCCCGAAACCCACATCATCGACTACCGCGCCGCGGAGCAGCTGCTGGCCGCGCGAGACCCGCGCGGCGCCGTCAAGCTCCTCGACCCGGTGATCGCCGCCCACCCGGAGAACACCGCGGCCCGCCTGCTGCGCGCCCGGGCGTTCTTCGCCGCGGCGCAGCTGCGCCCGGCCGAGCTGGAGTTCCAGGTGGTGCTGGAGCGCGAACCGGACAACGCCTTCGCGCACTTCGCCCTGGCGCGCACGCTGGAGCGGGCCAACCGCTCCGACGAGGCCCAGCGGCACTTCCGGCTCGCCGCCGCGCTCGATCCGCGCCCGGACTACGTCGCCGCGGCCCGCTTCGAGACCGGCTGACCGCACGCCGCCGCCGGTTCCCGCCCCGGGAACCGGCGCCCGCGCGGCATGCGTCAAACTCCCGTCAAGGAAACCGCGGTCGCGGTACGGCGGCGGGCCTCCGCCGCTACGGTCACACCCTTGTCATCGAAGGGGAGCGGGACATGGAAGTCGTCGTGGTACTGGTGATCATCCTCGCGGTGCTGGGCCTCGTCGTGCTGCCCAGCAGCGTGCGCGTGGTCAAGCAGTACGAACGCGGTGTCATCTACCGGTGGGGGCGCGTCACGTCGCTGCCCAAGGAGCCGGGCCCGCGCATGCTGCTGCCGTTCGTCGACCGCATGACCAAGGTCAACATGCAGGTCGTCACGATGCCGGTGCCGTCCCAGGACGGCATCACCCGCGACAACGTCTCGGTGCGGGTGGACGCCGTGCTCTACTTCCGGGTGGTCGACCCGATCAGGGCCACCGTCGACGTCCAGAACTACCAGTTCGCCATGCTCCAGGTCGCCCAGACCTCGCTGCGGTCGATCATCGGCAAGAGCGAGCTGGACGACCTGCTGTCCGGCCGCGAGCAGCTCCACGAGGGGCTGGAGCTGATGCTCGCCACCCCGGCCGCGGGCTGGGGCGTGCACATCGACCGCGTCGAGATCAAGGACGTCGCGCTGCCGGAGTCGATGAAGCGGTCGATGGCCCGGCAGGCCGAGGCCGACCGCGAGCGGCGGGCCCGGATCATCACCGCCGACGGTGAACTCCAGGCCTCGCAGAAGCTGTCGGAGGCCGCCCGGACGATGGACGCCAACCCGGCGGCCCTCCAACTGAGGCTGCTGCAGACGGTCGTGGAGGTCGCCGCGGAGAAGAACTCCACGCTGGTCATGCCCTTCCCGGTGGAGATGCTGCGGTTCTTCGACCGGGCCGCCGGCAGCGCCGGGAGCGGCACGTCCCCGGCCGAGGCGGCCGCCACGGCGCCGGCCGACCCGCCGGCGGTCGAGGCCGCGGACAGCCCCGCCGAACTGCCCAAGAACGCCTCGCCGCAGATCCCCGACCCGCGCTCCTCGGAGGAGTGAGCCCGCGCCCCTCGCCCGCCCGGCGTGCGCACGGCGGGGCGGCCGGTGCCCGGCACCGGCCGCCCCGCCTTTTCGCGTCCCCGGGGCAGGGGCGGCAGGTCAGCCCGACCAGTCGACCTTGAACACCCAGGCGTAGCGGCCGGCCGCCCGCGCGGCGGCCGGCACCTGCACGGTCAGCTTCCCGCCGTCGAACGTCCAGTCCAGCGCCCGGTCGTAGCCGAGCATCGTCACCTTGTTGCCCTTGCGGATCGGCACCGGCGCCTCCACCACCAGCGTGCTGCCGGGCTCCTCCAGCGAGGAGATGTAGAACGCCTGCCCCTGCTGCACGCTGAACCGCAGCGAGCCCAGCTGCGCCATCGGGGTCCAGTACGTGGTGCCGTACACCGACTCGCCGTTGACCCGCAGCCACTGGCCGGTGTCCCGCAGCCGCTGCTCCATGACCGCCGGGATGGTGCCGTCCGCCTTCGGGCCGATGTCCAGCAGGAAGTTGCCGTTCTTGCTGACGATGTCGACCAGCGTCTGCACGACCTCCTCCGCCGTCATGTAACGGTCGTCAGGGGTGGCCTGGTTGTAGCCGTAGGAGTGCGGGTCCAGGCCGCGGCTGGCCTCCCACTTGGCCACCACCGTGTTGTTGTAGGTGGTGTACTCCGGCGTGGTGAAGTCGTGCGGGCCGATGCCGGAGCGGTTGTTGACCGTCACCTCCTTCGGGCGCGCCCGGTTCTTGGCGTTGTTGAAGTAGTCGGCCAGCACGTGGTGGCTGTCGTTGGCGCCGCCGATGTCGCACCAGATGACGTCCGGGTCGTAGCCGTGGATCAACTCCTCCATCTGCGGGGCCTGGTAGTCCGCCACGAAGTCCTTGCCCGCGGTGTAGCCGGTGTAGGGCACCGGCTCCAGGGTGTACGGGTTGCGCGGGGCGTGGCCCATCCACGGGTTGTCGGGGTTGAACCACTCCGGCATGGAGAAGTACAGGCCGTTGCGCAGCTGCGGGGTGTAGGTGCGCGACGCGGCGAACAGGTCCTTGATCAGGTCGCGGTGCGGGCCCATGCGCACCGCGTTGCGGTCCGAGACCTTGGTGTCCCACAGCGCGAAGCCCTCGTGGTGCTTGGAGGTCAGCACGTAGTACTCGGCGCCGGCGTCCTGGAACAGCTCCACCCACGAACGCGGGTTGAAGCGGCTCGCGGTGAACATCGGGATGAAGTCGTCGTACGCGAAGTCCTCGCCGTAGGTCTGGGCGTGGTACGCGTACACCGCGTCGCCGCTGCTCTGCATCGAGTTCCAGTACCACTCGGCGTAGGACCCGCCGACCGGCGACCACGCCGGCACCGAGTACACGCCCCAGTGGATGAAGATGCCGAACTTGGCGTCGTTGAACCAGTACGGCGCCTGGTGCGAGCCGAGCGAGGCGTCGGTGGGCTGGTAGTCGGGAGTGCCCAGGATCAGCGGGGTGCTGCGGGAGGCCGCGGTGGTGCCGTGGCCGGTGACCCGGACGGTACCGGTGGCGGCGGTGCCCGGCGCGGTGCCGGCCGCGTTGCGGACGCCGATCCGCAGCCGCGCCTGCTCGCCGGGCGCGAGCACCCGGACGGTGGCCGGCGCGACGGTCACGCCGCCGGGGACCTGCACGTCGACCCGGACGTTGTCGCCGGCCGCGATCCACGCGGTGCCGGCGTTGAGCACGGTCGCCTCGACGCTCTGCGTGAGGTGCGGGCCGGTCAGCGAGTTGGTCGACGCGGCCGAGCGCACCAGCAGGGCCCGCCCGGTGGCGGGCGGCTGCAGGGTGAGCGCGAAGACGTGCAGCGCCGAGGTGTTGGCCTGCGCGGGCCCGGTGGTCGGCAGCGTGACGCCGACCGCCTCGCGCGCCGGGTCCAGCCACAGCTCGCTGACGCTCATCGAGACCGGGTGCTGGTCGACGCCGCCGGGGGTGTAGCGGAACGACGTGGTCAGCTCGCCGCCGCCGGAGTACCAGTCGTCGCCGCCGAGGGGGGCGCTGGAGGTGCTGCCGTCGGAGTAGTGCACGGTCGCCGTCCCGGAGGCCGCGCCGTAGCTGCACGACACCAGGAACGACGCGGACAGGTAGTGGCCGGCCGGCAGGTCCACGCGCTGGCCGCCGGCCACGATGTTGTTCTTCGCACCGGCCGCCGACGACGGGAAGAGGAAGCTCACCCCTCCGATGACTGCCGTGCCGGAGGGGAGCTCCTCGCCGGGGAAGGAGTAGCCGGACCCGTCGAAGTTCCCCCCGCGGGCGTTCGCGGTGTCGATGCCGTCGTTGTCGAACCAGCTGTCCAGGGGGACCGGCACCGCGTCGGGTACGGTGCCCCAGCCGGTGGAATCCGCCTGCTGTGCTGCGGGTCCTTCGGGTGCTGCCACCGCGTTCTGTGCGGTGAACAGGGTGGTGCCCACGGCTGCGCCGGCTGCCATACCCAGTACCTGGCGTCGTGGGAACGTGCTCATGTGCCCTCCTCGTCCATGGAGCGGCCGATCACGATGAAAGGACATCCACTGAGACATCCGATGAGTGATCCTGGAGAGGTGAGTCGAACCTGTCAATAGATCGGACGGGCAGCGCAGCTCAGCGGACCCGGCGTGGCCCCGGGCGGAGGCGTTCGGAACAGCCCAGGACCAGGGCCGGGCCCAGGTCCAGGTCCGGGCTCGGAACGTGATCGGGATCGGCCCGCGCCCGGAACGGACGCGGCCCGCGCTCAGAACAGGGGAGCGGGCAGCACGCCCTCCAGCGCGAGCAGCTGCCGCTTGATCTCCAGGCCGCCGCCGAAGCCGCCTATGCCGCCGTCGCTCTCGATCACCCGGTGGCACGGCACGATCACCGGCAGCGGGTTCGCGCCCATCGCGGCGCCCACCGCACGCGCGGCGTCCCGCTCGCCGACCCGGTCGGCCAGATCCTGGTACCCCACGACGGAGCCGTACGGCACACCGGACGCCAGCTCGCGCAGCACCCGCCGGGCGAAGCCGGTGGCCAGCGACCAGTCCAGCGGCACGTCGAAGGTCCGCAGGGTGCCGTCGAAGTACGCCGCCAGTTGCGACGTGACCGGCTCCAGGCGCGCGGCGTCCTCCACCACCGGTGCGCCCAGCCGCCGGCCCAGCGCCGGCAGCGTCCGCTCCAGGTAGGCGGGCCCGGCCCGGAAGCCGACCAGCACCAGGCCCTGCTGCGTCCCCGCCACCAGCAGCGGCCCGATCGGCGCGTCCACCACGGTCCATGCCACCTCAGTCACGCTCCCCAGCCTAGGACGGGGGTCCGACAGCGGGCCGTGGCCCCGGGGTCCGGGGAGTCTCCGGCAGCCCCGGTCAGGCCCTCCCGGGAGCCCCGGACCGCGGCCGCGGCCGATTGTCGGTGGCGGGCTTTACCGTGGAGGCATGCGGCCCGTTTCAGACATCGAACGCAGTGTGGCGCCCTTCGAGGTCGTCAGCCCCTACCAGCCCAACGGTGACCAGCCCACCGCCATCAACGACCTGGAGCGGCGGATCCGCGCGGGGGAGCAGGACGTGGTGCTGCTCGGCGCCACCGGTACGGGCAAGTCCGCCACCACTGCCTGGATGATCGAGCGGCTCCAGCGCCCCACCCTGGTGATGGCGCCGAACAAGACGCTGGCCGCCCAGCTCGCCAACGAGTTCCGCGAGCTGCTGCCGAACAACGCGGTCGAGTACTTCGTGTCGTACTACGACTACTACCAGCCGGAGGCGTACGTCCCGCAGACGGACACCTACATCGAGAAGGACTCCTCGATCAACGAGGAGGTCGAGCGGCTGCGCCACTCCGCCACCAACTCGCTGCTCACCCGGCGGGACGTGGTGGTGGTCGCCTCGGTGTCCTGCATCTACGGCCTGGGCACCCCGCAGGAGTACATCGACCGCATGGTCCGGCTCAACGTCGGGGACGTCATCGACCGCGACCAGCTGCTGCGCAAGTTCGTCGACATCCAGTACACCCGCAACGACGTGGCGTTCTCCCGCGGCACCTTCCGGGTGCGCGGCGACACCATCGAGATCTTCCCGGTCTACGAGGAACTCGCCGTCCGCATCGAGATGTTCGGCGACGAGATCGAGGCCCTCTACACCCTGCACCCGCTGACCGGCGAGGTGATCACCGAGGACCGGCAGATCTACGTCTTCCCCGCCACCCACTACGTCGCCGGACCCGAGCGGATGGAACGCGCCATCGCCGGCATCGAGAAGGAGCTGGAGGGCCAGCTCGCCCAGCTGGAGAAGCAGGGCAAGCTGCTGGAGGCCCAGCGGCTGCGGATGCGCACCACGTACGACATCGAGATGATGCGGCAGATCGGCACCTGCTCGGGCATCGAGAACTACTCCCGGCACATCGACGGCCGCGAGTCCGGCTCCGCCCCCGACACGCTGATCGACTACTTCCCCGAGGACTTCCTGCTCGTCATCGACGAGTCCCACGTGACCGTGCCGCAGATCGGCGCGATGTACGAGGGCGACGCCTCCCGCAAGCGCACCCTGGTCGACCACGGCTTCCGGCTGCCGTCCGCGCTCGACAACCGCCCGCTGAAGTGGGAGGAGTTCCTCACCCGCGTCGGCCAGACCGTCTACCTGTCGGCCACCCCCGGCCCCTACGAGCTGTCCCGCGGTGACGGCGTCGTCGAGCAGATCATCCGCCCGACGGGCCTGGTCGACCCCGAGGTCATCGTCAAGCCCACCGAGGGCCAGATCGACGACCTGGTGCACGAGATCCGGCTGCGCACCGAGAAGGACGAGCGCGTCCTGGTCACCACCCTCACCAAGAAGATGTCCGAGGACCTCACCGACTACCTGCTCGAACTCGGCGTCCAGGTCCGCTACCTGCACAGCGACATCGACACCCTGCGCCGCGTCGAGCTGCTGCAGGAGCTGCGGGCCGGCGAGTTCGACGTGCTGGTCGGCATCAACCTGCTGCGTGAGGGCCTGGACCTGCCCGAGGTGTCCCTGGTGGCGATCCTGGACGCCGACAAGGAGGGCTTCCTGCGCTCCGGCACCTCGCTGATCCAGACGATCGGCCGCGCGGCCCGCAACGTCTCCGGCCAGGTCCACATGTACGCCGACCGCGTCACCGCGGCGATGGAGAAGGCCATCGACGAGACCAACCGCCGCCGCGAGAAGCAGATCGCGTACAACACCGAGAACGGCATCGACCCGCAGCCGCTGCGCAAGAAGATCGCCGGCATCCTCGACTCCTTCGCCCGCGAGGACGCCGACACCGAGGAACTGCTGGGCTCCGGTCGCCAGCGCTCGCGCGGCAAGGCGCCGGTGCCGGGCCTGTCCGCGAAGGCCGGCGGCAAGCGCGACAGCGCCAAGCTGCCCGCCGCCGAACTGGCCGACCTCATCGGCGAGCTGACCGACCAGATGCACGCCGCCGCCGCCGAGCTGCAGTTCGAGGTGGCCGCCCGGCTGCGCGACGAAGTCGGCGAGCTGAAGAAGGAGTTGCGGCAGATGCGCGAGGCCGGCATGGCGTGACCGGAGGGATCGGTTCCCGAGGCGAACCGGGACACCCATCGGCGGCGTCTTGTTAGGGTGCGGGACACAACCGCACACGAAGTGACGGGTGAGAGGGGACAGCGCGTGACGGTCAACATGACCAAGGGCCAGAAGATCAGCCTGAGCAAGGCGGACGGGGGATCGCTGACCGCGGTCAGGATGGGGCTGGGGTGGCAGGCCGCGCCGCGCCGCGGGCTGTTCGGCAGCCGCACCCGGGAGATCGACCTCGACGCCTCCGCTGTGCTCTTCGCCGACAAGCAGCCGGTGGACGTGGTGTTCTTCCGCCACCTCACCAGCGACGACGGCTCGGTCCGGCACACCGGCGACAACCTGGTCGGCGGTGCGGGACAGGGCGGTGACGACGAGTCGATCCTGGTCGACCTGGCGCGCGTGCCGGTGCACGTCGACCAGATCGTCTTCACGGTGAACTCCTTCACCGGCCAGACCTTCGCCGAGGTGCAGAACGCCTTCTGCCGGCTGGTCGACGAGACCAACGGCCAGGAGCTGGCGCGCTACACGCTGACCGGCGGCGGCGCGTACACCGCCCAGATCATGGCCAAGGTGCAGCGTGGCGCCGGCGGCTGGTCGATGACGGCCATCGGCACGCCCGCCAACGGCCGTACCTTCCAGGACCTCATCCCGGCCATCCTGCCCGCGCTGTAGCCCTGCGGGACAGGACCTGACTGCCGGCCGGTGCGTGCACCGGCCGGCAGCCACCTCCCGGCCGGTCCACGCCGCCGGGACACACGACCAACAGAAGACGGGAACGGGGGCGGCCCTCATGACGGCCGAACTGGTCCGCGGGCAGAACCATCCGCTGCCCGGCAACCGGCTGGAGATCCGGGTGTCCGCGGGCACCCCCGTGGTGGCCGCGGTCACGCTCGGGGACGAGCAGGGCCGGGTCTCCGGCGACCGGGCCTGGCTGGCCCACCCGGGCGAGCCGCAGCTGCCCGGCGTGGAGGTGCCGCGGCAGGCCGCCGCCGAGCACCGGCTGGCCGTCGACCTCGGCGCCATGCCGGACGAGGTGCACCGGGTGCACGTCCTGCTGGCGCTGCCCGGCGGGCGCCCCGGCGCGGCCGCCGTGTTCGGCGCGGTACCCGCGCCGCACGTGGAGGTCACCACTCCCGAGGGCGCCGGCATCGCCGGTTTCACCATCACCGGGCTCGGCCCGGAGACGGCGCTGCTGGCCGCCGAGCTCTACCGGCGCCAGGGCGCCTGGAAGATCCGGGCCGTCGGCCAGGGCTACGCCGGCGGGCTGCCGGCGCTGCTCGCCGACCAGGGCGTGCCGGAACCCGCGGACACCGCCGGCCGGATCCACCACGCCGCCGACCGCGAGCTGGCCCGCTCGGTCACGCCGCCCCCCGAGACCCCGGCGGGCGGCCGCCGCGCCGCCACCGGCGCGGCCCCGAGCAGCGCGAGCACCACTGCCGGCACGCCGGGCACGCCGGGCGCGGCGCAGGGCACCGCGGCGACCGCGAGCAGCGGCACCGGCGGCATCGACTACCGCCACCCGCGCCGCCGTCCGACCCAGCCCCCCGCCCCGCAGCCCGCCGCCGGCGGGACGCCGACCATCCCCGGGCAGGCCCCGGCCCCCGGCGCCGGCCCCGCCCAGGGCGCCCCGCAGCCGAACCCGTCAGGGCCCCCCGCGCCGGTGGCCGGCGACGCCGCCGGCTGGTCGATGGAGGAGCGGCTGCACAACCAGATCTGGGGCATGTTCGAGGACCTGGCCAGGACCGTCGCGGCCTACCGCAGCGCCGAGGACTTCGCCCAGTCCCGGTACGACCAGGAGCTCGACCGGCTGCTGGCCGACCCCCGCTCCCGCAGCGGCGCCGGCGCCGACGCGGCCCGCGACGCCGCCGAACTCAAGCAGATGGCCCTGATCGACCAGGCCCGCGCGGTGCTCGACCGCGACCTCGCCCAGCTCACCGCGGAGGCCGAGGTCGTCGAGCCGGCGCTGCCGCCGCCGTTCGCCGGCTGGGAGAACCCGTGCTGGCACGGCTACCAGGTGCCCGCGGAGCCCCCGATGGCGGTGCGGCTCGGCAGCCTGACGCTGCCCGAGGCCCCCGAGCTGCGGATCCCGCTGCTGGCCCGGCTGCCGCTGAACCGCGGCCTGTGGATCGACAGCGCCGAGGACCGGCGGATGGCGATGGACGTCGCGGTCTCCCTCGCCGCCCGGCTGCTCGCCTCCCACCCGGCCGGCGCCTTCGCGGTGCACGCGCTGGACCCCGCCGGTTCCGGCGCGCAGGCGCTGGCGCCGCTGCAGGCCGGCGGCGCGCTCGTGCTGCCGCCGCCCGCCGCGGGCGTGGCGGGCGTCAGCGAGGTGCTCGGCCGCCTCACCGAGCGGGTCGACCTGCTGCACATGGCGATGCGCGCCGGCGCGCCCGACGCGCTGCCGCCGGGCTTCGACACCGCGGAACAGCTGCTGATCGTCAACGAGTTCCCGTACGCCTTCGACGACCGGACGGTCAACCAGCTGCGCTACCTCGCCGACGAGGGGCCGGCGGCCGGGGTCCACCTGCTGCTGGTCGCCGACCGCGAGGACGCCGCCGCGTACGGCCCGGTCCTCGACCCGCTGTGGCGGTCGATGCTGCGGCTGACGCCGCTGCCCAGCGACCACCTGGCCGACCCCTGGGTGGGCCACGCGTGGACCTTCGAGCCGTCGCTGGTCCCGCCGGGCAGCGACGTGCTCGGCCAGGTGCTGCGCAGGCTCGCCGCGGCCCGCCCCGCCTACGGGGCGTGAGCCCGCTCCACTCCGCCGTGCACGCCGCCGGAGCGGTGGCACCGTGACCCATGTCCCGGTGCCACCGCTCTGACCTGCCTATTTGGATCTACCTTTACCTTCCTTTGGTGATTCGTGTACCGTTTTCTGACGTACTGAATCTGCCGGAGGATCTGTGGACGTCTCCCTCACCCTCTGGGCGCTCACCATCGCAGGACTGTGTGCCCTGATCGCGGCCGACTTCGTCATCGGCCGCACCCCGCACGACGTCTCCCTGCGCGAGGCGGGCATCTGGACGGGAGTCTGGGTCGCCCTCGCCGCCCTGTTCGGCCTCGGACTGCTGGTCTTCGGCGGCGGCCAGCCGGCCGGCGAGTTCTTCGCCGGCTACATCACCGAGAAGTCGCTCAGCGTCGACAACCTCTTCGTCTTCGTGCTGATCATGGGCAAGTTCGCGGTGCCCTCGCAGTACCAGCAGCGGGTGCTGCTGGTCGGCGTGCTCATCGCGCTGGTGCTGCGCGCGGTGTTCATCGCCGCCGGCGCCACCGTCATCGCCAGCTTCAGCTGGGTGTTCTTCCTCTTCGGCGCCTTCCTGCTCTGGACCGCGTGGAAGCTGATCCAGGAGGCCCGCGCGGACGAGGAGGAGGCCGAGTTCGAGGAGAACCGGCTGCTCAAGGCAGTCGAGCGGCGCGTCCCGTCCACCGACCGCTACCACGGCACCCGGCTGTTCGTCCGCGAGAACGGCCGCCGGCTGATGACGCCGATGCTCGTGGTGATGCTCGCCATCGGCACCACCGACGTCCTCTTCGCCCTGGACTCGATCCCGGCGATCTTCGGCCTCACCCAGGACCCGTACATCGTCTTCACCGCGAACGCCTTCGCGCTGATGGGCCTGCGGCAGCTGTACTTCCTGATCGGCGGGCTGCTGAAGAAGCTGGTGCACCTGTCGTACGGGCTGTCGGTGATCCTCGGGTTCATCGGCGTGAAGCTGGTGCTGCACGCCCTGCACGAGGCCGGCGTGCACGTCCCCGAGATCTCCATCCCGGTCTCGCTGGGGGTCATCGTCGGCGTCCTGGCGGTCACCACCGTCACCAGCCTGGCCGCCTCCCGCCGCCGGCAGGCCGACGAGGAGCAGCGGCAGACCGTCGACGCGTGACCGCCTGGCCGCTTGACCGCCGGCCAGGCGAACCCACCTCAGCCTTCACCTCCACCGCCGCCACCCGGGCGCGCGCCGTGGCCCGCACGCCGCGACGCGCGCCTCGTGGCGACCCGCCCTGCGCGCGGAGGCCCGCCGGCGGGGGACTACCGTGACCGTGTCGCGGACGGTTCACGTGGAAAGGCGCGGATGTGCCGAGCACCCTGGCTCTGCCCGAGCTGACCGGATCCCGGTACTTCGACGCCTGGCAGCTGGACGTGCCCGCGCTCGTGGTGATCGTGCTGCTCGGCGCGGGCTACGCGTACGGAGTGCGGCGCAGGCGGCGCGCGGGCGAGCCGTGGCCGCTGTGGCGGACCGCCGCGTTCTTCGTCGCGGGACTGGGCATCCTGGCGGTCGCCACCATGTCCTCGCTGGCCGTGTACGACAAGGTGCTGTTCTGGCCGGCCGCCGTCCAGAACATCCTGCTGGACCTGTTCGCGCCGCTCGGCCTGGCGCTCGGCGACCCGCTGGGCCTGGCCGATCCCGAGGGCCGGCTGCGCCGCGCCTTCGCCTCCCGCCCGGTCCGCGCCCTCACCTACCCCCTGGTCAGCTCGGTGCTGGTGCTCGCCTCCGAGCTGACCATCTACTTCACGCCCTACTTCGCCACGGCGCTCGGGAACGAGCTGGTGCTCCAGCTGATGCACCTGCAACTGGTGCTCACCGGCTGCCTGTTCGTGCTGCCCATGCTCAGCCGCCAGGAACTGCTGCCGTCCTGGTGCAGCCACCCGGTGCGGGCCGCCCTGGTCTTCTTCGACGGGCTCTTCGACTCGGTGCCGGGCATCGTCGTGATGACCAGCGGCACGCTGGTCGCCGGGCACTGGTACGCCGACCACCCGCGCACCTGGGGGCCGTCGCTGCACCGCGACCAGATGCTCGGCGGCGGCCTGATGCTCACCCTCGCCGAACTCGTCGCCCTGCCCTTCATCCTGCTGGTCTTCCTGGAATGGGTCCGTGCCGAGCGGGCCAGGACCGCCGAACTCGACGCCCGGCTCGACCGCGAGGCGGGGCTGGGCGTGCAGGCCGTGCCGGCTCCCGCCGGCCCCGCGGACCCGGCCGCCGTACCCGCGGCCGCGGCGCGGACGGCCACGCCCACAGCTCCGGTGGCGGAGACCGCCGAGCCGGGTCTGCCTCCCGGGATGAGCCGGCCCTGGTGGGAGACCGACCAGGGCGAAGTGGGCTCGCGGATGCGCCGCCGGCGCTGAGCCCGCGGGCCGCCCGGCCCGTCGTGCCCGCACCCGCCGCACGGGCCGCGCCCGCCGCCCCCGCCGTGCCCGCCGCCCCGGCCGCGCCCGCCGCACCGGCAGCCCCTCTACCCGGCCCGTCGCGCCGAACCCCGTCACGTCCGGTCGTACACGGCCGCGAGCGCGTGGACCGTCGCGGCCAGCCGGTCCCGCAGTTCGGGCGGTGCCAGCACCTCCGCCTCCGCGCCCAGCGCGAGGAAGGCGGCGTGCGCCTGGTCCAGGGACTCGGTGGGCAGCGTGGCGCGCGTCCAGCCGTCCGGCTCCGGCTGCCCGGTGGCCGCCAGGGCCTGCGCGGCGGGACCGGTCAGCCGGGCGGCCGCCGCCGGCGACAGCCGCACCACCGCCTCGCCCCGGTGCAGCCGGGACAGGAAGTCCGCCTCGTAGCGGCGCCAGTACGCGGCCAGCACGAAGCCGGCCGGGGGCTCGAACCGCTCCTCGGTCGCGGTCAGTTCCAGGATCTGGTCGACCCGGTAGGTGCGCGGCCCGGGGCCCGCGACCGCGTACCAGCGGCCGGCCTTGAGGACCAGGCCGTACGGCTCCAGGCGGCGGTCGACGTCCGTCGGCTCCTGCCACCGCCGGTAGCGCACCTCCAGCACCCTGCTGTTCCACACCGCGTCCGCGACCTGCTCCAGGAACGGCACCGGGTCGCCCTGCGCGTACCAGCCGGGCGCCTCCAGATGGAAGCGGGAGCGGATCCGCTCGGCCTGCTCCCGCAGCGGCGCCGGCAGCGCCGCGCCGACCTTGAGTTCCGCGGCCGCCAGCGCCGGGCCCAGGCCCAGCTCGGCGGCCGGGCCGGGCACGCCCGACAGGAACAGCGCCTCCGCCTCGCCGCTGGTCAGCCCGGTCAACCGGGTCCGGTAGCCGGCCAGCAGCCGGTAGCCGCCGCCGTGCCCCGCGTCGCCGTACAGCGGCACGCCCGCCGCGTGCAGCGCCTCGACGTCCCGGTACACCGTGCGGACCGACACCTCCAGCTCGGCCGCCAGCTCGTCCGCCGTCATCCGGCCGCGGTTCTGGAGCAGCAGCAGGATCGACAGCAGACGGCTGGACTTCACTGACACAGGCTGTCAGGGGAGCGGCCGTAGCGTCCAGCCATGCCCTTCGCGGAGAAGTTCCTCACGGCGCCGCCACCGGTCGAGGTGGCCGGCCGCCGCATCAAGCGCTACCACGTCAGCGCCGACCCGGCCGGCATCGAGCCGGCCGTCGAGCGGGCGGCGTACGCGATCCTGCCTGAGCTGCTGCCCGAGCCCGACGGGACGCCGCCGGCCACGTTCGTCGTCCTCCACAGGGGAGGGGACGACGGCGCGTACCTCAACGCCTACAGCTGGGCGTGGGACAACGCCCTGTACTTCCGGGGCGCGGCCGCCGGGCAGCCGTTCCTGGGCTGCCCCGACCGGGACCCGGCGCACTTCGTCGTGCTGCGGCCGCAGCTCATCGGCTGCGTGTGGGAACTCCCGCCGCTGCTGCACGAACGCGACGCCTGGGTGCGGCACATGCTCGCGCCCGAGCATCCCGACCTGACCGCCTACCTCACCGACTCGCTGCCCGACGGCACCACAGGAGACCGCGCGTGAACGACTTCGACTTCCTCATCGGCACCTGGGACGTCGCCAACCGCTGGCGCACCGACTTCCTCGACGAGGCCAGCGACTGGGAGGAGTTCCCCGGCAGCAGCAGCTGCTCCGGGCACTTCGACGGTGCCGCGAACTTCGACGAGATCGCGTTCCCCACCAAGGGCTTCTCCGGCCTGACGCTGCGGCTGTACGACCCCGAGCGCGAGGAGTGGTCGCTGTACTGGGCGAGCAAGCGGACCGGCACCCTCTTCCCGCCGGTCACCGGCCGCTTCACCGACGGCCGCGGTGTCTTCCACGGCGACGACACCCACGACGGCAAGCCGATCAGGGCGCGGTTCGTGTGGTCCGGGGTCACCGCCACCACCGCCCGCTGGGAGCAGGCGTTCTCGCAGGACGGCGGCGCCACCTGGGTCACCAACTGGATCATGGAGTTCACCCGCAGGTGACGGGGCTCCCGTGCCGGTGACCGGGGCCGTGCGCGGGCGCTCCGCACGGCGCCCGGTCGTCACCAGGGCACGGTCCGGCCCTGGAAGTCCAGGTACTCCAGCCCGGGCCTTGCCCGCTTGGCCAGCAGCACGTCCACCACCCGCGGGACGTTCTCCTCGATGGTGAACGGCGCCTGCGGCCCGCCGAGGTCCGTGCGGATCCAGCCGGGCGCCATGAGGACGAGGGCGCGCCGGCCGCCGGCCTGCCGGGCCGCGAAGCAGCGCATGAACATGTTCAGCGCGGCCTTGCTGCCGCGGTACAGCTCGCGCAGCCCGGTCGTGTTGTTGGTGATGCTGCCCTGCCCGGAGGACATCGCGCCGATCAGCCCGGACGGCGTCACGAGGTCCTCCAGCGCCTCGACGACCCGCATCGGGCTGAGCGCGTTGGTGACCATCACCTCGGTGAAGTCGGCGGCCGGGACCTGGCCGATCGGCGTGTCCTGGTGCTGCGTGGTGCCGGCGTTGACGAACAGCACGTCCAGCTGTCGGTCCGCCAACCGCTCGTGCAGAGGCGGCAGTTGGGACGGTTCGTTGATGTCGAGGTGCTCGACGGACAGCCGCCCGGACGAGCGGTCCGCCAGGTTGTGCAGGGGCGTGCGGGCGGTCGTGTCCCGGACCGTGGCGATGACGTTCCACCCCCGGTCCAGGAACTCGGCCGCCAGCGCGTGGCCGAGGCCGCGCGACGCCCCGACGACCAGTG
>Ga0123353_10004156_pt1 | contig 18577 bp, 7 predicted proteins | sample TergutLab28metaG_3_FD_92763 | JGI IMG/M metagenome (GOLD analysis project Ga0123353, IMG submission 92763) | Labiotermes labralis P3 segment gut microbial communities from Petit-Saut dam, French Guiana - Lab288 P3 | ecosystem: Host-associated > Arthropoda: Insects > Digestive system > Gut ... | reverse complement strand
CGAGCAAAACTAATACCATTATACAAAAAATGTCATCATTGTTCAAGTATCGGCGAAACATAATTTCAAATCAGTAGCCACATGGAAACATACCGATACAGGAGATGCAGAGAATGGTGTAGTAAATTTATGTAAACTATAATTTAGTTAATGAACAAGAAACAAGCATTAACCCAGGGCCCATTCCTTGCACCCTAAATTACATGATGACAGTTTCCACTTTCTTGCCAGTCATTATTTGCTATCATCCCACCATTCGCCATTATGTCAATTATGAAGCTGAAGCTTTTTGTTTTCAGTAATACAAGAAATGAGAATTGTTAAATATTTTGCCTGTTCACGCATTACTTGCTTCTTAGCTACAGAAAGTTTGTTTGTATACGAAAGGTTTCCGAAGCCCTCGTGTGCCATTTGTTCTCGTAACGACTGTGGGAAAATACTGGCCTACGAATTTTTCACGCAGCCTCTTCTAGTATCTGAGTGGCAAAAAATGAAATAGGATACGTCTGAAACCCATCAAAGACGTTTGTGAAATGCACCTTAAAATCTTCCATTAAGGTAGGAGTTGTTTCACTCATTCTTCCTCTGTGGGAGAGCAACCGTAAGAATGATAAAATAAAATATATAGAAGTGGCCGCGTTATGAATTTTTAACGCAAGGTAGAAGCTTTCAGATGTGTTTTTTCCCTGCTTGTGTGTATGGAATGGTGCCTGATAAGTGCTTAATCTTGTGCTAATGCTGTTTGTCGTGATGCTGGCTGGGAACTCGTGCACCCAACTTGCGTATTTTCTAGGTAGCTTCTTTCCTAGAGCGTAAAAAGAAGTAGAAGTAACCCAATCCATAAAGCAGTAGAGCAGTATTGTATTTAGTGCGGTGGTTCTCGCCGCTATGACATTACCACGATGCACTTACCGTGGTCGTATTCATGAACAGAACGGTTGATCGTGGCCATAGTTATGAACACTTCCTGTGGATCAGTTCTTGAGCGAAGTTGTATCTGACTGAAATCATGACGAAAGACATGTCGTGGCTGCGTTCGCGTTACGGAAGTGATTAGTAGAAGAATTTACTGCGTACGCATTTCATTAAAAAGAAATGTCATGGCTGCTTCGTAGTCAGTAGCTTATTCCCATGTTGTACATTCTTTTGATGCTAACGAACTGACGATTTTTTAGGTTATTCGACTACGTTGTGTCTACAAAAATTATAGTGTATCTAGTTAAATGATGACTTGATGTGTATTTAGTTAAGTACAAGCTTTAGAGTATGCGGTCGTAGGCTGTTTTAAATTAGTATTCCAGATTTAACTTGGATGGACTGAATTTTGTCTTCGAAATCTGGTCAGATTTGTATTTTTGAAACTGGGAGACTCCTCACTTTCTGGCCTTTTAGGTTTGGACTGTTTAGCTGGCTGTCTAACCTGATGTTTGTATATACCTGCTTATAGGTCTGAGGAATTCCTGAGAGTCGATCCTCGAAGCTACCTTATCAGTTTACCTATAAACCGAAGGTTATTAAATGTAAGTAACAGTTATATGTGTCACTGGAGAAGACCAAGAGCTTAATTTGTACTCCTGTTTATGGTTTGTGGTTTAGCGATGCTGTATCTTAGACCATGTTGCGTCGATATCAGGTGAGTATGAATCACTGCGTATTGGTGCAATTATAAACGGTAGGGGAGAACGTGAGTGCTGGGAGAGACAGTTGCCTTAGTGCCACTTCGGCTACCACTAACCCCACATGGTGTCTGCCGTCGTCTGAACCCAAACCACCATAGTGAGAAGGCGACGAGTGACTGGCTGTGCTGCAGCTACTGCTACCCTAACTGTTGCTGTAGTTGAGTATTATTATTATTATTAGTCCATTAAATTTATGCACTTATATATAGTCGCGTTCGCAAAATTTCGAAAATGGGCTGTTACCTTCGTCATGTCTGTCCGTTCGCATGCAACAACTCGGCTCCCACTGGACGGATTTTCATGAAATATCATATGTTATTATTTTTCGAAAACCTCTCAATGCATTTCGAGTTTCATTAAAATCTGACAAAAATACGGGTAATTTACATGAAGACCAATGTACATTTATGACAGTATATCACTGTATTCATCTTTGGAATGAGAAGTGTTTCAGAAAAAAGTAGAGAAAATAAAGCACACATTTTGTGTTCAGTAACTTGTTTCCCAAAAATCCTGCTGGTTTTGAGAAAATGTGGAAAAATATGGTAGAACCGGACGGGTTACAAATGGCAATATAATACGGCGCATGTGCTATGCATGCTGGATAACTAAGACAAGAATAGACACACACACACACTAATAATATTTAACAGTTATTGCTCTTACACGACAATTGTTACGCGAACGCGCCCCACTGTTACGTTGTATGTACATTCCCTGTCTTGTAATTTCAAATATTATATGAGGCCTAATGATAGATCGAGCTTCTCAAAAGGCCATCATGCCTTTATTTCGCATCACACATATTTTCCTTCGCCGTAACAAGTATCTTGGGTTTAGGTACAGTAGCGACACTTGTGGCACAGTTTCGGGCATATTCTTGTAGGTCTAAACAGTCTGGTTGCTTATGAAGCTGACACAGGCCAGGTTATTGCGGTAGGCTTTCTGTTCTTGCTGCTGCCACGAGGTTTGGCTCACTTCCATGCTTGCAGTTGTGTCTTTTCGCTACGGCAATTGTTAACTAGAAACGAAAAATTGCCACTGCTTTCAACATTAATCCCAAAAAGCTCAAAATCTGCAAAGAGTGGTCATTTGTAACCTTAAAATTTATTACGTCAAACAGTAAGTTAGTATCCTAACCTATTAAGCAATGTAGACGTCCGTAGGGCTGATTGGGGTGGGAGGTTAAGCAAAGGCGCAGATAACCGGTCGGGGCTCCTCCGCAACTCGATAATCTGGGCCTCTGTGTGATTATTAACGAAGTTCGTTCCAAATCTCTTAACAAAGATCCAGAATACTGACATGTCGGAGGAACAGAGTCAAGTCCGGAGGTACACAGATTTTGGTATTCCTTATGTCCAGTGACCGCACCTCTACCACGGGGCCTCCTAGGTCCGTGGGGTTTGCAGACCCAAGTATACGCCACTGGAGTTATGCAGTAGGCATAGATGTCTCCAGAAAATTTGGTTCGAAGTTTTCACGAAATAGTGTTTTAATGCCAACAGAGGTGCCACTGGTGCACTGTGTACCTTTAAATTGGCTCTCGATATGTGCACGTATTTCTGCTTGTAAGCGATATAGGAGGTTTGATTTCTGGCCATAAAATAATTCAGGAAACAAGGCCCTTTAGGAAAGAAACGAAATTCTTGTTTTCTTCTGTAAATAGCTTGTGTGAAACTCGCTGTGCAATAGTCCCATTAAGTGGTTGTGCACAGCCAGTCTTATTGAATCAGTGTTGTCTCGGTAACAGTAACCGGTTTGAGTTAGTTTGGTGAGTGATGTGATTACAGATTTATTGCGTTACACTGGGACAAAAACCGTTGTTAGTGAGACACTGAGTGGCGTGCAGGGTACAGTGTTCAGATGCTGCTTAACCTGCCTTGTGGTACTGAGGGAGAAAAAATAAAATTCTTATTGTATTTGCAAGTTTTCAGGCTTCCGCCGCGGTGTAGATGAGTTCTTCGCTCTTGTGTGTTGTTTCGTAGCTTTTATTTAGAGTTGTTTGCCGATGTTTCGAGACACCCACTCAGCCCCATCTTAGAGGGTCAAGCAGAACTCTGAAGTGAGAATGCCTTTTGTTATTTATTGTACGGAATTATGCATCTTTGAAATCCACTTAGTCTTGAAAAGAAGTACGTTTTGGAGGATGACGAATTCCTCGACAGTTAATAGTGTAGGAATGACTGTAAGAAGTGACTTTGTGTAGGAAGAAATGGCAGTCGGTTACAACTTTTTTGGTAAAACATTAGATCTTTAACGAAACGCTATAGTATACGGTATTTGCTGTCGTCAAACGAACAAATTTTATACTGACGATTTTCACATAACGATAGTAGTTCCCGGAATCATGGCATGGAGACCGGACGTCCGGTCACTTTGAATTATTTACAGTCAGACCCCGATATAGCACCACTGTTTGTTCACCGCAGTTTGTCACGAAAAGTCGAGGATGGCGGTAAACCCCGAATATCATATGAGAGGGAGTTTCTACTCACAGACTTTGACAGGCTGTAAGTGAGGGTGGCGCCGTATCGGGGTTTGACTTGTGTGTGTGTGTGTGTGTGTGTGTGTGTGTGTGTGTGTGTGTATGTATATATATATATAATGTCTATATATTTTTATGAATATTTATATAGATTATTTATAAAAGAAATTTACTTCTAAACCGACTCGTCGCACTCGCTGATATTCAGGATATTCCAATGACGTCTGTTCGTAACTGGCGGTGCTTTTGTTCTCTCTCCCTCAGTACATACTGTCTTTTCTTCAGAAGACCTCGACCTCTTCTCTGTCTGTTGTTCCACATTAATTCATACCCCTTCTCCCGTTGATACTCTCTTGAATATGCTTTGTTAAGTAGATTACAAATAACAAAACGAACGACATGGTATAGTGGTTGATATTGTTTTATGTACTACTGTAGTGGCTACGGGGGTTGTGATCCTTCCGATACCACTAGTTTGTAGGGCCTCCTGTGGTAAGGGTTCTAATTAAATCTTGGTCCCTACCCCAGAGGGGCACTACCTGTTTAAGTAGTGTCGCAGATTCGCGTTAGCGTCGTCTTAGCCTCAATAATTTCGGTAATGCTGCCATCAGTCAGTTTTGGATTTCCTAAGCAGATCACTGACAACTGCTTTGTACGGAATTATCGTAATTCGTAGTGACTACGAGGGTACTGATCCCACCGCCGTGGCCACGTAACGCTTTAGTTGAGCGGACTCGAACCGCTAAACCAACTTAGCATTCGCCAAAACACGCTAACCAAACATAACAGGAAGTTCAAATTGAACACAAAGGGAACTATGCAAACAAACAAAATGACCATACTTTACTGGTAGCTAACGTGAGCACTGAGCGTTTAGGTAATTGTGGGATTATCTTCTAGTGGACCGGTCTGATAGGGAAATGTTGTACACGTGGCGCAGTCACTCCCTTCTTTCATCGTAAAATACAACTAAACTTCATAGTATTTGCTATCACCGTCTTTGGAAATGTTAAATCTAGCATACCCTTCTTGTAGGCACATATTAATTAATCTTTTCAGTACACAATTTACCTCTATCTAGCCGTACAAGGTCCACAAATATAATATTAAAATAATTCCCTCAGAATAACCACTCAGGTTGTTATCACAATTTCACACACATTAACCACTCGTAAGTATTAAATCTCCTACACATTCATTTCGTCAAATTCCATCAAAATTTACAAATACACTCGTAATAAAACAACCCATTCAAGGAACTACTTGGGATTGTATTATACCTAAAACTTCACCACAGCTTACGTCCCAGCGGAACACAGAATACGGGTTACACCTTTCTTAGTAAAATATATAAATGTGTATTCTCAACAAATCTACACTTCCACACATAAGAATAACTTGTATCTACATAACATAAACCTTTTCTACCACACCTTGGCCTAGCAACATGAAGGCGGATCATCTACACAATTTCAATTCTTTCGCCTTACCTAAATTTGGAAAATACAAAAAAAAAAAACTCTTCTAAATCATTTTCCTTTTAGTTTGGAGTTATGGATGTACCACACACCACTCACCTGGTATGAATAGGAAAATCTGGGGCAACAAGGCTTGTTTTGAGCCCATCCTTCAGAGCACTGTGGTTTTTGCGTCTACTCTCGTTGAAGTTGAATCACAAAGACACTGCGCGTCGGTCCTACAGGCCGGCACACGTGTTCACGAAACTCTGAACTCAGCGCTTCTTGAATTCGCTTAGCAACAGCGTATGCGGACATGAAGGAATGTGTTGTTACTAAGGAATGTTACATGATACAGTCTTCCTGTTGCTGGCGCGTGTAACTTTCTCGGCCAAACATATCCTAACCGCACATTTTAAAATTTTCCACCAAACATACAAAATACAAGTTACACAAATAAAAGCACCAAAATTCACATCAAATTCCCAAATTCTAAACCCAAACCTAATGCCAACGAACTAGTTTCTCTCTTTCCATGCATTACGCTACGTATATGCAGAGAACCCGGATTCGTATCGGACTCAAATGTGCTGTCTTACCGGAGGTTTTCCTGTCACTCGAAGCGAATGCAAAGACACTGTCTCAAAACAACGCAATGTCACTTTTTTCTAAATTCTTTATAATCCTTCTGCCGTGTGATGTGATGTATTCTGCGCAGTTGACGTAACGTCTGAGCAAGTCAACAACAATAACCTTCTAACCACGGAAACTTGCATATGTACCATTTACAGTAATGCACTGTTGTCGTATGCTGTCTTTCCGTATTATGTACTGGCCTGGTCCATGCGCATCCTGAATGCAGAATTTGCCACTCAGGATACTGAGGGGGAAGAATGGTAAGGGGAAGGGGGGAAGAGAAGTAGGGTAAGAAATAAAACGGAAAATAGTGAGAAAGAAGGGAGATAAAAACGATTATCCTATTGTGTTTTCTTCCTTAATATTTGGACGAATGTCGCCCCACAAAATTAACTTCTTCATGATAGCTTGGATCTGAAGGGGATAAGGGGTAGTAAGACTTTGCTGTCGTTTGTCTCCGCTGATGGAAGTGGTCGCCGATATGAGGCTGGCTACACTCGCAGTACAACTGCAGTGTTATTTGTGCACGGCCATCGCTGGTCATGTTTACAGCTACACAAATCTCATTAAGCAGACTTCCGACGCCCACCCCTCGCCTCACACGTACAAATTCACACACATCACAGATTGAACATAATTTGTTTTGTAGACTATATTTCCTTTTTATTATTCCTGATTTTCAGAACTTTAATCAAATGCCTGATTTCCGCCTTGTGCCTGGTACCAGTGTCATGGTGCTGCACCCCAGTACCCCCGACCGCTGGCTAATTGCATATCATTGTACGGCTTTCAACAAAAACGTTTTAACTGACTACACTGTGATACTGAAGCTGAAGGTCCCCCTAAAATCGGGAAATATCTTCACACACTGTGTGAGTGTCCGTGTTTCGTGGAAGACGCCCAGCGCGTACTTAGCCTTTCATGTAGTCATTTGGTTGGTTGGTCTAATTATTTGGTAATTGGCCGCGTAGTTGCATGGATAGATGGTTTATTAATTACGTCGCTGTTTGCTTGGGTAGTTGCTGTAACCGGCCAGGGTCCGTATAGTTGAAGTCTCGGTTTGGGCTTCAAGAAGATTTGACCGTAAACTGATTGTTAGGCTATGAGCCAGTTGGGGGACCGCGGTAGCACAGTGCTGTGCTACAAATCGGAAGGTCGCTGGTTCGATCCCAGCTGGTGTCAGTGGATTTTTCATTGACATAAAATCGTTCCGATCGCACCATGGCCCTGGGTTCGACTCAGCCTCTAATAGAAATGAGTGCCAGGAGTGTTTCCTGGGGGTAAAGGCGGCCGGTGCATAAGGCTGACAACTTACCACCATCCCGTGCCGTTGTCACGAAATCTAGGAACCTTAACTTCTTGGAACCCTCTGGGCCCCTCCGGGCCTGTAATGGGACTGCTATACCTTTACCTTTACCTTTATAATGTTCTGTTAAAATACGAACTTCAATCATCTACTAAGCAAGTTATGTAATTGTTTGATGTCTTCCAGTGTGTGTTCTAACGGTGGACGTTTAATTCATTCATTATATTTCTGACTTCTCGCTAATCTGAATATCAGCTAATGGTGAATAGTTGCATGTTGATGCTATGTTTATTTATTTAAGGGAGCAGTTCCCAGCTTAATTATCCGATTAAGTTAAGAACTTCGCTTCCACGAAAAATCACTCTACGATTGAAGACACATGGTAAGTGTCCGCTCTAGTCCTGTCGTTCTAAAACTTGTTATTTCCTACATTTTGTGATAGCAACGTGGCGGACATGCGAGCTTGTAAGTTGCAAACGTCACTAGCGCCTCTTAGTGTAGAGTCTGGAAGTAATGTATGGTAAGAGATTTGAGAAAAGTATGCAACTTCTGTTAGGTGTTTTTTTTTTGTGGGATATAGACTAGAATATGAAGGCAGCATGAAATTCTTACGTATCTTTCGGTTCATACTATTAGCTTTGTAAATTCAGCATGCAAATGAATCATAAACGTTTCTAAAAATCCAGTATGCAGTATTATGTATCTGTCAACAGTTTCAAGCATGGCGGCGATGCGAAATTTTGATGTCGTTTTCGAAGATAAGGTGATGGTCGGTGACATTTGCCGTTGCAGGCATTATACATTTCAGTCATATGACCATCTGCATAAGATTCTAGAACACTAAAACCTTTGGGCTAAATTGTATTGTATGGTTGAATTGTCAATTTACTGTGAAAATAGAACACTGACAGCAACAGATTTGTAGGACCGGATGTCTGCAGTAAGGAAAAAAAAAGCTTTCTGCCTTTCACTTGGAACCTCGCATTTTCATTTACAAAAGTTTCGTTTCCAATCTGTTTCTCTGCAGTAGAGGTATACAAGAAATCGTTTTCCAGATGTAGTGAAATCTGAAGCCAAAGAAGAGATTACAAAAGTCAATTAATTGATGCAGTCTAGAGTTCATTTCTTAATCAGGTTTCGATTAAGACATGCCGTCTTGGTTATTAAAAAGACACACTGTACATACAACTGGAGAACTTTTAATTAAAACAATTTTGCAAAATAAAAGAGAGAAATCCTAAGAAACCGACGGGTTTTGCATTTCATTGTGAACTTCTCAGTAATATTCAGCACGGTGCTTCCCCTCTCTTAGCAACTTGTAAACTAATTCAGATATATCGAGTTTCAGCAACGCCATAATTGAACTGTGCCTGAATGCTACGTCATGAACGCGTACGGAGGCTCCTCACAATGTAGGTCTATGCACTGGATGAAGATGAGTGGTCATCCTCAGGCTACGACCACTTTTTACTCGTAGGGGTTGAGCGCCCCGACACTGGTCACAGGTAATGTTACTAGGCCTCTGTTGAGATCAATATCGACCGAGTATTTTATGTGCAAGTAAATATGAGGTGTTTCCAAGAACTGCTCCCTTCTCGCTCACACTGATTTGTGTATTAAACCCGGGCAGACGCTAGAAACATTCCCTCTCGACTTTGCATGTTTCAAGCGGGAGTGGAGAGGCACGCGGCTTATCTGGCCCTCTTACTCTGCATATATTTTGAAGCTACGTTGTTTGCTGCTTTATATACGTCATACAGCGTACCTTCTTACTAATTTATTGACATTGAGCAGATTTGTGTAGCGGTAATATTCGTCCGGTACAGTGCAGTGAAATAGTTCATTTTAGTACCGTGCATTCTTCTGCATACAAGACATTTTTGTACGCTTGTCGTCTCAGTACACGGCCGAAACGGTACACAGATTTCTTCGTAAGTGGGGACTTTGGCAGAAGAGCCGTCACTTCATGACGTCTCATTATGCACGAGTTTTCTTCTGTAAGGAGAAATTTTATTGTAATGAATCATTGTCACTAAACTTAAGAGAACCAGTCATGCTTTAGCCGTATGTTGAGAGGTACGCACGTCGAATCTTAGCCGTCTTCACTGAGGCGCGTAGTGCATGTCTGCCCATGCGTATACTGGCATAATACCTTCAAACATTCTCTGCAACATTTTTTTTCTCTTGTGCTTCGACCCGATTCAGGGTCGTAGCCTCCCCTTACGGGCTTCGCGATCAGACACATTGGACACACCACACTCGGTAGGAATCCTGTGGACGAGTGATCGGCCCGACGCAAGGTATGTACCTGACAGCGCACAACAATCACAACAGATAGACGTTCATGCCCCTGGCGGAATTCGAACCCGCAATCCTAGCAAGCGAGCGGCCGCCGACCCACGCCTTAGACAGTGTGGCCACTGGGATCGGCCTCTGCAACATTACCTCGAGTTAAATTTACGTGAATTCGGTTAACTCGCTTCCACTGAAGCAAATTTAGTGGCAGTTAAACTTGCTTTGAATTGGCTAATTTTTATTAAACCCGGGAAGAAAATTCGGAAAATCTCTGTAACTGTCCGCGACATTTTGAAGTGACTGTCGCACCACATCTGCCCGGTCGCGTTGGGAGATAACGCCAGCGTCGTTCTGCGATGGCTTCTGGAAACCAATGTGCGTAAATGAGATGCAAAGGCAGTGTAGAATAATTCAGAGGTACATATAGGTCACTGATGTATTTTTTGTGGGTGCGCGATTGTCTAACAGTTGTGTATGAGGTATATTTGTGCGGTGAAAATGTTAATATAGGACCGACTTGAATTTTTGAAGCCACATTTTGCCTTTATTGTGAAACAAATGGAGTTAAAATTCTGTAATCCTGCCATTGCAGGTTATGTTCACAGGACGGTATCTGAACAAAGCTGGAGGCGTCAGGAAAATAAAGTATGCATGTAGCCTGATGACGTATTTTCGTAACATAATGAAAGACACGGTAATAGTGTGTTACAAATATATCGAGACAGTTTGTACTGAGTCCGTTGCCTACAGTATTCAAATGGATTGCGAAGGTATCGCGGATACGCTTTTGAATTTGTAAGTGAATTAATTCCGTGAAGTCCCTGTCATTTTTCATAAAGAACTTCAGTCCGACTCTAGGTCCTCCTTCTGGTCACATAACTGTAGCTGCTACGTATCAAAAAAGCGGTGTCCTGTGCTAGCACTCTCCTCTCGGGTTGCAGCACAGTGACCCATGCCACATGACGCGACTTTCGTGGCGTCGGCTGACCAAACGCCAGGGATTTCATGAAAACGTTAGTATTATACCTAGAAACAAATATCAGAAGAGGAGATTTTTCTATCAGTGTCATATCGGTGATCGGTGGTGGGGTGGATTTTTATTAGCCATGATGCCGTAGACTAAGTAGTGGATTACGAACATTCACTTTGTAGACATTTTCAGGAAATGACTATCTTCGTGTGTGTATGGAACATAATATCATGTTCCGTTAGAAAAATGGAAAACAATCGGAATAATAGGACTGTGAAGACTGTTCCATCAGAAATTTTATCGCTTTTGAATTTTCGCTTTAACACAAATACATCGAAGATGCAGTGACGTAATCTGTGAGGCAGGCAACAAGCACACGACGGGTAGTAGTGCAAATTTTCAGTATCACGCCAATTAGACCTTTATTATTAGGATTAAGATACGCCTTCAGTTATCCTTACCTCCATACTTTTCTTTATGCGGACCACGTTAGCTGACTTTATAATTCTCGTTCAGCGCTTTTGTTTTCGTAAACAAAATACACTCCAAATCGCTTCTCAGGCAGCCTTCGGTGTTCCAAATTCCAGATGTCTGAACTGCGAGAAAGAAGATTACGATGTTCTGGGAAAGCAACGCCATGTAGTTTCGTAAACATATAGCAGCATTTGGGATTAACCTGCTACTTTCCTCTTCAGGGTATAAGGGTGTCTTATACTTTGAAGGTGGGGGCAGAATGATTCTCTGAGAACTTCGTGGCTTCGTACTACACTGCACGGTGTCACGTCTCCGAATCCCTAAATTGGAATATTTAGCGCCACGACAACCTCAAATTGCACAGACTGAGGTCCGCTTTGCGTGCAGATAGACGCCTTGTTAAATCTTCTGTAATATTCCTGTAGTCTCAACTTTGTAAAAATTTGATGTTTGTTGGACCTTGCATCATTGTGATAACTGAAGAATAAAAAACCAACTAGATGACACTTGTTATTTTATTGTACTTCTTATAGGCTCAACATGTTTCGGGCATTACTATGCCCATCATCAGGAGCTCGCGACTATGATGTTGATTACCACATTGGTCTTATCATGAAACGCACTACACACAAGAGAACACCACGATCACCACGCATTAAAGATCACAAGTATTAATATTAACAGAAACACGTTACCAACTACAACAAGGTGACAAAGATCATCACACCGAACACACGCCACTAAGAACCATAAATTTACATCAACACTAAGCTTTACAGAACGATACGACCAATGTGGTAATCAACATCATAGTCGCGAGCTCCTGATTATGGGCATAGTAATGCCCGAAACATGTTGAGCCTATAAGAAGTACAATAAAATAACAAGTGGCATCTGGTTGGTTTTTTATTCTTCAGTTTGTAACTTTTTTTATCTGATGTGCTACCGCGATGTGAGATAGGCAAAAGGAGTCGTAGATTTCAATACTGTTTATGTTGATGCATTTTGCTTGCGCAAGTCAGTTTTGTGGTAATAAAGTGTCTATCTTCCTAACATCTTTATTTTCGTTCCCTGGGGCAAGACTATAAAACAATATTGTGTTGTCTTGCATCCTGCTCGCTCTATATCTATAATGTAATTACTGGTCGATTTTCGTACTGTCTCATTCACCCACCTCCCTCACGTCAGCCATTTATCTCTTCTTTTCCCTTCTTCTTTCTTCCCCCTCCTCCTTTTCACTCCAGCATTTTCTATTTTAGCTCCACCCTCTAAGGTTATTAAATCCATAGTCTCTATTCTTCCCCATTTCCTTGCAATAAAAAAGCTTGGGGTCTCGTCCATTAACAACAGTTAACATTGTGGTGTGAGCTGAGAACAACAGTGTAACAAGTTATGTTTTAATGTAATATTTTCTTAAGTGCACGTTTGGTAGACATCAAGAAGTTTTCCTCACATTCATAAACAAATAACGAAGACGTCGTCTTTAAGCTTATGCAAATAGCAGTTCAGATACTTCTCCAAAAAAGTGGAAAATCTGTTAAAAGGTTTTAAAAAGTTGCGGTTTAAGCACACATGTTTTTCAAAGTCTGTTTTTAAGTCGTAATTTTTAACGCTGCTTGGTCAGGATATTAATTTTTCGGTCTTCTTACGTGGCAACTGTGAGATGTCAGTGGAATTAAATAACACGTGGCGCTGATACTGGTCGAAGAAACGGAATATGACGTCGGTTTGAACGGTGACAGTGCAAAGCTGTTCACACTACACACAGCTGGGAATCATTTTTCAGTTATACTCAAGCATATTTTAAATTAATCTAATTGAATCTAATTAATAAGCCGGTATTTTAGGTCGTGTAGGGCGACAGATTTTTCGCGCCATGCATCGTTTTGGAGAAAATCGTATTGCGTGTGAAATGGGCTTTACCGTTAGTGGAGCAGAACTAAAATTTGATTCCACCGACGGCATTTTGTATGTGCGCAAAAAAAAAGTATCGTTGAAATTCTCTCAGTTGTTCGGAAGGCTGAGAACGCGGGCAGACAGACTCAACTGTTCCATCATGCGTTAATTTTTGTACTTTGAGTTAAGAATGTACGAAGGTCAGTCGCGATGCCGAAACTGAGTGTTCCAACAACTGAACGCTGTTTCGTTGTTTTTGTTGTAACGTCATTCCTGTTGCCTCAGCAAAGGACGTTGTAGGTCTATGTTGTTTGGAACAGATTGTACCTTACGTAATTATGAACAGCGATATCGGAGACATTAGGAGGGTCGCTGTTTCCTTCTGTGTATTGCCTTTTCGTCCATTTCCGTCAAATATACAATGGGACCGTGCAATGAACCAGACGACTAGATGCTGGCTTTTCTCGGGGTGGTTCTGGTTCAGTTCTAAGATGTTCCGTGTTCGACGCATGGTTCATAAAGTTACCCTGAGCCAGGTTTTCCTCGAATATTTCGGTTTACGCCTCGAGTTATTCGTCAGACCACCATTGTTCTTCTCTGTGATCTGTCATTCATCAGAGCACCATACTCATCCAATCTCATTCGGGACGGACTGTTGTTTACCCCAAGTTCTCTCGGAGAGTGAAGCTCGTCACCTAGATCTGTTTAGTGCCCAGGTTAAGAATGCATAGTACCCTCCCTTCAGCACAAAGTGGCATAAGTTTGAACGACAGAGCAGCTAGTTGGGAAGGGTGTGAAAGGAAATGGTCTGTTGGAACTAATTATTCAAGTATTTGGAGGGCAGCGGATAGCCGGGTTATGGAGGGTCTGCGAAGGGCAGCGGATATATCTTGCAGCATGGATGTGAAGCAAGTACCTGAAGTCTGCAGTTGAGACAGCTCTCGTACAATTCCACAGCTCGGACTTTGTGTACCCCGAGATAAGTTACGGGTGAGCTGTTTCGACGCACACCACGTCTCCTGTGGCTGCTTCCACAGCCTTGCCCAATTAAAGCTGTCAAATGTGGGCTGAAGGTACGACCCTTAATGGGCCAAGAAATCCATTAATCCTCGTAGAAGGAAAAGAAATGCAGGTTTCGCCGCATTAAGGAACAAATTGGTCTTGATAACTTTTCGTGTTAAAGCCCTGTTTCTTTGATAGTAACGACTTCCTGGAGCGTAAGGCAGTTGCACTCTTTATTGCGCTGAATTTGTACTTTATACTCCGTCTACCCTTATCCGAAAATTAAGTTTTGTTCTGAGATTATATGAGAACGATTTAACAGCTGCAGAGGGGAGGAACGTGTGCTGATGTTATTTGAGAACAAAGTTCTGGGAGAATATTTGGACGTAAAAGAGAGGAAGTGACGGTAGAGTGAATAGAATGACAGAAGGAGCTGTGTAATTTGTACCCACAACTTTGTGTAGCCGGGATGGCTGGGTTTGTGGAGTGAATGGGGTACGGCCTGGACGATTCGGGTTTCGAATCCCGGCAGGAAAAAGATTTATCTCTTCTCCATAGCGTCCAGACTGGTTCCAGGGCCCACCCTGCTTCTTATTCAGTCGGTACCGGGGCGTAGTGCGATTGGTGGGAATTGTAGAGTGAATGGAATTTTACATCCAGTTCCTTGTATACATTCAGGGCATGGTCCTTTCTATTATTTTTATTATTAGTAGTAGTAGTAATAATAGCAGTAGTGGTAGTAGTAGTAGTGCCGGTCACAGTGGCCGCGCGGTCTAAGGCGTAGGTCTGCGGCCGCTCGCCTGCTGAGATCGTGGGTTCGAATCCCGCCGACGATATGGATGTTTGTCTGTTGTGAGTGTTGTGTGTTGTCAGGTAGAGGTCTCTGCGACGAGCCGATCACTCGTACAGAGGAGTCCTACCGACTGTGATGCGTCGTTGTGTGTGATCTAGAAACTTCAAGAATAATAATAATAATAATATTTATTTACTGCAATTGGGTTGTTACCTGGTGGCAATGGTTATTTTACATTTACACTAAACATGAAATTGGTTACTGCTAGATTTAAGTCGGGAGGGCTACATGAGAAACATGTAGTGGCGACTTGGAATCTTGGGAACCATTTCAGCATTTGCTTATAGACACAGGGAAACCAAGAAAAACCTGTGTCGAGATGGCCGGTCGCAGAACCTTCCGAGTACTGATTTCTAGCCAGACGTCCGGCATCTAAAGTACAAAAAAAATTGGGCCGCAGCACCACAAAAAAAAAAGTAGTAGTAGTATTGTGGGTTGGCGGTGAAATAAATACCTAATCTGCAACTTTTTACTATATAACTGACCAGACCACTAAGGGCTGAACGACCTAATGAAAGAATCTTGTGATATCCCAGGAGCTTTGGTTGGGACTCCCTTCTGCGTTGCTGACCGCGTCACTGGCTGCTCGGTTCTTGACATTTTGAAGGAACATGGTTTCTTAATCTTCAGGGGTCTAGAAGACTTCTCGGACCTCTAGCCCCTTGAGTATTAAAGCAGTATATTCCTTCGAAACGTCGGGAAGCGCTTGCCCGGTGACGCGGCTCTCTATCCCAAGAGAACGGAACCTTACGGACAGTTATTTATGGTACTGTTATCCTTTTTAATATTGCGTTTGTTGTCCCTCCCACAAACTTATGCCTGTGGTCAAAGTCTTAGATGGGCTGGACAGTCGCAACACCTGATTCTAATGGACCTGCGTGGTTTAAACATTTCTTAGAAAACTTCGTGATATTTGGAGGTTGTCTCGGTGTCCGTTTTTAATGTCCAAATATAATTCTCCCATTAACAACACGTTCGGAACAGAAGCGGACTTCGATGTGTGTGTGTGTGTGTGTGTGTGTGTGTGTGTGTTATTCAGGCTTAGACACCATCATCCAGACGAAATTCGTCTATTGCAGTATTTTGATACTTTGTCCAGTCTCTAAGTGGTCACGCTCTGAATGCGTTTATAATAATCCTAAAATATCCATTTTCGTGTAACAGCGTCCTTTTTCTTTTTTCATTAAGTGGGATGAAGCAAGCCTGCGTCATACTGCAGACGGAATGACATCGCGACTGCTACATCGAATAAGAATTGTTTTAAAGAAATCCCAAAATGCTGTCGAAACTGGAATTGGCAGAGTTGCGCCGCATTTTGTGCAGTGCTTCGAAGATACCTGTAGGATGTGATGCTGGGTTACCTAGCAATAGGCTAGCGGTGGCCGGTCGGACATGAAACATGTCTTGGATGTAGGACCTAATCAGTGAGTCCTAAGTTCTGTACTGTGTGTTCAGATAACATTCAATCTCGTATATTCCAAAGAAAAGCGTTGAGACATTTCACTGAGTGTTGGCTGTTTAATATGTCATTTACAAAAATCTCTGCGACGACCTAATCACTCGTCCAGAGGAGTGTCACCGACTGTGGCGTGTCGTATGTGATCAAGAAACCTCGTGAATGAAAAGACCCTGACCCACTGGGGGCTGTTGTATAAAAAGAAAGAAATGTACTTTAACGGCACTGTAGTTAAATTACACAAAAATAAGCAGCTGACACTCTAAGGTCTTTCTGCCTACCGAGTGAAGCTAAACAGTTCGTGAACGTGTTTAGTCTGTCAGTCAGTGATAACCGCTACATAAATGTCATGAGCAAGTGTAATAATGTATAATGAAATACGGGTTTATTTATTTAATTATTTGATAGATTATTATCGGGTCGGTTAATCAATTAATTGATTTCATGGCCCCAGCCGGAATGGTTATTTGCGACTGTTGTCACAACAAACAGTGAAGAGGCATCATAGGCTAATATAATATGTTTATTGTCAGTGACATTTCCTTTTCGCATGACTCAGTAGACATAAGGATTGAAGAGATGAGAGTCTTTGTCAGTCACATTTTAGCCACATAAGTAGATAGAGTGTGCACTGATTGGCATTTCACATCTGATCTACAAATACAGACACAGTATTCATAAAGTTGGGTTAATTCCTGCTGCCGCAATGGCGTTACAGCGCGGATCGATCCTTAGCCTCCTCAGTATGTTGCCTCCAGAATTTTGTATATTTGGCTTTAGTTTTTCATGCCCGTGAGTCAGTGAACGCGGCGGCACCCTCTCTCTATTTCCCATATTTTCCTGGGTTTTCCTACAGTTCTCTTGTTGTGAATTGTTAGTTGCAGGACTTTCTGTGGTATACGATGTTCCTCCTTTCTAATTACCTGTTGGGTTAATTTCTGCCCAGGTAGTATACTGCGGGTTGTCTGTTGTAGTGATATCTGATACTGAATCCATTTCCTCCATAAGTGGTTTCTTCTGCGTACAGACTACTGGGTGGTAAGGCCTATAATTAACAAATGAATCCTTCTCATGAATATATATATATATATATATTCATGAGAAGGATTCATATATATATATATATATATTATCCTGGCTTAACAGCCCATGTGGGCCCAGGCCTCCCCTATGAAGTTCCTCAGTCACGCTCATTTATAAACACCACGCTCGATAGGACTCCTCTGGATGAGTGATCAGCCCGTAGCAGAGACTGACAACACATAGTGACCACAAGCGATAGACATCCATGACACTAGCGGGATTCCAACCCGCAATCCCAGTAAGTGAGCGGCCGTAGAACCACGCTTTAGACCAGGGCCGGCCAACTTCAACCCACCACAGGAGGGCCACGTAATTCGTTAAGGACTCGCATGAGGGCCGCATTTATGTATACATGTATCGGAAGGGGGAGGGATTTAATGTAATGAACACCGTCATTTACACACAATAAGTTACGTTAATAGTACGGTTTAACGACAAGAAAGTAGGCCTTACTAAACTGGATAAAACACCAAGAAATATTGGTTTACTGTGTGCTGTCTGAGAAGTGGTGCGCTGTGGTTTCTGAACATTTTCTCATCTAATGAATTTGCCAGTTGTGTTCCGTGAACCTACTATTTTATGTTTGTTAAATTGTGTTACTGAAAATATTCAGGTGCTGGAGGGCCGCATGTTGGGCAGCTCTGCCTTAGACCGCGCGGCCGCGGGGATCGGCATGTGTGTCTGTGTGTGTGTGTGGTGTGAGTGTGTGTGTGAGTGCCTGTGTGTGTGAGTGTGTCTGTGGTGTGTGAGTGTGTGGTGTCTGTGTGTGTGTGTGTGGTGTGTGTATGTGTGTGTGTGTGTGAGTGTGTGTCTGTGGTGTGTGTGTGTGTATGTGTCTGTGTGTGTGTGTGGTGTGAGTGTGTGTGTGAGTGCCTGCGTGTGTGAGTGTGTCTGTGGTGTGTGAGTGTGGTGTGTGTGTGTGTGTGTGGTGTGGGTGTGTGGGTGTGTGGGTGTGTGTGTGTGTGGTGTGGGTGTGTGTGTGTGT
>Ga0123353_10004152_pt1 | contig 18591 bp, 14 predicted proteins | sample TergutLab28metaG_3_FD_92763 | JGI IMG/M metagenome (GOLD analysis project Ga0123353, IMG submission 92763) | Labiotermes labralis P3 segment gut microbial communities from Petit-Saut dam, French Guiana - Lab288 P3 | ecosystem: Host-associated > Arthropoda: Insects > Digestive system > Gut ... | reverse complement strand
TGGTACGTGGTCAACAGCCAGGGCCCCAATGTGGAGCAGGCGCTGCAATTCCTCAACGACATGGTGTTCACCGAGGCCGGCCAGAATTACATGGTGAACGAGGCCGGCATGGTGCCCGCCTTTTACAATGTGACGCTGGAGCCCCAGGGCCAGCTCTCCATCGCCGTGATGAAGGCTGCCGCCGCCAACGACATCTTCTCTTGGGGCTTCGGCGCCCTGCCCGATGCCTTTGGCCAGAACTTCCTTGCCCCGGTGATCGAGCTGTTTGCGCAAAACGTGATCGATACCCCCACCTTCGTGCAGATGATGGCCGATGAGATCGCCAAGATTCCGACGCTGTAAAGCGCGCTTCAAAAGGGAAGCCGTCGCGCTACGGGGAGAGAGAGGGGGCTTCCCGCCCCCGATCTCCCCGCGCGGCGGTTTTACCTATAGGGAGGTGAACCTGCATGGCCCGGAAGCATCCGTGGGTGAGCGCGCTGTTCCTTGCGCCGGTAACGCTGGCTTTTTTGCTGATCATGGTGATCCCCTTTGTGCTGGGCATCTATTACTCGTTTACCGACTTCAACGGCGTGCGCTCGGTGTTGACCCTTGTGGGGATAGACAATTACCGCTCCATGTTTGCCGACGTTACGTTTTTGCACTCGTTTTTGCTTACGGTGCAATACACGGTGATCAACATCGTGCTGGTGAACGTGGTGGCGTTCCTGCTCTCGCTGTTGGTAACCAGCGAGGTGCCGGGCCGCAATTTTTTGCGCTCCGGCTTCTTTGTGCCCAACCTAATCGGGGGCATCGTGCTGGGGTACCTGTGGCAATTTGTGTTTAACAATGTGCTAACCGGCATCGGCAGGGACTTGGGGATCGCCTGGCTGAGCAGATCGTTTATCGGCGACAGCGGCACGGTGATTTGGGCCCTGTCCTTCGTTACCACGTGGCAGTACGCCGGGTACATCATGCTGATCTACGTGGCGGCCATCCAGGGTATCCCGGCCAACCTGATGGAAGCCGCCAGCGTGGATGGCGCCAGCTACCCCCAGCGCGTATACAAAATCCTGATGCCGATGATGGCCTCGGCCTTTACCATTACCACTTTTTTAACGCTGACAACCTCCTTTAAGCAGTTTGACCTAAACTTTGTGTTGACCAACGGCGGCCCGGCGTCGCTGTTTATGGGCAGGGCCTCCAGGTCCAGCCAGCTGTTGGCCCTGAACATTTACAATACCGCCCTTGCCTCCAACCGCTGGGGAGAAGCCCAAGCGCGGGCGGTGGTCTTCTTCTTGACGCTGGTGGCGGTATCGCTGGTTCAGGTGTGGATCAATAAGCGCAGGGAGGTGGAGATGTAATGGCACAGGCGGTATCCGTGCAAGAGCGCAAGCGGCTGCGCGAAGGGCCTTCCGCTACCAGCAAAACGCTGGTGGCCATCGCCGGCTTCGTGCTGTTTACGCTGTTTATGCTGCCCTTCGTGTTGGTGGTGATCAACTCCGCCAAGACCACCGTCGAAATCTCGCTAAACCCGGTGGCGCTGCCCACCGATTGGAGCCAGATCTTTACCAACGTGGCGGGGGTAGTCAACAACCCCAACTTCTCCTACTGGAGCGCCTTCCTGGACTCGGTGATCATTACCACCCTTTCGCTGGTGGTGATCGTGGTGTTCTCCGCCATGGGGGCGTGGGTGCTGGTGCGCAACAAGGCCTGGTGGTCTACGGCGCTCTTTATGGTGCTTGTGGCCGCGATGGTGGTGCCCTTTCAGGTGATCATGTTGCCCCTGGTGCAGTGGCTGCGCATCTTTGGCGACTTGATTGGCATTGGGCTCAACAGCAATTACCTGGGCATCGTGCTGTGCTACCTGGGGTTTGGCGCCTCGCTGAGCATGTTCATATTCCACGGCTTTATCAAGGGCGTGCCCTTGGAACTGGAGGAAGCCGCAGATATCGACGGCTGCTCCCGCGCGGGGGTGTTCTTCCGCATCGTGCTGCCCCTGCTGCAGCCCACGGCGGTGACCGTGATGATCCTCAACGGCATCTGGATTTGGAACGACTTCCTGCTGCCGCTGTTGGTGCTGGGCGCCAACGGCAGGGTGCAAACGCTGCCCCTGGCCGTCGCCTCCTTCGCCGGGGCCTTCATCAAGCAGTGGGATTTGATTCTTACCTCCACCCTGCTGGCGATGCTGCCCATCATCGTGTTGTTCCTGTTTGCCCAGCGCTACATCATCAAAGGAATGGTGGAGGGGTCGATCAAATGAGCAAGTACGGCGACGCAATCAAGGTTATGAACGAACGGTTTGGCCGCGACATGCTGATTTCCGTCGCAACCGTGGACGGCGGCCGCCCCTTTGTGCGCACCGTGGACGCCTACTATGAGGAGGGCGCGTTTTACACGGTGACCTACGCCCTCTCCAACAAAATGAAGCAGATCAAGGCCAGCCCCGAGGTGGCCGTGTGCGGCGAGTGGTTTACCGGGCACGGCGTCGGCGAGAACTGCGGTTATGTCCGCGACGAGCGCAACGCGGCCATCATGGCAAAACTGCGTGTGGCGTTTGCCGCGTGGTACGGCAACGGCCACGTAAACGAGAGCGACCCGAATACCTGTGTGCTGCGCGTCCGCCTTACAAATGGCGTGCTTTTGAACGAAGGAACGAGGTACGAAGTGGATTTTGTGAACCGTACCGCGTAGGCATTACAGTACGCCCTCCAGGGCCAGCAGCGCCGCCTTTCGCTCCAGGCCGCCCGCGTATCCGGTCAGCGAGCTGTTTGCGCCCACCACGCGGTGGCAGGGGACGATCAGGCTGATGGGGTTGCGGCCCACCGCGCCGCCCACAGCCCGGGGCGCGCTCGCGCAGCGGCCGGCCAGCTCTGCGTAGGTCACGGTGTGGCCGCGGGGTATCCGCTGCAGCGCGGCCCACACCCTTTGCTGGAAGGCGGTGCCCCGCGGGGCGAGCTTTGGCGGCGCGACGGGGTCGCGGCCCGCGAAATAGGCGGCCAGCCAGGCCTGCGCTCCGTCCAGCGCGGCCGCGTCGCATGCGTCGCAGGCCGCGTTTAGCCAAGCCTCGGCCTGCGGGGGGAAATAGCGCTGGCCCAGGAACCACAGGCCGCGGAGCGCGCCCTCCTCGGCGGCGGCCAGCATGTCGCCCAGCGGGGTGGGCAGGATGCGTGCGGTCATGAAATGATCCTCCTTTGCGTGAGTCGTTACGAGTTACGAACGCGAATCAAGGGTAGGGCGCGCCGACCTCGACGCGCCGTCGTATTGCATCAAAGGCGTGTTATTTGGGGCGAATCACGGCGCGTCCGGTGGCCGCGCCCTACAATATTGTCAAAAAAGCGATTCAAGAATGGTCAACGTACCCGCGCCGGCGTCTACCCGGCAGCGCACGCCCAGGGGCAGCGTGAGGGTGGGGCAGCGGTGGCCGCAGGGCAGGCCGGTGATCGCCGGCTTGCCGCAGGGGATCATCACCTCGGCCAACACCTGCTCCAGGGTGAGGCCAAAGTCCGGGTACTCGGGCTCGCACCGGGTGAACCCGCCGAACACCACGGCGGCGCAGGCGTCGAACACCCCGGCCAGCCGCAGGTGGGTGAGCATGCGGTCCACGGCGTAGGTATACTCGCGGATCTCCTCGATAAACAGCACCTTGCCGGCCATGGGGGGCAGGAAGGGGGTTCCGCACAGCGCGGCGATCAGCGACAGGTTGCCGCCGATCAGCGTGCCCTCGGCCACGCCGGGGTGCAAGCAGGCGGGCGCGGGCTCACCGGCAGGCAGGGGAAGCGCCCCCAAGGGATCGGGGCACAGCAGCGCGCGCAGCAGCTGGGCCCGGGAGAAGGGATCCAGCAGCGCGTCGGAGGCGGCCATGGGCCCGTGCAGCGTGGGGAAGCCGCATCGCGCGTGGATGGCGAGGTGCAGCCCGGTGATATCGCTGAAGCCGATGAGGGGCTTGGGGTGGGCGCGCAGCAGCCCGCAATCGATGCGGTGCAGCAGCCGATGGACGCCGTAGCCGCCGCGCACGCAATGCACGGCCCGGATGGAATCGTCGGCAAACATGCGGTGCAGGTCGTCCAGGCGCAGCGCGTCGCTGCCGGACAGGTAGCCGTGCGCCGCGCCCACGCTTTGGCCCAGCACCGGCTCAAAGCCCAGGGCCGCCACGCGGGCGGCCAGGGCCTCCGGGGTCATGGCGGGATCGCGGATCGCCCCCGACGGGCCGATCAGCCCGACCCTGTCGCCGGGCCGGAGGGGGACGAGCGGGGCACATTTTGCTTGGCTCATGTGCAGAAATGGATGAAGCGCAGCGCCTCGGCATAGTCGGCGGTTTCAAACAGCACCGAGTGGGGGCCGGTTTTGCGCGCGCCCGGATAATGGCTGTTGCGCTCCGCCTGCCCGTGCTTGCGGTAGGTGATCTCCACGTCGAACCGGCCGGGCAGCGGGTACAGGAACGCCGGCGGATCGGCGGAGGCGGCGGTCACGGCGGCCTTGGCGGCCTCGCGGATGCGCTCTACCGCCTCGTCGGGGTGGAAGAGGCTTTGGGTGGCCTCGCCCATGCCCCGGCCCACCGCCACGGTGTGGATGCGGGGATTGACCGCCCGGATGCGCTCGCACAGACCCTCGTCGCCGGTCACCAGCAGCACCGGCGCCCCCACCGACGCGGCGATGAGGCAGTTGACGGTGAGCTCGGAGGCGGGCTCCCCGTTGATGGTGAGCAGCGTTAGGGCGGTGCTCAGGGTGTGGGCGAGGGGGTTGGCGTCGGAGCCGGCGGGGCTGTGGTAGCCGGTAAAGAGCACGCCGTCGAAGGAGGAATCCAGCCCGGACACCATCATGTGCGGGTCTTGGGTCCAGCCGGACAGCACGCGGGCGCACCGGGGCAGCGCCGAGGGATCCACGTTGCGCGCGCTGCCGTGGGCGTCCTTTACCAGCACCTCCTCCGCGCCCGCGTCGATGGCGCCCTGGCACGCCGCCGCCACCTCCCGGGTCATCTGCCGCGCGAAGTACCCGTAGCCCGGCTTGGCGATCGACGTTTCGTCCCAGTGCGAGATACCGCAGGTGCCCTCGATGTCGGCGGAAAGAAACAGTTTGCGCAGTTGCTTCATTCGGGGATCCTCCTATTCCTTTGTTGACAGCTCCTTTGTTGACAGCAGTAGCAGCAGCTCCCAGGCCAGCGCCGCCTGCACGCGCGCCGCCGCGGGGATGCACGCCTCGTCCACCGCGAATTCCCTGGCGTGTAGCGGGGGGCCCAGCCCGCAGCCTATATTCCAAAAAAGGCCGCGCGCTTCCCGTGCAAAAAAGCTGAAGCTCTCCACGCCCAGGCTCGGGCGCTCGGCCGCGCGCACGCGATCCGCGCCGAGCATCGCGCGGCCCAGTTCCAGCGCGCGCCCGGTGAGCGCCGGGTCGTTGATCACCGGGCCATAGCCCTCGGTGAGCGTCGCTTCGCCTTCCCCGCCCAGCGCGCGGGCGACGCCCTCGGTGACCTCGGCAACGCGCCGCCTGAGGCGGTCGCGGGTCTCGGGCAGCAGGGTGCGCAGCGTGCCCCGCACCGTGACTCGGTCGCACAGGATGTTGGACGTGGTTCCGCCCTCGATGACGCCCAGGGACAGCACCGCGCTGTCCAGCGGGGAGGTCTCGCGGCTCACCAGGGTTTGCAGCGCGGTGATCACCTGGGCGGCGATGGCGATGGCGTCCACCCCCTGCTCGGGGTAGGCCGCGTGCCCGGCCCTGCCCCGCAGCGTGAGCGCCACGGCGTCGCTGGAGCCGTGGGCCACCCCGGGCCGCACGCTCATGTGCCCGGCGGGCAGCGCTGGGGACACGTGCAGGCCTACCACCGCATTCACTGTGGGATTCGCCATACACCCGGCGGCGATCATCTCCCGCGCGCCGCCGCTGGTCTCTTCCGCCGGCTCAAACAGCAGTTTCACGCTGCCGGGCATGCGCTCCGTGTGCGCCATCAGCAGCCGGGCCGCGCCCAGCAGGGCGGCCATGTGGGCGTCGTGCCCGCAGGCGTGCATCACCCCCGGCCGTTCCGAACGGAAGGGCGTTCCTTCCGGCTCCTCCACGGGCAGCGCGTCCATGTCGGCCCGCAGCGCCACCGTGGGGCCGGGCAGCGCGCCCCGGATCAGCCCCGCCACCGCGCGGCCCGCGCCGCAGGGCAGGCGCTCGATGCCCAGCGCTTCCAGTTCGGCTTGCAGGTAGGCCTGGGTCTCCCGCTCCTGGCCGGAGAGCTCCGGCCGGCGGTGCAGCGCGCGGCGGCGCTCGATGGCCCACGCGTCCAGCGCGGGGTTTGCCGCGGCGAGCGCGGCCAGGTCGCGGGGGCGGATCAGCATGGCGGGGACGCCTCCTTGTTCGGATCGAATCAGTCGGCATTCCTGCCCTTGCGGCGCGTGAAAGACCCTATGATCATCAGCACGATCAGTATGCCAAAAGAGAGGGCCGTGATCGCTAGCCCTGCATACAGATAGGGGGGCACGTATTCCAATACGGCGCGATGCTCGCCCTCCGGCGCCTCAAACGCCAGCAGGGCGCCGAATACCTTGATGGCAGGTACCGGGCGCTCGTTTATCCGTATGCTCCAGCCCTCGTCGTACGGGATCGTCGTCAGCATGATTTTCTTTTCGCCGGGGTTCACGATCGTCCCTTCGATGCGCGCGTCCGTGTGGCGGTCGATGCGATAGGCACAGGCGGATAGCGCGTCGACAGTATCGGCAAATACGCCCATGTCCTGGTAATAGAACAGGGAATCGCTTATGTATACGTCGTCTTCCCCCAGGAGTATCGTAAAGTCGATGAGCGCGTCGCCGTCATGGTTTCCCAGGTCCACGATATCCCAGCGGTAAATGTCAAAATACGCGCCCAAGGACCGGCCGTTTACAAAGAGTTCCGCCTGCATCGGTATGTCGGAGAGAAGATAGGCGTACAGGGGGTCTTCCCGCGTTACGCGTATGCTGTATACGATGGAGGCGTCCTGCTCCTTGTCCTGCTTAAAGTACCGTACGCCGCCCTCGTACGCCTTTGTGGAGAGGTTCGTGAGCGCGACGTCCTCGATTTGGGCGGGATGAAAAAGCTGCCCGCCGGGCTCGCCAACCATGGCCGCCCATAGGTTGTTTTGCAGCGCGAACACATTCTCTTCGTCCATGTCGACGGTCAACGCGTTCTCGTGCACCAAAAAACCCAGGGGGAGCGCGTAGGGGTTTTGGTAAACCCGGGTATCGCCCTGTTGCCACAATGGAGTATAAGGCTTTGCCGTTTCTTCTTTTGTTAACAAGTACTTGACGCCAAGCAGGCTGTCGACGGAAACGGTGGAGCCCCGATCGTAATAGGCCCAATGAGCGATGTTGCTAAAGCCCATTTTGCCCATAAAAGCCTTCACGGACCGCTTTTCGCTGGAGCTAAAGTGGCTGAGCCCGCGATAGCGGAGCAGCATTGCATCGTTATGAGAATATTGGTATGTTTTTTCCATGCGATACAAAGAGGAGTCGCCGGATTGGATGGCATCGACAATGGGTTCGTTGGCTTGCACAAAGCCGGCGTACTCGTCGTGATTGGCATAGTCCGCCCAGCTCAAAGACAGGTAGGCGTTCGCGCCCAAATCGAGCAGGCAGATGCACAACAGAGCCGCGATCCGGGTTTTTTTGCGTTTGGGATGCGTTGCGTACAACACCACGATGATCATCACCAAAAAGAGGACGCTGGCGTAGATCTTTACCCAGTTTAAATGCGCGTATTGAAATCTTTCCACAAGCGCGGAAACGAGCAGGATCACAACAAAGATGGGGATGCACAGCTTGAAGAACTGGGCGGGCCTCGTATGTTTGTAGCCCTGGAAGGCCACCGATATCAGCAGGAAGGAAAAAAGAAAGCTGTATCGGTATGGAAAGCCCGTGGGGGAAGCGAATCCGTGCCAAACCTGGTTGAACGCGCCAACGTAGAAGGACGCGCACAGTATGAATACCAATAGGCCCGAGCCAAGCCTCTTGCGCAGAGGCAGCTCGCCGTTTACGAAAAAAACGATGCAAAACAGGAGGACAAGCATGCCGCCGTACACATTGGGGAGCCCGTACTCCATTTGATGGCCGCTGTAGCTTCCGATGTAGAATTTGGAGAACAAATCAAAAAGATGGAAATTGGGCGAAAAGGCGTTTCGCAAGGCATCCAGCGAAAACACCGCCTTTCCCCCCTGCAACGAGTGAAGCAAGGGCAGCGTTACAAACGCCGACAAGCCGCCCGCCAAAAGCGAAGCCCACCCGAACCGGATGATCGAAGAGAAGCGTTTGCGCTTCGGCGCGGGCGGGGGATCCCCAAAGAACAGCAAATAGCAAAAATACAGCGCCGAAAACAGGCAGAGCATGAACCCGGTATAGTAATTCGCGATGATCGCCAGGCCCAATGAAACGATGTACACAAAGGGCGAGCGCTTGTGATACAGCTTTTCAATGCCCAGCACAACGATGGGCAGCAGTATCACGGCATCCATCCACAAGATGTGCGGGGAGTGCACGATGGTGTACGCCATGAGCGCGTAGGCCGACGAAAAGAGGAGGGAGCTCCACCGCGCGCCCTCCCGGTTTAAGAACACATGCATCGTAAGGCCGCACAGGCCGATCCGCATCAGCTGCAAGCCCATTACGGCCAGGGGCAGGCGGGCGGTATCCAATGGGAGCAAGAGCAGGTTCAAGGGGCTGGAAAGATAGTAAGCGCCCAGGCCGATCATGTCTCCGCCCAAGTTTTTAGAGAAGGTGTACAGCAGGCTCCCGCCGTCCAAGATGGTTTTGCGGTAATACGAAAGAAAGCTGATGTATTGCCAGCGTAAATCCGTGAACAGCACCGAATTCTCCCCAAACGGGTAGATGCGCAAAAATCTGTACACGATCAACAGAACCAAGACAGGCAATACAAAGGCCGCGATGCCGGCAAGGGCCCTGTTGCGATAGGAAATTCTTTTCATAAAGAGCGGCAAGCCTCCGTGAACGTTTTGTCTTTGTTAGTCAAAAGAATAGCATGGTTTTTGTAGATATGTCAACAATGCCCCGGGGGATGACGGGCCCTGCATTGGTATTACTTGCGGTTGCACGCCACTTGCCCTTGTGGTATCATGCTAGGGGGCGCGCCGCGGCCTCCACATGCTTTTTGTCTCCCTGCGCATACTGTTACCAAACGATGTGCGGAGGGATGCGCATGAAGGTTGCGTTTCAGCAGGGGCTGGAAGGGCTGGCCGACGGCCTGAGCCAGATGGGCTTTGAGATGATCCCGCTGGGCCAGGAGCAGGAAACCGACGCCGTGCTGTACCGGCAGGGCATCGAGGTGGCGCTGCGCGCGCGGCCGTCCAAGCGCGGCGCGCTGCTGCTCAACGTGCACGGCCTGTCCACCGCGGAGACCGCGCAAGCGCTGCGCAGGCGCAGCAACGCGCAAATCTTTTAGAGCGCCCCAAGCGCGGCCGGGGCGCGCATGGGAGGAGAAGCATGCTCATCAAGCAGTCCCGCCCCAAATCGCCGTGGCGCGCACGGCTCCTGCTATTGGGCGCGGTGGCGGCGATTGTGGGCGCGTTTTTTTTGGTGCGGGCCTTTAGCAGCACCGGCCAGGCCATCGTGCGCATGAACAATGTGCTCCCCTATCAGCACATCGAGCCCATCGGCAACGACATACTGGTGTACGACGGCGCCATACTCCACCGCATAGCCGCCAACGGATCGCGGCGCTGGTTTTTCCATGCCGGCCTGGCCGCCGGATACCACACCAGCGGCAGGCATGTAGCGGTGTGGTCGGCCAATCAGCTGTATATATTGGATGCCAACTCCGGCCGCGCGGTGTTCAACGACCGCATGGAGGCCCCGGTGCAGTTTGCCCGCGCCGGTCAAAACTATGTGGCGGTGTTTGTGGGCGAGAAAGACAGGGGCTCGGTGTATGTGCTGGACAACCAGGGCCGGCGGGTGGACACCGTGGAGGTGCAGAACACCGCGCTGATGGACATCGGCTTCTTTTCGCAGCCCCGGGAGATGATGTGGGTGCTGGGCCTGGAGGTGGACGGCACCGTGCCGGTCGCCACCCTGCAAACCTTTGACCCCGGCTCGCTGGTAACAGGCAGCGCCACCCTGGGCGAGCAGCTGGTGTACCGCGTGTACTTTCACAACGGCCAGCTGCGCACCGTGGACACCCGGCGGATCAACACCTACGACTACCGGATCAAGGAGACCGCCCCGCCGGTGCTCATATACGGCTGGTACATGCAGGATGTGCGCGTGATCAACCGCGAGCTGTACCAGCTGCTGGTGCCCATGCCCAACGAGGACGGCGCGATGCACTTTTCCGACCTGCGCCTGATCCACGGCGATACCGACCGCGTGCTGCACCTGCCCGTGCCCTGCGTGGGCGTGGTGCTGGGCAGCAGGGGGGTGCACGCCTTTGCCGGCTCCAAGGTATATACCGCCCGGTACGGAGAAATCAGCTTTGTGCCCACCGAATTGGGCGTGCATGCGAGCAGGGTGATCGGCATCACCCAGAACGACCGGGCGATCGTGGCGGACAACAACGACGTGTATCTTGTTCAATTACCCAATTAAGCACAAGTGATGGAGGCGCCGCTCATGAACATCGTGGATATCATCATACTCGGTATCATAGGCATCGGCGTGCTTTTTGGACTGTACAAGGGCTTTGTGAACTCGGTGTTCGGGCTGCTGGGCGTCTTTTTGGCGCTGATCATCGGCTACATCGCCTATCCGCAGCTCGCCCAAGCCCTGCAAGACAACGAGGGCCTGGTGCGCAACCTGATCCACTATTCCGACGCGTCCTCCCGCATACAGGATCTGGAGCTCTCGCAAACGCCGGTGGCCGGCATCTCCCAGCAAGCCCTCGACGAGATCATGGCCCGCGCCAACCTGCCCCAGCCCTTTGACGATTTTGTGCGCGTCAACGTGCTCGAGCAGGTGTTTGCGCCCTTGGGCAGCGTGAACGTGTCCGATTACTTGAACCAAACCCTGATCGCGGTAACGCTCAACATCCTGTGTTTCCTCGCTTGCTTTGGGGTGGCGTATGCCGCCGTGATGCTGCTGGTGCACCTGCTGGGCTACGTGTTCCGCATGCCGGTGCTCAAGCATTTCGACCTGCTGCTGGGCGGGCTGCTGGGCGGGCTGCGCGGCGTGCTGCTGGTGTTTGTGCTCTTTGCCATCGTGCCGATATTGCTCACCGTCTCGCCCATCGAGCAGGTGTCCGCCGCCATCGACGAGTCGCGGTTCGCCTCCACCTTTTACCGAACCAACCTGATTCAATCGATCATGCAGGGGACGCTGTTTTAGCGGTTTGGCCAAACGATTATAAAAAAGGGGCTGTAGTGATGCGATCATGCTACAGCCCTTGGCCTATGTACGGGCGATCAATACGCTTTCGCCAGCGCGATTTCCGTCCCGATCTCTATCGTGCATCCGGGCAGAAGCTTGGTGAGGGCGGCGCGCTGATCGGGCGTCACCTCAAAGCCGGTGAGGCGCAGCTCGGTTAGGCCGGTCAGCGAGCGCAGCGGCGTGAAGTCGGGCAGCCTGCCTTCCCCCGCAATCTCCAGCCTGGTGAGCTTGGTGAGCCGGGTCAGCGGGCTCAGGTCGGCGGGGAGGCCGGGAGGCAGGTTGAAGCGCAGCTCGGTGAGCTCGGACAGCGGCGCCAGCAGGTAGGGCGACACGCCCCCGGAGGTGAAAAAGTGCAGCTTTTCCAACTGGGGCAGCGCGGCGAGCACCCGCGGGCTCTGCTCGTTTTCGGCATACACATGCAGCACGCGCAGGTTGGGCAGCGCCAGCAGCACGTGCAGGTCCCGCGGCGCGCCCGATACGCTCAGCCAGGCCAGCTGCGGCAGCGCCGCCAGCGGATCCAGGTTGGCGACCGGGTTGCCGGTGATGTCCAGCTTGGTGAGGGTGGACAGGGCCGCCAGCGGGGCCAGGTCGGCCACCCGGTTGTCGGAAAGATCCAGGTGCATCACATCGGTAAGGGCGGCGAGGGGCTCCAAGTCGTCGATATCTTGCCCGGGGAGCAGCACCACCAGGTCGTGGGCCTGCAGCGCTTGCTTGCCGATCCATATCTCGGGGGGAGGGGCGGGCTCGGCGCCCGTTCCGCCTTCCGCCGCCGCTTCGGCGCTCAGCGCCGCCCGCTGCGGAAGCAGCGCAATCTGGCTCTCGGGCACCGGGCATCCGTGCACGGTTAGCAGGGCCAGCGAAGGCAGCTCCAGCACCGGCGAGAGATCGGTGAGCGGGTTGCGGTCCACGTGCAGGCTCTCCAGCGCCGTGAGCGCGGCCAGCGGCGAGAGGTCTTCCACCCGGTTGCCGGCGACGGACAGGCGGGTGAGCCTCCCGGCCTTTGCCAGCAGCGATATGTCGGTGATTTCGTTGTTTTGCAGGGACACCCGGGTTAGGCGCGGCAGGTTGTCGAAGGGCGACAGGTCGCTGATGTTGTTGTTGTCCAAATGGAGGGTGCGCAGGTACATGAGCGGGCGCAGCGGGAGGATATTGGAGATGCCGCAGTCCTGGGCGTCCAGGTGCTCAAGCCGGGCGATGGCGCTCAGGGGCTTGAGGCTGCGCACCGGGTTGCCGGAAATCGAAAGCTCGGACAGCTTGGTGAGCTTGCCGATGGGGCCCAGGTCGGTGATCCGGTTGCCCGATACGTCCAGCCGGGTGAGCTTGGTTAGGCGGCGCAGGCTGGAGACATCGGTGAGCCCCGCGTCGGCGAGGGTCAGCGCCCGCAGCGAGCCGAGAAAGGCCAGCGGCGACAGGTCGTCCAGCTTCACCCCGACGATCATCAGCGTCTCCAGCCGCTTGAGCGAGGCCAGGGGGGCGAGGCTTCGCAGGGGGTTGCCGTCCAGCGCCAGCTGGGTCAGCCTGGTGAGGTCTCCCAACGGGCCGATGTCGGCCACCTGGTTGTGCCGCAGGTTGAGGGTTTTTAGGCTGGAAAGCCCCTTCAGCGGCGAAATATCGGCGATCTGGTTGCCGCTGAGGTTCAGGCTTTGCAGGGAAGACATCTCGGCGAGGGGCGAGAGGTCGGTGATCTGGTTGCCGCTCAAATTCAGGTGGAGCAGCACCGGCAGCTTTTGCAATTCGGAGATGTCGGTCAGGCCCCGGTTGGATAGGTCCAGGGTGGTGACGCCGGTGGTCACCGTTTGGCCGTATATCTCCACCTCTACCACGCCGGGCGCGTGTTTCGAAGAGGCCTGGGCGGCCGGCGCGCACCAAGCGACGAGGGTGGCGCACAGGCACAGCGCCGTCATGCCGCGCCAGCCGCGCGCGGATCGCCGGGTGTGTGGCATAGAGATCATCCTTTCGCCTGCGGCATCGTAGGGCCTGTTTCATAGGGCCTATTTGGTAGGGCCTATTATACCACAGAAAGAAGGATCTCCTTAAGCATGAAGCAATTTTTAAGAAAATATGACTTTTTTATAACGCGATTCAGTAAAGGAACACCGCGCCTTCCCGCGGGGGCAGGCGCAAGAGCGTTGCGCCGCCTTGTATGCCGTGGGGCACGCCGCTCAGCGCATCCACCGCCGAAGCGTGGGCGGCCAGCGCGCCGGGCAGCGGCAGCGTGACCTCCACCGCCGCGTCCGCGGTGTTGAGCGCCACCAGGGCGCACTGCCCGGCGTCCTCCCGCAGGTAGGCGTACACGCCGTTTTCGCCCACATGCCAGGTGCGGAAGGTTCCATATCGCAGCGCCGGGCTGCCGTTGCGCAGGGCGATCAGCTTTTTGTACCAGGCGTGCACCGGGCTGTTCTTCACCCGCTCCCAGCGCATGCTGTGGCGGCAATGGGGATCGTTTCCGCCCTCCATGCCCAGCTCGTCGCCGTAGTACACGATGGGCGCGCCGGGCGCCGTCATTTGAAACAGGGCCGCCTGCCGCAGCCGGCGCACCTCGCCGCCGGCGCGGGTCAAAAAGCGCATGGTGTCGTGGGTGCCCAAAAAGTTCCACAGCACCTCTTGGGTGGCGTGGGGATACAGCGCCATGGCCCGGTTGACCCGGGCGTCAAAGGTGCGCAGATCCAGCGTGTCCTCGGCAAAGAAGCCCCATATGGCGCGGGAGAGCACGTAGTGCATGGTGCTGTCGAACATATCGCCCACCGAGAGCCACTCCCGGGAGTCGTCCCAGCACTCGGCCACCAGGATGGCCTGCGGGTTCTCCGCGAGCACCGCCTTGCGGAACTGGCGCCAGAAGTCGGGCCACACCTCGGGGGATACGTCCAGCCGCCAGCCGTCTACCCCGCAGGTGCGCAGCCAATGCCGCCCCACCTCCAGAAAGTAGGCCGCGGTCTCGGGATCGGCGAGGTTGAGCTTGGGCATGTAGGCGCACTCGCCAAAGGTGGCGTAGCCGCTCGGGTAGCGGGGATCGAAGAAGAACCAGTGATAGTACTCCGAAGCCGGGCCCCGCGCAAGGGCGTCCGCAAAGGGCGCGAAGGAGGTGCCCGCGTGGTTGAACACCCCGTCCAGCACGATGCGGATACCGGCCTCGTGCAGGGCGTCGGTGAGCCGGCGCAGGTCGCCGGCGGAGCCCAGCAGCGGATCGATGGTGAAATAATCGAAGGTGTTGTAGCGGTGGGAGGTGTCGGAGACGAACAGGGGCGTCATGTACACCAGGCCCACGCCCAAGTCCTGTAAATAGGGCACCGCTTCCAGCATGCCGGCCAGGTTGCCGCCGAACCGGTACTCGTTTTGCACCTTCTCGGAGCCCCAGGGCTCGATGCCGGCCTGGGCCGGGCCGCTGCGGCGGAAGCGATCCGGGAAGATCTGATATCCGGCCACCCCCCGCGCCCAATCCGGCTTTTTGGCCGGCGTCCAGGCGTGGGCATAGGGGAACCACTCGGGGGGAGTGGCCGCCATCTGTTCGGGGGTGCGCCAGCCGTCCTGGTCCAGGTACAGCTCGCGCCCGTCGCTGCGGAACAGAAACAGGTAGTGGATGCGCCGGTCATCGGGCATAAAGGCCGCCTCGTACCACTGATGGAGCTCATCCTGCCACATGGGGCGCATCGCGATGCCGCCGGTGGGGATTTCTCCTGGGGCGGGGGTATACATGCGCTTGTGGCACAGCAGCACCTGATCCCACTCGCCCACCGCCGTGCGGATGCGGATGCAGATACGGCCGTCGGGCAGGGTGTGACGGTATTCCAGCCAGGGTTGATGTTGAACGGCCGAAAGTGTGATGTTGCGCATGGGAACCCTCCTGTCTGTTGTCTGGCGGCGGGACGCCGAGGGCGGCGTCCCCTACAGGGATTGCCGCATTGTTTTTTGTAGGGGCGGCCTTTGGCCGTCCGCCGCAACCTAATTTGCCGCGACCTGCGGACGCGCAAAGCGCGCCCCTACAGGGTTTGCGCGGCATTCATCTTTTTTCGTAGATGTCTACCCCATACGGCTGCATCGGGCGCGCCTCCCCCGTGTCCACCGAACCGTCCAGCGACCAGATCAGGCGCCACGTGCGGTCGGGCATCCGCAGGGATTGCTCGGTGGGCTCCAGGTTGACGCACACCAGCAGCGATTGTTCGGGGGTGGATCGCTCCCACATCGCCACGCGGGGATTGCCGCTGTCGCGGGCGGAGAAATCCCCCTCCCGCAGCGCCGGGTAGGCCGCCCGGGCCGCGATCAGCGCGCGATACGCCGAGAGCAGCGACGCGGGATCCTTCAGTTGCACGTCCACCGGCACGGTCTTGGCGTTGTAGCGGCTCTCGCGCCAGCGGGTTTGCAGCGGGTCGTCCCCGCCCCAGAGCATGGGGGTGCGCTTCTCCTCGTCGGGCCCCGCGCCCTGCATGCCGATCTCCTCGCCGTAGTATATGAAGGGCCTGCCCGGCAGCAGCAGGTACAGGGCCGCCGCCGCCCGGCCCATGCCCGCGTCGTTGCGCAGCGCGCCGGCAATGCGGTCTTGATCGTGGTTGGAAAGGAAGGGCGCGTCCACAAAGGAACCGGCCTGCTCATGGAGTTGCAGCCGCCGCTGCAGGTTGCCCAGCCACAGCTCCGCCGATCCGCCCCTGCGCAGCAGGTTGGCGATCTCCTCGCCCAGGTCGAAGTGGAACACGCTGCCCAGCGCGGCGCCGATGTGTACCCGCTCGTCGATGGGTTCCCAGGCCTCGCCCACCAAGATGCAGTCCGGATTGACGGAGCGGCAGTGCTCGGCGAACTCCCGCCACCATGCGGCGCTGGCCGCTATGTCTTGCACGGAGCCGGTTTCGCCGGAACCGTAGATGTGGCTGGCGGCGTCCAGGCGGAAGCCGTCCACCCCCAGCTCCAGCCAGAAGGAGGCGATGTCCTTCATCTCCTCGCGCACGGCCGGGTTGTCGAAGTTCAGATCGGGCATGCCTTCCCAAAAGATGGCGTAGTACCAGCCGTCGCCCCGCCGGTTCCATACCGGCCCTCCCCACATCTGCCGCTCCAGGTTGATGGAGGGATCCTGGCCGTCGGTCCAGTGATACCAGTCGCGCCTGCCCGGATCCAGGAACCACGGATGCTCCCAGGAGGTGTGGTTGATCACCAGGTCCAGCAGCACCTTCATGCCCCTGGCGCGGGCCTGCTCCAGCAGCTCGATCATATCGTCCATGGCGCCGTAACCGGGCGATACGGCGCGGTAGTCGGTGATGTCGTACCCGTGGTAGCTGGGCGAGGGGAAGGTGGGCATCAGCCACAGCCCCTCCACGCCCAGGGTGTCGGACAGGTAGTCCAGCTTTTGCGTGAGGCCGCGCAGATCGCCCACGCCGTCGCCGTCGCTGTCGGCAAAGGCGCGCACAAAAATTTCGTAATACACGCCCGATTTCGGCGCTTGGGCCTGTGCGCCGGGCAAGCAGAACACGCAGGCCAGCGCCGCGATCCATAGGCCGATCCATACCCCTTTGCGCATGCAAACCCCTCCCGTTGTGCAATCGTTTGTACACAGTATGCGGCATTGTTCGTGGGATGTCAAGTAGGGGCCGATGCCCACATCGGCCCGCACGCTTCGTGATGTGATCAGGTATCGCGGGCCGATGTGGGCATCGGCCCCTACTACGCTGCAACACTAAAATCTTTACAGATAGTTCGTTGGGAACAGAATCCCTCCACCGCTGCGGCGGTCCCCCTCCCTTTGGCAAGGGAGGTTGGGATTAGGAACGGCAATCTCACCAAAACTCCTTACCCCCCCCCCTTGCCAAAGGGGGGAGGGCCACCGCAGTGGCGGGGGGATTCTCCACAGGCGGTTTTCTACATCTTGCTTTGCAAAGATTTAGATGTTGCAGGATACTACCGCGAACCAACACCGCCCCCTCTCCGCTGGGGAGAAGGGGCGGTGTACTCGCTATACGTCCAGATCCTCGTCGCGGGGGCGCGGCGGCGGCGCCGGCTTGTTTTGTGGGTTTTGCGGGTTTTGTGCGCGGGGGACGCGGGGCGGCTGGTTGGGATCGGGCCGCTGCTGCGGGGGCTGCTGCGCCGGCCTCGCGTAGGGGTTTTGCTGGGGCTGCTGCCCGGTGGGGCGCGCCTGCGCGCCGGGTTGCGGCCTGGCGGGGGGCTGGCCGTTTTGAGGCCGCTGCTGGGACTGGGAAGCGGCCGCGCCACCCACCGGCGGGATCCGGCCTGTGCCGCCCATCGGCGGCGTGCGGCCCGTGTTGCCCGCTCCGCCTGGCGGGGGCACGCGGCCCCCGTTGCCCACGATGGTGGAGGCGCCGCCATCCCGCGGGATGGGCTGGGTTACGGCCCGGCGCTGGCCTTGGGGGCCGGCTTGCGCCCGCGCCGCGGCGCTCTTGGCTTGTGCCTTGCGCTTGCTGTTTTGGTATTGCACGTAGCCGTACACCCCGGCCGCGCCGCCCATGAGCACCACGCCCAACACCAGCAGCAGCACCGGCGAACCGCCGGAGTTCTCCTCGTCGGTCAGGAGTGCGGGGGGCGGGGTGGAAAACAGGTCTTCCGGATCGGCGAAGGGATCGGGGGTTTCGGTGGGCTCCGCGGTCTCCTCCGGCACGGGGGAGGCGGTGCTGTAATCCGGCAGCCCGTCGCGGATGTTGTTGCTCCAGCCCTCCTCGATGGCGATCAGATCGGCCAGGCCGCCGGTGCCGTGGCTGGGCGTGGAGGGGATGGTGACGTTTACGTTGCCGCCTCCGCCTCCGCCCCCACCCCCGCCGGGGGTCTGATTTTGGAGGTTGCGGATGAAGTCATTGTACTGGGAGATGGTCATGTGGTTTACGTAATCGCCGCGGATGAAGCCCACCGTGCCCTGGACATCCACCTTGTACCAGGTGTGGCCGTCGGAGCCGGTGGAGGTGCCCAGTATGAGCACCAGGGCGCCCGCGTTGAGGGACCTGAGCCGGGTGGCCGATGTGCTCGCGCTGGAACGCAGGTTTACGGCGTTGGTTTTGATGGTGCCGTAGCTGGACAGGGTGCTGGGGGTCACCGGCTGCGGGGTGTACACCGGGGTGGGCGCGGGGGTGCTCATCTTGCTGATGTGCTCGCGCTCCTCCGCGCCGGTCATGAACCGGGCGGTGGCGGCCAGTATGTAGCCGTACCGGTTGTTGTACTGTATCAGGTGCCACGGGCGGCCCTCGTCGTCGTACACCTGGGTAAACACGTACACCACGTCGTTGCGCATCAGCACGTCCTGGGTCGGCGCGGCGTGGATGCTGGGGTTCATGCGCACCGGCACGTTGTCGGCGATGGC
>Ga0123353_10004150_pt1 | contig 18593 bp, 6 predicted proteins | sample TergutLab28metaG_3_FD_92763 | JGI IMG/M metagenome (GOLD analysis project Ga0123353, IMG submission 92763) | Labiotermes labralis P3 segment gut microbial communities from Petit-Saut dam, French Guiana - Lab288 P3 | ecosystem: Host-associated > Arthropoda: Insects > Digestive system > Gut ... | reverse complement strand
TTTTCTCAATATATATATATATATATATATATATATATATATATTTATATATACGCGCGCGCGACATCGAAAATACGTACTATACAAACAATAATAGATTTTATTGCTCTTTATCCTCCCACACGTCACCCATGAAAAGGAAAAACCACATTACTTTTCATGTATCTGCCCACATATTTTAGTGTATTTTTAACTCGTGTTAATTAACCTTCTATATATATTGCTTTAAAGAATATCTAACGTACTTATACTCATTATTCACTGTTACAATTTTATTGTAATGATATATATGTGATATGGGACCCCACAATAAACACTGTTTGTTCGGCATGTAACTATGTTACTTCCAGTTAAGTCTTGTATCAGTCCGACGATGGGGTATTCAATCCGTAACGCGTGGCTATTTAGCTTGAGAAAATATATGTTGTGTTTTGACTGAAGAACTGTTATCTCTTAATTACAAATGTAATACATTCAGAACGTACAGTGAATATTGCATCGGCTTATGTTGCAGATAAATGTTATTAGAGTAGAAGAATACTGTCTTCTAGAATGTGACGCCATGTAATGTGGAAATTTACGTACTTTTGAAGGAACTTGTGTTTCTTGTGTATCAAATCTGAGGCCCAACTAGCATACTATTCGGTGGATACTAGACACTCTTCCGCAGCTAGAGCACCGTATACAGAATTGTAGACTAAGTGTACTGGCATTCTGTTTTATCAAGATCTCACAAACATTCTGGAGTTGCAATACGCGCCAGACGGAGAAATGTGGTATTCTGCATTTTCGCCTTGAACGCACGGTGTGTCCATTACTCGAATATCGATTTATGAATACCCTTATACAACGTGTAGTACAATTAATAGTCCTAGAATCATAATGAAACTACCAACTGAATACGGCAAGGTGCTGATACATACATATACTGGAGTTTGTTGGCGGCTGTCCGCAGTTCTGTTTGCTATATGAGTCGTTGCCGTGAGTTTAAGTGATGTATTACAGAAAACAGAGATTCACAGTTTGGCGGAGATAGTTTTATGAAGCAGAACCTTATAAAGTTTTATGAATCAGAACCTTAAAGAATGAGATAAACGTTTTATTCAGTTAAATATTTACGTATCTGAGAAGAAATGCATTCTGTCTGTTGGCATTCCAACACGTTGTATTTTTCAAAGCTTACGTTGACGACGAAATGCAGACATAATTAAATTAAGTGACATATTTTAAAAACCGCTAACCACTCTGTAACGTAATCAGTAAGTGAACGTGAGATACTTCTTGAACTAACTTTGTGACGTTATTTGATCCTGACATGTTTCGGCCCTTTGACCATACTCCAGGGGCACAAAATAGCACATACGTTTGCTGTTGAAGTTTGAATTGTAAAATTGTAGCGGTTGATTGATATTTATGTATAGTCTTTGTTTCTGTCAGTTATTCGGCCGTAGCTATGTAATTACTGTATCTCTACTGTACATCGTTACTTTAAAGAACTGCAACTGCGAACCGCAGCACCACGGGCCTTATGCATATCCTGTGAATTATTTAAGTACGTGTTACAGACTAGCTGTAATGTGTATAAACTGACTGGGACAGCGAGCGTGAGGTTTTGCTGGTAGTGCGTGTGTCGGTTCTGCTCCTTCACAAGACAGTTTCTTAAAATGTAAAACCAACCTAGCAACTCACTTCTAGTATAAGCAGGGACAATAGATTGCTAAAAGACCTATAAAGAATGACGTTTTGTGTAAGATTAATAGAAATTTAAGAAAAATATTTGTGTCTTTGTAGGTATCCTCCGTACCGAAGATACCGATAGAGTGAATTTATGTTGGGTTCTTGTGTCTGTGTCGAAGGGAGACTCTTGCTAGTTCCGTGTAGTAATGGTTGTGTTAATAAAGATATGGCCATTTGCTTTCAAAACGGTCTTGAAAGCTGATAATTCACTGAGCATGGGGCGATGTTGGCCTCACCTTCAAGCAGCACTCGTATTAGATGGAAATTTCTCATTTAGACGGGAATTTAATCACGAATCTTGCGCATGAGACTGGTCCTCTGACCTGCTGACTTATGGACAGACTCGTTGAACTAGTATTTTCTGACTTGTCAAGATGCTGCTTACGGCCTTTCGCTCAAATAACATGAACTATGTTTATGTTGACTTTCATCGTAGAGCCTACAATAGAATGTATTGTGTGATACGTAATGCTAATTTGATCCTGTACCAGACCTAGTTTTGATACTGCATTGCAGCGTGTACAGAAAGGATACTGCTCTTGGTAATGTAATTTGTCTGCACACGCGGTTGCAAGCCGTACACAGCGTACGGAGCAATGAAGGCGGTGGATGGATGATGCAGCAACGTCCGTACCCTTCACTGTGCTAAGTATAAATCTGCATAGCTACACGTTCTGTACGTGCTGCCATTTACGTGTAAATGTCACCTTCCAAATATCCGCTATCTCACAGCGGTGTTGCCGACGGTTTAGGTATTCTGGGATGTTACACCGTTACCAATCAGCACGGCGTAACATCGAAGGAGCCATGAATCTACTTTACGTCTACGTGCATCGTGATTGTTAACGTTACCTTCTTAAACGTCTTTCTGATAATACTTCCATTACTCTCTTGACGTTGCTGTGAATTTGCTCCCATGTTTCAAAACAACACCTTTATATAAGTTTTTTTTTTTTTTAATATTCTGCAATATCGATTTGTCTGACCGTATTTAGTAACTACGTGTACCAAACCTTGACGGAAATATGCTTTTTTTAATGTTTTGCTGACCGTGCATCTCAGTATATTTATCTTAGTAATCAACCAACTTGATGCACAAGATTTTGTTTTACAATAGGTTTTATTTCATGCCTCTACATGTTTCGAGCACCATGTTCTCATCATCAGAGGCTGTATAATACAATTTTGACCTCCTGATGATGAGCACATGGTGCTCGAGACATGTAGAGGCATGAAATAAAACTTATTGTAAAACAAAATTTTGTGCATCAAGTTGGTTAATTACTAAGATAAAGGTAATATGCTTGTTTGACAGTTTTGAAGGAACAATTTGGTATTGTTATAGACAAAACTATATCATTGTTGTTTTGGCCTGTGAATGACTCCAGGCTCACAGCCATTGTTTCGGAGTTTGGAGGGGGGGGGGGAGCAAAATGTCGGATTCTTACCACAGTAGTGAAGGGAGATCTGAATAAAATTTTTATCTCATATTTCGCTTGCCGCTGAGATATTTCAGGACCCTGTGTCGTGGGGTTTCTTGATCCCCATATCTCAGATCAGAAGCATTCCCACTTAATCACTTTCTTCCATGTTTGGAACAGTTTCGCGGGATTTCGTTTGAGCGTAGCTCGATAAATGTCTGTGGGAACAAACGTTCCAGACAAACATTGGGGTACATGCATTTACAACCAATACGTTTTTCTGTGTGTCGTACGGATTGCAAGATCATTCAGTTGTTACGCTTAACCTACTTTACCTAACTTGGTTGATATTGGCAGGTCGTGTGTGTTGGGCTACAAGCTCGTTAGAAATGTTTGTGGTAGCACAAGGAATATTAAACCTGTGTTGTTTCAGATCTGTAATACGATTCTTTATTCTTTGTCCTTAGTTTATTGGATAGTACTTTTAGTTGCTCACTTCATGTAGCGGTTTTTCCTAGTGAGTAAGTAATTGGAAATCATGCGAGCGGCGACAGCTTTGACCTAATTTAAGGCATGATCCCTGCAGGGAGTTGGGAAAACGCAGCGGAGATAGGTCGTGCCATGGCTGAGGCAGTCCCCGGCCTGTCCCCGCGCTTGCCCGGCTTCGGTTCCGAGTCAGTCCATGTGCGATTTATGGTGGACAGAGTGGCACTGGGGCAGGCTTTTCTGTGAGTGCTTGGGGTTACCTCTGTCTTCATCGTTCGACCAGTGCCCCATTTTCAGTCATCCATCGTATTACTGACTCTGTATAATATTGATAAATGACAATGTTGTTAAGTGACACAACTAGAAACAAGAGGGATACAAAGGCAGGTTAGCCAGCCTGTGGGCCGAAGGTTATATCATACCTCCGTGCTACGAAACAGTAATGCTGACTACTACGTCACGACGTACAGCATTGTTTTAAGACATTCCCCCCTTTGTTTGCAAACATGTGCTGGTCCCTTTCCACATAAAAGGTGAAGGTAAATTTCTGTCAGTGCACGCCATGAAAGCATTTGGGGGAAAGGAGTTATAGCTCCACTTATTTTTCAACCTCGGCACTGGATTTTGGTATGATCAGCTTTACTCACCGGCCGCTTTATCTCCTGGTGCTACACTCCCGGAATCCATTGAATAGAAAGCTGGTTGGACCCCACAGCTGATATTTACGTTTTTGAGGTAGATACAAATCTCTCTGCCTTACCGGGAATTGTGACTATTTGTTGGTCATCCAGCCCGCCGGTCACTATACCAATTGAGCTGTTCCAGCTCCCACCATTTCCCGTAACAATATAAAAAACTTTTTTTTTCCCCCACGTGAAAGTGTCTGGCTGTTAGGCTGGCCGTCGATAATGCATCGTGTGTCTTTTCAGCTTCAGCTTTCTCTCGCATTATGACAAGCCTCTAGTCATTCTTGTCCGAACATAGCCTCGCATACCACAGCGCAGCATGAGTTTGAAAAGTCTGTACGGCTGACAGAAATGGTGTTCACATCTTCTGTAACCTATTTTTATGGTGACCCCAAGCTAAGAAAGTTTATTGAAATTTGGTAGGGTAAGAAGGCGTGAACTCTTAGAAAACGCTTATTCGTTTGTAGACTGAAAGTCCAATATGGACCAAGTAATTATATCTTAGCTGCAATTATTACAATTACATATCCAGCGCTGCACTTGTGGGTGCAGCGCTGGATATGTAATTGTAATAACGATAGGTTTAAAAAAGTAATTCGTTTTCATGCATTAACGTTTGTGCGCAGTTTTAAAGTTGTAGGCATGAATAATGTGTAGAATTTTTAAGTCACACGTGTTGGAAGCGTGTGAAAGAGAGTAGCAGAGTTTCTGCGCGGTCGTTACCTACAGCTTTCCACAGTAAAGCTGCTTTGTAATACATCTCTGCCTTAGGCGTCGTGGGTTTCCCTTATCGTGACGTGTCGTGTTGAAAGTTTAGGTGTCATAGCGTTCATCAGGCAATAACTGTTATTCTCTTCACAGTTTTGCAGTAATAGCTGAAGTTATTGGATATAATGTAAATAAATGTGGCATTTGGGTTGAACTAAACATGAATGCCTCGCGTACTGCATCTGACATGTGACAGTTGTGTTTAGTCACTTCTGTGTATGTATGTATGTTGTATATTTACATAAATCTGAGATATTTTAAACTGTTTCTTGGTTATGAAATATCTCAAATGAAGATGCCACTCATATAATGGCGAGAGTTTCTTCTAATACAAATCCAATTATTGTAATTAATTATTTGTTTATTTTCCGTACAATATATTTAATGTCTGTTAGGCCGGGAAGTAGGCCTCCTGTATAAGGCATATTTAAATATATCAGAACTTTATTCCAGACCACGGGATCTCGATCTTATTTCTTAATATTTTTGTAGAAACGAAAGTAGATGCTCATGTATTCTGGACTGCATTAATGAACGGATACCTACAATATCAGAGACTACTGTATATCTTGTTTTCATCACCTTCAAAGTCATTCCCTCGGCTGTGTTCCTGCAGGTATGTTCTTTGCAGGAACCTCGACGTTTTTGGTTGGTTGGTATTTCGCCTGCTGACAGTTTTCGTGATATTGATGACTTGTTACAGAATGTACAATTTTTCTTGGATCTGTGGCATCCGCTGCAGGTTCTGCTGTTTGCATTTTACCCATTGTCCTTAGGCCGCGTTGTATTGCCGACCGTCTGATTAATGAAATTGAGTGATATAAGAATAGACTATTATTTTTGTTTTTAACATTATTAAAGTGGAGTTTATATATATACATATTTATTTATTTGTGTGTGTGTGTGTGTGTGTGTGTGTAAACACGCACATATTTTGTGTTTAACGCTAATGCACATTTTTATGGAAGATTATGGGCTGTATGGACTACCATAAAAATCATTATTAAGTGGCTGAATTTCAGAATGTTTAGATCTATAGAATGACAGCCCCTTTTGCCCCTTTTCTGGTTTGAGGAGACCAGATTTTAATTTCAAATTGCCGCAGCGTTCGCTGATCTTGCTTCCACGCACTGGACAGCTTAACCTGTTCCGGTCTTAAAACTGTTTCCAACTTTCCTTGGGCTTACAGTTAATCTTGTCACGTAGATTTATCTTCGGCCGCTTGTATTCATTATTTCCATTTACTGTTGCTTTCAGTCTTATTAAAAGGGCCTATGTAGCATCGCATTTAAATGTCAACAACAGGTACTTCGCGTCTTTCAGTATTTCCCCATTGTTTTAGTAATGTCTTCGTTTCTGCTTCTTGTTTAGTTCTGCCCCCAACTGTCAGTTTCTCACATCCGCACTTTAAGTTTGCTTTAACCTGTATTTTTTAAATTGTTGTTTTAAAATATATGTGGACATTTTATTACAGAAATGTGTTTATGTCATTGTGCTTACATTTAAAAGCTGTATTTAATGTAACGGCCATATTATGCTATAATTGTTGACGTATCATTTTGTTGCAGGTAAGTACTGATGTTTTGAGATACGTGACTTGAGCCGTATTTTGTAGCATCTTCAAGGTAAGAAATTGCCACCTGTATTTCAACTGAACTGATCTGATCATATCGACTTCTTATTGCCATTCTTGATATTGTTTATTATTTGCTTGAATTGTATGTATTTGAGTGACGTAGCACTACAAGTTTACTCCGTTCTTGTCCCATAATTATTCGTATCAGCAGAATGGTTGCAAGGACATATGCTTTCTTTGTGATTGTTGAAGGCGTGACGAAGTCGTAATTCAGTGTTAATAATTGGTGGTACATACGTTGTTGGTGTCATGCAACAAAGCTACTTCAAAGGTACGTGCTTATTCGGTGCGATGAACTGAAACGTTAGACTGCGCTGTGAGTTGTAAATATCAGTGTAATTTTCATTATTTTGTTTGTTTGTTTTTGGTGCGACAGCCCAAAGTGGGCCAGAACTTCCTCATTCACGAGGTTTTTAGATCACGCACAACGACGAACTACAGTCGGTAGGAATCCTCTGGAAGAGTGATCAGCTCGTCGTAGAGGCCTCTACCTGGCAACACACGACACCCACAGACAAATATCCATGCCCCCGGTGGAATTTGGACCCAAAATCTCAGCAGGCGAGCGGCCGCAGACCCACGCCTTAGACAGCGCGACCACTGGGAACGGCAGTTTTCATTATTTAGGTTGGATTATTTCGTTATGGTCTCCAATTTGTAGCCAAGCCTCCACCCTGTAATTCAAGCTTTGTAATCTGTGGGCTCAAAAACGTAACTTTTTAAACCGAAAGTTCTAAAGTGTTTCTTTTTAAGTTTGTTCGCAAAATTGCGAAGAGCGACTATTAGGCTGCGTCCTGTCTGTCCGTCCGCACGGAACAACTCGGCTCCCAGTTGACATATTTTTAATGAAACTTAATCTTTGAGTATTTTTGGAAAGTATGTCGCGAAATTTCAAGTTTCATTAAATTGAGAAGAATAACGGGTACTTTACATCAAGGCAGATTCACATTTTTTATCATATCTCGCTCATTTCTTCCTAGAATGAGAAGTGTTCGAGACAAAATTTGTAGATACAATCAAAACACGCATTTTATTTTTAATAAAGTTTGTTCGAAAATCGTGTCATTTGTGAGATAATATGCAGAAAAATATTGTAGAGCCTGGCAGGCCTCATATGACAATATGGCGCATCCGCTTTGCATGCTGGATAACTAAGGCTACAGACACACTCTCAGAATATGTAATACTTATTTCTTTTCACGGGCAAAAATGGTTACGCGAACGAGCCTATTTGTTACCTGTATACGAACATTGTCTGTCTTGTTGAACTGCTGTTGCCATGCTGTCTGTGGAATGTGTATGTATCCCCCTCACCACCAGCTCATTATACTGGAATCTGAGAAACGGTATGGTTCACCTCACACCATAATCGAAATTTGGAGGTGCCTCATCTTGCTGGAAAATGATGTGAGCACGTTCCTCCAACTACGGACAAGAACGATGATTTAGTGCCGCCAAACACACATTACTGTTATGAATTCAGCGAACATAAACGGTCCTGTCACTTCTCTGCGTGTTGAGTGCACACTACACAGTCACCTTAAAAATGTATCTTTCGTGCGCTTGACATACAGAATGTTGCTTTGTGCTTTGTCACAAAATGTGGCTTTGTTCACAGTTCTCTCTTTTTTCGGAGCTACAGGCAGAACTTACGTAGACGTTATACCGCCAGAATGCATTTATTTGTAAGACACGGTTGGATGTTTTTCATTTAACTCATCATAAATATTAAGTTTCATTGTTGAAATTGTTGTATGGAAATACTGTAGTTTTCTTTAACAACATACCCTCTGTTTTCACTAACCGTAAGTTGAGAAGGATGCAATACTTTCCATTCTTACCACAGTTTATAGCTAGTGAAGTAGCTACAAGAGCTCAGTGTAAACTGTGCAGGGTTCATGAACCCTCAGGCCGGTAAGAAATTACCGATAGATTGTTCCGAAACGTCGGCAAGAAATTAACACTACTCGCCGCGTAATAACCCACAAGAACGCAGTTCACAGCCCTGTATAGTTTACACTGATGTTAGTATAGAGTTGATTGGAAAGAACAATTTCTAACATTCTAGCTTAATGCTTTTGTATTTTCTTCATTAGCTACGCAGCGTAATAACCCAGTCGAGTGCAGTTCATAGCTACTTCGTGGTGGAAACCTGAAATTACGCATTCTATAGGACTGTAGTTATGCCTATTATTTCATACAAGTGATAAACATGGTGTTTCTAACAATAAGAGAAGGACATATGTTGAAATTTGGTAAAAGGGTCTTGAGAAGTGTGGTTGGACTGGCAGTGCTCCACATTCTTATTCATTAAGCTGTTTAGTCTAATTATGACAGCACAGCTAAATATGCTACAAAAGTAGGTGGACTAGGCTTCGCTATAGGTTGGTGAAAATTGGTTAATGGACAGTACTTACATCAGACATTGACTTTCTTACGGCAGTGACTATGAGATCGTTGTGTTTGGGAAATGACGGCAGTCTAAGGAACATGCTGTCTACCTCATCGGGGCAACAGATTTACTGTGACGTCTGTACATGTATACCAGATTAAAGGGGCGTCATAGCCCAGAAGACATTCATCTTCAACACGAGTATATCTTTTGTTTTGTTGTATTGTCTTGTTGGTATTTGCTTCATTTTTAAGTCGTTTCGGTTTGATGCTGCATAATAAACAAAGAGACCTGCTTTGTTTTATAACAATTTGTGGAGTTGTTAGAAACTCCTACAATATTGTGGTCTGTGGCAATATTCATATGACCTCGGAATTCAGTTTGTTCTGAAAACAATAGAAGCTAATATTTCTGTGATTATGTAAGAAGCTTAAAGTTACTTAGCTACAGTGAAACGCACCGTCCGCATATATAGAAGTAAATTGCTTCGCCTTTTCATTGAGCCATCGATTATGCTCGAGAACTTGTATTGCGGTTGTTATGTGGGTATAAATATTTGAACTATAGAGCGCCTCAAAGTGACCTACTTTACCGACAAAAATATTCAGAGTTTCTTGGACAGTAAGACAGTAATTATGAATTTTGGAGTTGTAATCGACCAATTGTTACTGGTTTAACGTGCATTATTCTGCCTCATTTACTATTTTCTGCGTTTGAATTGTCTGTGTTTTGTAAGACAAAGCCGTTGTTTGGTGTGTATAGGATTACATATTCTTAGTTCCGGTATAACAAGAGTAATCATTTACGCCAAAGACAACGAAATTTTTCTCTACTGCAATGGAATATATTCCCATTCATGATTGTTACGTAATAGTGTTGATCTCACGCATTGCTCTATTTTTTCGAGAGGCATTTCGACATAACTACCTACCCCGTAAAGTCATCAGGTACACATTCCCATAGAGGGTTCATAAAATGTGAGATTTTGGGTTATTACAGTGGTATTTATAAAGATGCGTTTTTTTTATTATTATTATTAAAAGGATGTGATGCTTTGTCAGGCAAGTAGTTACAGACGTTTTGAAGGTACTAGGATCGTTCGAATCGTCAGAAACTGCTCGTCCAACGACACTGTCTATCCGAGGAAAATGGAATTTTTGGCGGGTCATAGAATGTTAAATAGGCTGTATGTACGCGCGCTTTTCTTGAATTATTTTCTGTTTCCGCAGCTTTTACACTTACACTTGCATTGCTAATGTTACTTTTTCTTTTGGCGTGGGGGATATGATGCTTCAAAACAAGCCACGCTTTGAGAGATGTTGCCGGTACAAGAGGAATAAGCGGATGAAGGCGGACGGCGACGTTGAGCGCACGGTTTAGACGGTGAGAATCTTATTAGCAAAGCTGTCTAGGAAAGTTCCTGGTTGTGTGTTGCTGGGAACTACCGCGAATGTAGCGGAATGACTGTATGTTTTTCATCTAGTAGGAAAGTTTTTTATCTTGCGTAAGTTGACACTTCTGTATTAAAATTGGAAGGTAACTGGCCTGTCATAAGACCTGTTTTGATTGTTGGTGTTGATTTCATTCCGGTTATTTTAATAGGTTTTAATGAATTGTGTGGCCTAATAAAGAGCACGCTTGATCGTTTCGATTGTTTCGTTATGTGGAACACTTGTGAAAGTTGCAGTCAAAATTGATTCCTGCTCCTTAATATTAACTTGAGATATCTTTAGAACAATTTGCACTGATTGCTGACAGATTGGGAACTATTTAGAAACGACGTAACCCAACATCCCAAAAAGACTTGCATCTCCACCAGCACCGCTGTCAAGAGCCTTAAATCAAATGAAATAGTGTTTACACGTACTGTACATACAATACTCACGAGTCTTATGTGTGTTTGAGCTGAGCTTTGTAAACCATGTTACGTCTTATCTTATTTAGCCTATGCAACAGTAACGGCGGTTTAACCGTTGTTTTTAATTAGAGTGAGTACCATTTCCGTGACGGCTGTTAAGTTTTTAATTAAGCCGAATTATGTGTATAGATTTATTTCTTTATGCACAGCAGTCTCGCTTGTTGTCCATTGCAAAGACCAAGCTCTTAATGCTGTGTAGGGAAATAATTGTCGTTTGTTCTGAGAAGCACAGAAAACACGGAAATACCCTCTGTGGCCGAACCTGGCGATGCATGAAGTAATCATTTGTGTTTTAACAGGTTGACCGTCGTTTCACAGCAGGACGGTTCTTTCTTTGGAACTTAGACAGACAAGGCACGCATATGGCTTTAATGCATGATAAAAATGCACAACTAAACTCGGATTAAAATCAGAAAATTAAAGGCCGCCTTTCTTGGTTGTGCCATGTATGTTAGGTGCAGTATTACACATACGTTACCGACGGCAAGAGTGCAGCAATGTGCACAGTTCGTTGAAGCATGGTATGGTGTCTGTGGCTAGTGCACTTCCTTTTCGTAATATCCTATCTTCTTCTGTCTTGTGTGTGTCACAATCATCTTTCGTATCCTGATATTGCTGGCAGCAACACTTCAACAAATATCCCACAAGATAACCATATTAGGAATTACAAAACTACACAACAACTGTTCTATTAGGTAGAGTTTCTTTCAGTCCACCGACTTTCTCTTAAGAAAGAATGTGATACAGATTTTGAACTCGGTTTTCACAAGACATGTAAACTCTAATCTTTGTGCGGTAACACCGACGAAAATATTCCTGTAGACAGGGGTGTCAAACCCGTGGCCCGTCTCATTGTGTTATGCGGCCCACGGTCACATTTGTACTAGACAAATTACGCAATAATTTAGAAGGTTATGTAGTGTATACCACTTACTCTGATTTTTTACACATGCGGCCCTCGAATTAGCCCATAATAACTGTTGGACACCCCTTGTGTAGACGATATGTGTAATTGTTCATGTCGAGGACTCGTCATTTTGAACAGTCATGCATTAAGTTTCTCAGACCTCAGCATCTAAGCCTTAGGTATTATAACAATGAGGTAATGTGGTTTTATGTTCGTGAGAATGAAGGAATGCTTTTATCTTTACCAATCTGGTGGACGGGTTTTATTAACGCTGTTTAATTCGAATATAATTAGACATCACAGCGACATAATGTAGGGGATAGTGCAGTAGGAGCATTGTCTCGGGCCACTTTGTATGTAGATGTTGAATAAAATATCATTTTCTGAAACAAGAATCTTCATATGCCAGTTCTCTATTTAGATGAACCTCTTGACTCATTAACTTTAATGAGTGTTGCACGGTGATATAACGAAATGAAATGCGCACAGTTTGCAGACTAAAACTGTCGGTTCATACCGACTTCTTCAAATTCCGGCACGTTTTTGTTTCTTACCACAGCGACTGTGGCGCGTTATATACGGATCATTTTTATTGGAGCTTGTTGCTTTAAGTAATGTCTCCTGGATGTAGGCCTACGCAGAAATACGTGTTTGGCCCTTATATACGTGTGTACGCATGAAGAACCCGAGACCGGACAAACATATTTTGATTAACACTCTGAACTCTGGCGTTCATCAAAATTACACGCTCTGCAGATCAAATCCAACCTTACAGAGAACACAGCTCATGTCTGTTATAAACATCAGTCGTTTACTGCTGTGAAGGTAAAAGGGATTTTGAGCTTATGCATAACTTTAAGGTTTATTGGGAAGTCGAGGTAACCTCCACACATTCTTGATTTTAGTACTAGATGGAGATAAGTTGCTCCACGCCCCTGCAGCTTTACCCAGGGGGTAAGAGCTGGGTGCCCATTGAAAAGCAGGCTGGATCAGTCCCAGTCGGTCCGGTAAGTGTGAATGACAGCATAAATAATTTTAGCTGGTTTCCATTACTACTTAAAATACGAGTACAGCTGTTTCGAAGACGTCGTTGAACCAAGGCTCGTGACCTTGTGAACATGTCGTTCTTTCAAGAAACAGGCTTCCCTGCATGAGGAGATTGGCTGCAGAATCCTCTCGCTTTTCACACACAAAACATTCGCTACTTCATAGATACTGCTCACGTTACATACCTCCTCCTCTAATATCGCGTAAGCCATTTATATTGACATACACTTATATTTGTAACCTGACAGACGGCGTGTTAGATCGCTGTTGTCATTGTACGGAGGCCTAAGAATCGTAATATTTTAACTTCCCCACCATTTGAATAATAATCAGCATCTGGGAATTAAATTTTGCAGCGGTATTTCTTGCGAATGTACCGCTATTCTAACCATCGTTCATCGAAATGTTATGACCTTTCGACTTCATAATGTGGGGATATTATTGTTCCCACTTTCACGGTTTGGTGGGCATATTAATGCTGTCCAGGAAGTTCCTTTGCTGCACATTATTTCATCTGAACTCACCAGATACACGTCATTGTAGAACGTTCTTTGAGGTGTGCGGTCACGGCTCGAGAATCATTAGTGTTTTGCTCTTAATTATCGACAAATATGCTTTTGCTTTTGAATACATTTTCGCCCGGTTGTTAATGTGAGATTTTTTGTTAGACTCTAAATTTACGGTAGATATATAAGTGATCCTTCGTAAAGCAACGTACGTTATATAATCTTAGTAATTGACAACTACGTTAAGTAAAACACTTCTATCTGCCTTTCATAAAGCAGTCATTTCCTTCCTCGTACTTATTTGTAACTGGGATGCCTTCGAAGTCTGACAATATCACTGACGTTTGGTCAGCCTAAATATCTTGTCATCGAGCTCCATTATAGGCTCATGTCCATTTATTTGTCGGTACAGTTTCTTCATGGGGCGTCCACTCCGATGGAAGGACGGGACTGTCATTTGTCAAGTCTTAGTATTGGTCATTGTTTACAAGTTATTTACATTTGTTACTTGGCATCATTAATAGCGTCAGTACGGTGGATACAGGGTATCTGTCAGTAAGTGCGTGGAAGGTGCGCCATGTGTTAATTTACTTAGCAACGTCATGTTAGCCACTTGAAAGGGCATAATTTTGAGCGCCGCCAAGCTTACGCCTCTTATAATTTCTATGTCTGGCCGTGCCCTGTCCAGTGTGCGAAGTAGGATGGGTTCATAAATATTCCTAATTTTCTCTTTACTGCCATATCGTGAAGTGCTTTGAGACCGACCCGTTCACCTGACCTCTGGAAGCATGACACTGTCCGCAGTGCATAGTTTTACTTGCATGTTCCCTGTTTGCTTCCATGACGTATTACTAAGTGTTTTCCTTGTGAATGGGCCTAGTGTTATCGTAAACCATCTGCATATGGATTTGACCCCAGTGGTAACTATAGTTGTATGTCGCGCCTGTTCTGTCATGAACAGCGCCCGAGTTTTTACCAGTTACTGTATTTGTGTGGTAAGTATGATTTTCAGAATAAGCAGCCAGTATTTCTCTGGACAACACGAACCAACTTTTGTAATGGAGATGCAGCGCGTTTGCAATGAGGTACACACTGAATTTTGGAATGTTATGTGCATGTATCTCATGATTCAACTGTTTTGTAGGTATGCGGATTTTGAATTCCTGTACTTATAAGTACTGCAACTTAGCAGCGAAGAACGCGGTGTGGACCTGAAGCAGGCTTCCGCCAGGCATTCTCACATATGCGTGCAAGCTCACAGGCAGGCACTCGTAAGCTCTATGTGGATCATATCACACCTAGGAAAGTGGTAAGCCGACAGCCTGATCGTGCCTCGACGTTTTGTGACATTGTAGGATTTTATTTAACTAATCGGTAGGGCTTGGATGATACAGGTTTCGAATTCCGGCAGCGGCAAGACGATTTTCTCGTCTTCAGAACGCCTGACCGGCTCAGGGTCCCACACAGCCTGCTGTTCGGTGGGTAATTTGGGCACCATCCGCGGTGATAAATGTCCAGTGCATGAACTTGAGCTCCCTGTCTAGTACCGAGGTTAATGAGCTGAGCTACACCTCCCACTCTCCGTCTTCCTTTATTGCGTTTGCCTTCCTTTTATCGTGCACTTTTGCGAAGCTTATCGCGTCTTTTCGCTGTACTTTTGCCTGTTCTACAGGGTGCAGGAACGAGACTGGTGGAAATTTGCGTAAGTTAGAGTATACGAGTTCATCGAGACAGTACCGTACATTTTTTAAATGATGGCGAGATTCTATATCTTCTGCATGCCTGTCGACATTTGCAGCGGATTCCTTTTGTTGTGCAAAAATTATGTTAATTTTAAATTTATGGACATGGCACCGTATCGAAATAGCGAAACTTCTTGACGTTTCGAGGGAACGGAGTGTCTCATTCTTCAGGGTCGAAGATTTATAACCCACACGCCTTTTTGGCCCTCCCTTCATAGTCTTGGTTCAGTTTCCGAAAAGAGAGGCACATTTAATAGGGTGATAAATGTTGCTTGTTGCCTCCATACACTCATGCTATTTATTGGTTGAAAGAATTGGCGATTTCGATGAAAATAGACAGAGGAACTGTGTGTGTTTACCATGCGACACTAGACTTCGTCTTTTATTGGCCATATGAAGTGAAGAATTGCCTGGTGGAAAGAGACAAAACTTTTTCGAATTCTGGTTTTGAAATAATCTACAGTACATATATATTACATCCTGGTTGTTGGAATTCATTTTACTTTCTGAAGTCACATGTAACAGAGGGCATCGCATTATAAAATAAGATTGGTAAAACAAAATACTAGGGGCGTAAATGACGTATTGTTTCGTACGACCGGAAATGTTATATATATATATATATACGTTTTCTCCACGTTTTTATTTTTAGGCGCATCTGTGGACCTTAACATTATGTTTCTGTTTTTACCGAATTGATATACCGAAACGACTGTGGAACACAAGTTCATAGTGCCGCTGTACCATTTCTTACTGCAGTTCGACCTTCGATATTACTTACCCCACCAAATGATGTGACTTTTTGTAGCAATTACATAATCTTATTTCGACGACACTTTTTGAAACTTCTTGTGGGAGAAACTCGAGTGTTGTTTAGTGTGCTGTTTTTAAGCTGCAAATGTGCGAAGTTGGGAAAAGCAAGTTATCTTGCATTCAAGGTATAAAAATCCATGAAGACAGCACAGTCTGTTGTTATATAAAGGTAATTAATAAATAGGCTAGGACGTTGTGTCATAGAACTTACATTTTTATGTTTGAACTGCAACAGTATAACCGTTAATTCCCCACCCTCCCCCATGGCGCGACAGCCCCTAGTGGACCATGGCCTCCTTATTTTTGAGGCTTCGCGATCACACTCAGACACGCAACATTCGTTAGGACTCCTCTGGACAAGTGATCAGCCCGACGCAGAGACACACAACAATCATAAGCCCCTTGCGGAATTCGAACCCGCAATCCCAGAAAGCGAACGATCGAAGACCCACGCCTTAAACCACCCGGTCACTGGGTTTGGCTAAACCGTTAATGTATCGCTCATTTGGGACAACAGTGTCACTGCTCAAAATTTGTGATTTTTCAGGAGAGACTTTAAAAAGTTTGAAGTGCTGTAATATTCTACGGATGCAACAACGACACAACTGCTCTCCAGTGGCGAGTTTTGCAAACTGCGTTATGACACTATACCTGTTAAAACTGCATCTGCAAACGTTTCTTTCTACACCAATAACTCAAAAATGCCATATTTTGAGTTGTGACACTCTTGTCGCAAATGACCAATGTACATATAAATTCGAGTTGTATATGATGTACATCAGGGCGATGGAAGTATCAGGTTCTCAAAACGTACGAAAAATTGCATCAAGATATGAAGTGCCAGTACGCGAAGAGAGGAAAGAGTGTAACAGCGACAAAGTGGGACTTCTTCTGTCTTCACAGATTTAAAACTTGTTATAAGTAGGCTAATGAAACGACAGGGAGCTTCTTAATGAAGTCATTTTATTCGTAAAGATTTTTAAATTAGCATTCTATTTTTGATTTGGTGGCAACTGCGACAGTATTTCGTAGTGAGCGAACCGTCATACATCCTTCCCATGTTTCTCATTGTAATAATTCCAGAATTTCTCCGTAACGTTTTGTCTCTTCTTCAGATACCGTTGTGGAATAAGGTGTATTTTTTTGTCAGAACAAGCTCTGAACGTCCAGTAGTGCCTCACCGGTTTAGTACAGCTGCTCTTACACGTTGTCCCTAATAAGAAACGATTGGTGATGGAGATTGGACGCGCGCACACCTTCTGTTGCTTCGAGAGAAACAACTGAATCGTACTTCCTGAGAAAGTGGGCCTGCCATGAAGTAGCAGTTCTGTATGTGCTGTAATTGCTAGAGGGGTTGGGAGAACCGGGTTGTTTTAAGAACGCCTACGTGGCTAGTGGACATACATTTGTTGAACAGACCATTGTTGTAGGGTTATACAAGAGGAACTACGTAACGTATACAGGTAATCCGGTAATTTTAGGTAAAACGTAGGTGACCACGAAGGGCTGAGTATGTAAGCTGAGCAGGGAACAAGAGAATTTGTACAGAATTTTGGCGGGAAGACCTTTTGGATGACGAACACTTATTAGAGCGAGGAATAAATGAGAGGATACCACCGAGGAAGCAGAGATTGATTGTAAGAGGTGGATGGAGGTGAGTCAGGAGAATACTCAAATGCGGGTTTTGATATTAACAACACTGAGTTACCGGGAGTTGCTACTAATGTTCGTTAGGAGGCCTAGTGTACATTATTCTGGCAACTACCCCAAGAAAAGCGTCGTCACACTAAATCTTCTTTCTTTGGACTTTATCCATTTTCTAATATTTAATGAAGTTCTACGTTTCGGAAGCCGACCCTGTTTCCGTCGTCGGGGAAAGACGGACGCAGAGTCGGCTTTCGAAAAACATAGTAATTCAGTTAAAAGCTGGATGGTAGAAAATTAGTCAAAATTAATAGGATTGGTTCAGTAAGTCATATACCATCGTCTGAACTGTAGAGCTTTCAATTAAACTTCATGCCGTTGCTAATTCTTAATTTAACATTTACCCAGATCTGTACAGTGCCGAGTGTTGAAAATTTCCCCGTTATTACGCGTTTTGATTACGAAGTGAAAAAAGAACTGCTTGTGTGGAGATCATAGCCGTCTGTCCGTCTGTCCGTGACCTGGAATCAGCGACTAAACTGCGTGTCGGATTTTCATGAAATTCGGTGTACGAATTCTGTACAAGTACCTGTCGACCAAGCATGAGTTTCGTGCAATGGGGTCACTGACAGTCACACTTTACCTCGGAATGTAAATCGATATCGAGCCCTACTTTCCAGTTTTGAATTACGTGATCCGTGACAATCGGCTCAGTTAAAGCCATACTTTCATTATGAGGGGAGGGGTTAATTTTTACTCTATTTTCGACATTTGGCTTTCGATTTGGATAAAATTAGGTATGGAAGATGCCCGCAAAATATGTCGAGTGATCTACAGCAGTGTTTCTCAACCTTTGTGAGACCGCGGCCCAGTAAATTCTTTTTTCATAA
>Ga0123353_10004148_pt1 | contig 18596 bp, 14 predicted proteins | sample TergutLab28metaG_3_FD_92763 | JGI IMG/M metagenome (GOLD analysis project Ga0123353, IMG submission 92763) | Labiotermes labralis P3 segment gut microbial communities from Petit-Saut dam, French Guiana - Lab288 P3 | ecosystem: Host-associated > Arthropoda: Insects > Digestive system > Gut ... | reverse complement strand
TATAACTTATGTAGCGACGGACGACGGCTGGCTTTATGTCGCCGGAGTAATGGACTTATGCGGAAAGGAGCCCGTGGCTGGTCAATGGGCGAACGGACGATCAAGGAGCTCGTAATCAAGGCGCTTAAACAGGCAAAGGCGCGTAGCGGAGAAATCTCAAAAATCTAGTAGCTTTTACTTGACAAGTTTGGTTTATACGCTTACACTTATCACTAAGGGAGGACAGTCGCCGTTATGAAAAAAACAATCGTTATATGCGCCGCATTATTTTTTGGTTTTTGCGCGTTTTTTACCGCTTGTGGAATTGACAAAAACTCTTGTTCTCATAGTTGGGGGGAGTGGGTGCAAATATCCGCGCCGACCTGCACAGAGAAAGGGATTGAAACGAGAATTTGCTCAAAAAACTCAAATCACATCGAAACACGAATACTTAATGCGCTCGGACATGATTTGGAGTGGGTCATATCGTCCTCTGATTCTAATAATGAAATAGGAACTTGTAAGCGAGATGGCTGTAATTATTATTTAATCCGCCTTGTTCAAAATCTCGCTTTTTTTGACCCTAATATTCCGACAGCCGAGGCACAAAATGGAATATATTTTTTAACCCGCGACGGTTATGAGGCTTATGTCCGTGTTGTGAGCGGAAGAAACCAAAGCGATGAATGGATTCAAGACGAGTTAAATAATAAAGCGAACTATGAAAGCTTAAAAGAAAAACTAGCGGTTATCATTAATGGCGACCTTTTGTCTTTAAGTTCTTCGGTCTATCAATTCTCCCGTACGGGGAATTATTATAACGGACCCCGCTTCGACACCCCGATATTTTTTTCTTTTAGCGACGATAAATTGAATATCCGTTTGGGTTTTTATTCGGTAGGCTATTCGCTCGGTTTCTTGTCGGAAAGAAGATTTGATTTGCAATTTGAACGCGATGAGTCTGTCTTGCTTACAGAAGAGCCGCCTCAGCAAATATCCGCGCCAGAAAGATTTACTGCTTACTCTTATAATTTATGGTGGGCAAGCAATCAGTTATATGGCATATTGGGCGTTCGGATAGAACTTCAACTCGCCGGAACAAGTATGTTTGAGCCGATTGAAAATATGCCGAGGAATCATTGGGCGTTTAATTCAAATAATAGCGAATATAGATTTCAGTTTTATTGGTCTAACATAAGTTATCTAAATGAAGGCGCAAATACTTTTAAGGTAACTTTGCTCGGTGGTCCGATTTTGAAAGATGGAAAAATATTTTTGACAACCGATTCGGAAACTGTAACATATGATGTTGTGGTGAATCAGCTAAATTCCCCTACCTTAGTAGCTCCTACGGATTTTAAAGTAGTTGGCAACGGACATTGGCTTGAATGGACTTCGGACGATAAAATGCGGGGTAATGCAATATATGTTAAGCGTCCCGACGGAGATTTCGAAAAGATTGTTTGGGATTTTGGAGATGGAGATGCTATACCATTACCAGCTTATACCTCTATCGCCTCGTTAAAATTGTGTGTAGGCGAAAATATTGTAAGAGTAATATCAAGCGGCAATACGGCAAGATTTGAAGGAGGCGTATTTACAGTTGAAAATGATTCACCGCCCGGAGAGTTTAAAATAACGGTCGAGAATACGGCAGAAGAGCAAGTTGCCCCACCTACAAAATTAGGAATATTGTGGAATGAATTAATTCCTGGGGGCTTCATAAAATTATATCTTTATTCCGCTGGTAAATTTGTGTTGATAGATTCTGATTGGTGGCACGGCGCAACGTATGTAGATTGGTCGGATTTAGCGGTAGGAGAAAATACAATTAGAGTAATAGCAATGGGCAGAAGAGCACGGCTAGAAAGCGGTGTGCTTATAACATATATCGATTCTGACCCCGTTGATATAATCGTAACAAAAGACACAAGCGGCAACTTATCCATAAAAGAATAACGGAAATATTTTTGGTTTTTTTTGAAAATAGCCTTAAAAATTATTTTTTGCTTACAAAAGGACTGCACTTGCAGCCCTTTTGTGTTATAATACAAAAAAAAGCGGAGGTTATAAAATTTTTTATGAAAATCAAACCCGAAAACAATTACGATATTGTCATCGTCGGCGGGGGGCCGGCGGGGCTTACTGCAGCGTTATATGCGGCGAGGGCGCATTTAAGAGTTGCCGTCCTCGAAAAAAACGTCGTGGGCGGAGCGGCCGCGACAACCCCGAGGATAGAGAATTATCCTGGCTTCCTTGACGGCATTGACGGTTACGAGTTGGGTATGCTTATTGCGCGGCAGGCGCAAAAATACGGCGCAGAAATCATTTACGGCGAGGTAACCGCCGCCGAACTGGAAAAAAAGAAAAAAATTATTTACACCCCGCAAGGAACATATTCGGCGCGCGCCGTCATATTAAGTATAGGCACTTCGCCCCGGCCTCTCGGGATTAAGGGCGAGGAAGATTTTGTCGGGCGCGGGTTGAGCTATTGCGCAACCTGCGACGGGGCTTTTTTTAGGGGCAAGGATGTTGCTGTGGTCGGCGGCGGGAACACGGCTTTTTTCGACCTGCTGTATCTCGCGGCTATTTGCCGAAAGGTTTATCTAGTGCACCGCCGCGGGGAATTCCGAGCCGAAAAAATTCTTGTCCGCAAGGCGCGCGCTTTAGAAAACGCGGAATTTTTGCTTAACTGCAGCGTAAGCGCAATCATAGCGGACGATTCGGTCAAAGGGCTTGAACTTATCTTTACAAGCGGCGAGACCAAAGAAATCGCCGTAAGCGGGATTTTCGCGGCGGTCGGCGCGTTGCCTGCTACGGGTTTTCTGAAAGGCCTCGCCCTTACGGAGGCCGGCTATATAATAACCGATAAAAGGGGCGCAACGAATCTCCTCGGCGTGTATGCTTGCGGGGACGCGGCGGATAAAATTTTGCGGCAGGTCATTACCGCCTGCGCCGACGGCGCGCTGGCCGCCGAAGAAGCGGGGAAATTTATTAGAGAAAAATAAACAAGGAGCAAGCAATTAATTAAAAAATTTTTCGGTACGGACGGGATTAGAGGAGTAGCAAACACGCCCGAACTTAACGCTCTGACGGCGTACACGCTGGGGCGGGCGGCGGCAAAAGTTAAGGACAAGGCCGTTTTAATCGGAAAAGACACGCGGATTTCAGGAGATATGCTGGAATCCGCTTTTATTTGCGGTGTTCTTTCGGCGGGTGCGGATTGCCTTACGGCAGGCGTGATACCGACCCCCGCCGTGAGCGCGCTTACAGTCCTTAAAGGTTGCGGCGCGGGGGTTGTGGTTTCGGCTTCGCATAATCCCGGCGAATACAACGGGCTTAAGGTTTTTGATTCGGAGGGCTATAAGCTGTCGGAGGGCGCCGAGCGGGAACTTGAATACGAAATGGCGGCGATGCAGGAGTTTATAGGCGGAAAGCCCGGGCGCGTATATCGCTATGATTCGGCGCAAGAGGATTATGTCGGGCATATTTTGAGTTTTTGCGGTTTTGATTTGAGCGGGAAAGAAATTTTGCTTGACTGCGCATATGGCGCTATGTACGAGGTTGCGCCCGAGGTTTTTAGGCGACTCGGGGCGCAAATTGTTACCGCTGCCTGTAAGTCTTGCGGCGAGCTTATTAATGCAGGTTGCGGTGCGGCTAATACGGTTAAGGCGCGGGACTTAAGCCGCAGGCTTTACGGCAAAGCGGCGGTTTTTTGTTACGACGGCGACGGCGACAGGGTGATAGCTTTTCAAAACGGCGAAGCCTTTGACGGCGATAGGCTGCTGTATATTCTCGCGCTACACCTCAAAAAAAGTGGACGGCTTATTAAAAACACCGTCGTAGGCACATTGATGAGTAATTGTGGCCTCGAAAAATCACTTGCTAAAGAGGGAATAACGCTTTTGCGCGCCGATGTCGGTGACAGAAATGTTTTGGAGCTGATGCGGCGGGAGGGCTTGACTTTGGGCGGCGAGCAGTCCGGGCATATCGTTCTCTCCGAATATGCCCGCACGGGCGACGGTTTGCTTACTTCGGTTATTGTTATGGGAATTTGCCAAAAAGAAAAAGCGGATTTGCGCACACTTGCCGCCGGTTGCGAATATTATCCTCAGATATTATTAAGTGTGCCTAACAGCGACCCGCAGGCTGCGGTGCGCGATGGGCGGCTTATAGAAAAAGCGGAGTTTTTTGACAAAGAACTCGGGGATTCGGGGCGCATAAACATACGGGCGAGCGGCACAGAGCCGAAGGTAAGGATTATGGTTGAGGGAGCGGATGAGGGTGAGATTCGGGCGCTCGCAGAGAATCTTGCGGAGATTGTTAGGAAATATTAGTTATCAGGTACCAAGGCACAGGTAATGTTAGGCTATCCACTACTTGATACCTGTGCCCTGATACCTCTGATATAAATTGTCAGAAAGATTGAACGAGTTGAAAGCTTGAGAGGGATTGTATGTGCGGAATAATAGGTTATACGGGGCAGTCGGACTGTTTGCCCGTCCTTACCGAAGGGCTAAAAGCGCTTGAATACCGAGGGTACGATTCTGCGGGGGTGGCTTGCGTGTCGGGCGGAAAGCTCCGCGTCGTCAAAAAGAAAGGCCGCGTATCCGAGCTTGAAAAAATCCTTTCGCTGCACCATATAGAAACAACCTGCGGCATAGGCCACACGCGCTGGGCTACGCACGGCGTACCCTCGGACGAAAATTCACACCCGCACACAAGCGTGTCGGGAGCTATTGCGGTCGTACATAACGGCATAATCGAAAATTACCTGCCCGTAAAGCAGGAGCTTATGAATTCGGGCGTAATTTTCCGTTCGCAAACCGATACCGAAGTCATTGTGCATATGGCCAACCGTTATTATACTGGGGATATTCTGGAAGCCGTGCGTCACGCATTGAAGCATTTGCGCGGCTCTTACGCCTTGGCGGTGTTATGCGCCGATTACCCCGACAAAATCGTCGCGGCGTGTAAGGAGAGTCCGCTTATAGTCGGGCGGGGACGGGACGGAAATTATTTGGCAAGCGATATTCCCGCGCTCCTTAAACGTTGCGACGAGCTTTATCGGCTGAAAGATTACGAAACGGCGGTAATATCCTCCCAAAAAATAGAATTTTTTGACGCGGACGGGCGAGAAATCCTCAAAGAGCCCCTAAGCGTGGATTGGAAGTACGAAGAAGCCCTTTTGCAGGGCGAAGAAAGTTTTATGCTGAAAGAAATCCGCGAGATTCCTGCCGCCATCAAAAAAACCTGCGGCTATTATCGTGAAAGCGGGTTTTTTGCAGAGAAAAAAGGTTTTTTTGCATCCTCCCAAAAAATCTTTTTAGTCGGTTGCGGCACCGCGTATCACGCCTGCCTTACAGGCCGCGCCCTTATCGAACGCCTTGCGGCTATCCCCTGCGAAACCGACACCGCCGGCGAATTCCGTTACCGCGAACCTCTAATATCGCCGGAATCGGTTTGCGTATTCGTCAGCCAAAGCGGCGAAACCGCCGACACGCTCGCGGCGGCGCGGCTAGCTTCGGAGAGGGGAGCGAAAACCGTTTGCGTGACCAACGTTGCGGGTAGCGCGCTCACATCGGTTTGCAGGCTTACCCTGCCGATTTTCGCAGCCCCCGAAATCGCCGTAGCCTCCACCAAGGCGTATAATTGCCAGCTTGCCGCGTTATATATTCTCGCGTTCGCACTTGCGCATATGCACGAGAGAATAAATTCGGAAGAACCTGCCGCGTATGAAAGCATACTGGCGGGGATTCCGGATAGATGCGCGGAGGCCGTAAAAACCGAAGGCGCCTCGCTCGCGGGCAAATACAGCAGCGAGCGGGATATTTATTTTTTGGGGCGCGGCCTTGACTATTTTACGGCGGCGGAGGGAGCGCTGAAGCTGAAAGAAATTTCTTACGTTCATTGCGAGGCGTACCCGTCGGGCGAGCTTAAACACGGCACGCTCGCCCTAATAGACGATGGGACTGTCGTAATCGCCGCGCTTACGCAGCGTAATTTATACGAAAAATCCTTAAACGCGCTAATCGAGGTAAAAGCGCGCAACGCCCGCATCATCGGCTTGGGCTTTGAGGATTTATTAAAAGAGGACATATTTTCGGAGCGCATTATAATCCCGCCTGTGCCGGACATATTCGCGCCTTTGATTTCGATAATCCCGATGCAGCTTTTTGCGTATTATATGGCGCGCAGCCGCGGCCACGACGCGGATAAGCCGCGGAATCTCGCTAAAAGCGTAACTGTCGAATGAGTGTGGAAAGTGTAGGGGCTGGGGTTCGCACCTGCACATGGCCCAAAACAATCGAATTGACAGAGGTGTAATATTTTTGTCCCCTCCCCATTTTTTTCTTGACTTTTTTCGCTTTTCAATTATAATTAGCATTATGAAAACTACAATAAGAAAAATATTGCTATTTGTTGTTTCTATATTTGTGACGACTATGCTGTTATCGTCGTGCAAAATTCCTCCCGCAAACACACTTGTGCTTAATGAAAACCCGATTTTTTCCGATGGGATATGGGATGGATATGAATATATAAATCCTTATGTTGAGCAAAAGAAAAATTCCGCAAAAACTGTTGCGTATGCGACCAAGCCAATAGCACCAAATCCTGCATATGAATTCAAATTCGGTTTGCGTAACGAAGAAAGCGAATGCCTATTTTTAGATACAAATGAGGCATATATCAATATTTCTTATGGATTTGTTAAGACTAACGCAACGGGTTATGTCGAAGATATTACAGAGAGCCTTGAGAGCTACGAAATTGATGTCTATTTAGTAAACAATATTTCCGACTATTATGATTACGAAAACGGCTTGCAAGCAAAATATGATTTTTCGATGTTGTCGCCGGTCTTTACAATAACCGACTTCTTTTTGCCGGAGGAAGGAATATTTAACGATGATTACAAATGTGTTGTCAAACCGAGCGCACATGGTGATTACTATGGTTTTACACATTCTCAAAGAGCCTTTATTCCGCAAAAGGTTTTTAATTTTTCAACAGGAAATGTGACGGCGGTCGCCGTTGAAAGGTTTACTGTCAACGCATATGAATCGGAAAATATAAGGAACATTCATGCCGCTTATGAAATGAACGAGCAAGTCGTAGTGCTAAAGAACTATGTTAAAAAAGGGCCAATATCAATTCCTTATATAGGCAAGTACGGTAGCGCCGACAAAGACGGAATTAACGTATTGAATTATGACGGAGGCAATCTTGCCGTATCGCTTCGCCCCAACGAATTGGTTGCTAAAATAGATGACTGCTATTATGCGGTATATTGCGCGCCTTTCAATCCTAACCCTTATGTCATGTGGTCTTTTACGCCTTATAAATTGTACGTTCTGAAAAAAGACAATATAGTTTACTATAAAACAGATTTAGCGCAGACTTTCTGGAAACCCGGAACGGCGGGCGAAAACAACGTAATTGACCCCGAGGTGTTATTTGTTGAAGCAACATCCTACAAAATAGAAACGGTGAAAAATGACTTTGAAAAGCAGGGTGTTGTTTTTACTCTTTCTAATTACACCAACGGTAATGATAACGGCAGCAAATATAAACTGTTTAACATCTACAGTGAAGGACGCGGAGTATACATCAGTTATTTTTCCGACGGTTGGGTTTCAGATATTACTATTACTAAAAGCGAAAAAACGGAAACAATCAATATCAAATATTTTCTGGGCTTTAATTGGGGCGACGCGCACATTGATTCAAGTAAAATTGTGTATGCAAAAGATTGATTTTTTGCTGTGTTTCGTCGGCAGTCGCCGTAATAAGTAGTAATTCCTACTTATTGCAATATTTTGCCCAGCGCCTTATCCTTAATTCTGCATTCTGCATTTCCCGCATAAAATACCTTATGGATTTCCATACAATTACAGCGGAAGAGGCTTTGGCGCGCTTAAAAAGTAACCGTCAAGGATTAAGCGAAGCCGAAGCCGCCAAACGGCGCGCCCAATCCGGCGCGAATATTCTTATCGAAGGCAAAAAGAGGGGGTTATTTTTCAAAATCCTCGAACAGCTTTCTAATCCGATGATTATTATTTTGATAGCCGCGTCGGCTGTTTCGGGCTTTTTCGGCGAGGCAGCCGATATGCTCATAATTTTTGCCGTAATAACGCTTAATACTGTCGTGGGAGTAGTCCAAGAGGGGCGCGCCGAAAAGGCTATCGCCCGCCTAAAAAGCATGACGGTAACTTTTTCGCGCGTTAAAAGGAACGGTGAAACCGTTCGGCTGGCCGCGTCCGGGCTTGTCCCGGGTGATATAGTTATGCTCGAAGCGGGCGACATCGTACCTGCCGATATGCGCATATTATCATGCGCCGCTCTGAAAGCCGAAGAAGCCGCCTTAACGGGCGAATCCGTGCCTGTAGAAAAAACCCCCGCGCCGGTCTTAAGCGCGGGCGGATTAGGCGACAGAAAGAATATGCTATACTCCTCCTCCAAAATTTTAAGCGGCACTGGGACGGGTGTGGTTTCGGCTATCGGAATGAATACCGAGGTCGGCAAAATCGCAGCCGTTCTAAAAAACACTGCCGCCGCAAAAACACCCCTGCAACGCAAAATGGCGGAGATTAGCAGAGCACTGACGTTTATGGTCCTTGGGGTTTGTGCGGTGATTTTCGGGGTCGGGCTTATATGGGGGAAGGAACAGCCCGTCGCGCTGTTCGTAAAGGCCGTAAGTATAGCGGTCGCGGCGATACCGGAGGGGCTCGCCGCCGTAATGACGCTGGTGCTTGCGCTCGGCGTTCAGCGGATGTCTAAGCGCAACGCCATAATCCGTAAAATCGGCGCGTGCGAAACCTTAGGTTGCGTTCAGTACATATGCACAGATAAGACTGGGACGCTTACGCAAAATAAGATGACCGTCGTGGAGAGGTGGTTGGTGAGTGGTGATTGGCGGTTGGAAAAAGATGGGCGGAATTTATTTTTTGATACTTTGGCGCTTTGTAATAACTCTATTGTTACGGTTAATGAAATTAGCGGCGACCCTACCGAAACCGCGCTGATAACTTACATCCGCACGGCGGGCTATACGCCGCCTCTTTCGCGCCGCGTCTGTGAGCTGCCTTTTGACAGCGAGCGAAAGAGGATGTCGGTAGTGTGCCGCATGGACGGCAGGGACTACTTGTTATGTAAAGGGGCGGCGGATAACTTAATCGGCATATGCACATATGTGCGTATAAACGGCGAGGACATTCCCCTTACAGAAACAAAAAAAAGGGAAATTATTGCCGCCGACAAACATATGGCGTCCCGCGCACTCCGCGTTTTGGCGGCGGCGTACAGGGAAGTTCCGCCTAATGAGCATATCGGCATAAGCACAAGTGAACAAGGGTTGGTTTTTCTCGGCCTCGCGGGAATGATTGACCCGCCCCGCCCCGAGGTAAAAAGCGCGGTCGAAACCTGCTTCCGCGCGGGAATCAAAACGGTGATGATTACTGGCGACCATTTGGACACGGCCATAGCTGTAGCTAATGAACTTAACATCTGCCGCAGCGCAGGCGAGGCAGTTACAGGCGCGGAGCTGGATAAAATGAGCGACGGCGAATTCCGCCGCGCCGTCAAAAAATATAAGGTTTACGCCCGCGTTTCGCCGCTTCATAAACTGCGGATAGTAAAGGCGCTTCAAGACAACGGGAATATCGTCGCGATGACCGGCGACGGCGTAAACGACGCGCCCGCCCTAGAAGCCGCGGACGTGGGGATAGGAATGGGAATCGCGGGCACGGATGTCGCAAAGGACGTTTCGGACATAGTTTTGCGGGACGATAATTTCGCCACGATAGTTTCCGCGGTCGAGGAGGGGCGCAAAATTTACAACAATATCCGCAAAACGATAGCCTTTCTGCTCTCCTGCAACATAAGCGAAATTATGGTATTGTTTTTGGCGGCGCTTTTCGGGCTTGATTTTTTGGCGACCGTGCAAATACTCTTTATTAATCTAATAACCGACACTTTCCCCGCAATCGCGCTTGGGCTTGAAGGCAGCGACGCCTCCACGATGTCCGAACCTCCGCGCCCCGCCCGCGACAGCTTTTTTGCGGGTGGAATGCTGCCTCGAATTTTTCTGCACGGGCTCTTTATGAGCGTTATTACTTACGCGGCGTATTTTATCGGGTTATCGTCGAGCGGGCAAACAACTGCCGTCACTATGGCTTTTGCCGCGCTTTCGATAACCCAGCTTTTCCATTGTTTTAACGTAAAGAACGACAAGCTGTCGGCTTTTATTGGCGGCAATAACTCTTTTATGCTCATAACCAACCTTATGCTGCTTGCTTTCACGATTGCTATTATCAACATCCCCGTTATGAGCGCGCTGTTGCATTGCGAACCTTTAAGCCTTACCGAATGGCTTATTACCCTCGCTCTCTCCGCCGCAATAATCCCCCTGTGCGAACTTGTAAAACTGATTGTCCGCCTTACGGAAAAGCACAAAAAACAGTGTGACAATCCGTTAAAAAGTTCCCCTCTAAAATTTTAGAGGGGTGGATACGGTAACGGACAGGGTGTTTTAACTCAAAATTCCTCAAAAATTACCATGAACTCCACACTCCACGCTTCACACTCCACACTAAGTATGCTATAATGTCATAGAAGTAACCCACAGAGGCTATTTAATGTTCAACAAAACGGTATTAATAACAGGCGGGTCGCGCGGAATAGGCGCGGAAACCGCGCGCGTTTTTGCGCGGGCGGGTTATAACACGCTTATCACATATTACAAGTCCGAGGCCGCCGCCCAAAAACTCGTCGAGGAAATCAACGCATCGGGTGGTCGTGCCGTCTGCGTGTATTGTGATGTGCGTTCCCAAGCCGATACTGATAACGCCGTCCGCGCCGCCGAAAAGTTTTTCGGCGGGGTTGACGTTAGTATAGTTTCGGCGGGCGCGGCGCACTTCGGCCTTGTTACCGATATTACCCCGCAGGAAATCGACGACATTATTAATATTAACCTTAAAGGCGCGATATACGCGGCGCGGTCGGTTATTCCGCGGATGGTGTCGCAAAAGTCCGGCAGTATTATTTTTATTTCCTCAATTTGGGGTATGGTGGGCGCGTCCTGCGAGGCGGTTTATTCTGCCGCCAAAGCCGGGGTTATCGGCCTTACAAAAGCTCTTGCAAAGGAACTCGGCCCCTCTAATATCCGCGTCAACTGCGTCGCTCCCGGAGTTATTACAACCGATATGACGGCGTCGCTTTCTGCCGAAACCCTTGCCGCCCTCAAAGCCGAAACCTCTCTCGGTAAGCTCGGCTCGCCGTCGGATATCGCCGCCTGCGCCCTGTATCTCGCGCAAGCGGAGTTTATGACGGGTCAAATAATCAGCCCTAACGGCGGATTAGTGATATAATGCGCGAATTAATTCGTTATTAAGGAGCAATACTTTATTTATGGGAATTTTTACGCCGGAGTATTTTCAGGCTAAGCCGCGCCGCAAAAACTATTTCGAGGGCTGGTATTTTAAGCTGAGGGCGCAGGACTTTTGCTTTGCCGTTATCGCCGGCATTACGTTTAACTTGGAGGACCCTCACGCTTTCATACAAACCTTGGATTCAAGCGGGCGCGCGGCCTATTACAGATACCCGTTGTCGGAATTTTTCGCCTCGCGCAAAAAGCTGCATATCAAAATCGGCGGCAATATTTTTTCCGATAACGGCGTTACGCTCGATTTAGAAGGCGCAAAAGGCGCGGTAAATTTTTCGGAAGTTATTTATTACCCTCGCTCAATAATAAGTCCCAACATCATGGGGCCTTTCGCATTCCTGCCGCTCGGCTGTAATCACGCCGTGGTTCATGGTTCGAGCAAGCTCTCGGGCGCATTGGCGCTCGGCGGTGAAACCGTAATTTTTGACGGCGGGGCAGGGTATTGCGAAAAGGATTACGGCAAATCCTTTCCGAAGTCGTGGTGTTGGCTTCACGCGGACGATTTTTCGCAAGACATATCCATAATGGTATCGGCCGCCGACGTGTCTGTTCTCGGAGTTCCGATTAAAGGCATAATCGCCTTTGTCCGGCTCGGCAAAAAACTATACAATATTTCGACCTATAACGGCGCAAAAATCGTACTTGACGAGCTGCCCGGACGTTTGATTATAAAAAACCGTTTTTACCGGCTGGATATACTCCTGCACGCCGGAACAGGCTGCATTCTAAAAGCCCCGGGTATCCGCGCAAAAATGGACAGGGAAATCACCGAAACGCTTTCCGCCGAGGCCGGAATACAGTTTTTCCGCAAGGAAAAAATCCTTTTTTCGGGTGTCAGCAAATTAACGGCGGTTGAAACGGTGGATAGCGATAGGTGATTGGCGGTTGGTGAATGGTAAATGATTTTAATGTCATTTCGACCGAGCGAAGCGAGCGGAGAAATCTCAACCTTTTTGCATCGAATAAATAGGGCAGTAATTATCCGTAGCATGGTCTTGCAAGTCCTCTAATTTCACACCTGCAAAGCCCTCAAGCTCTGTAATCGGCACGATTTTTACGCGGGCGTTTTTTTGGCGTTTGATATATTTATACGAAGGGCAGCTTTCCTTCCCGTCCCATATAAAAATATTCGCCTGCGCCGCGCTCTCGGTAATTACCGCCCCGCGCGTTATAAGGATTTCGGCAAGCGTCCACAACTTTAGCGGGGTATTTTTTTCTAACCCCGGGCTGAAACAAAACCTTTTGCCCTTAAACTCCCCGCCCCCCTCAATTTTTTCGGGCTTAAACCTTTTTATGTAAGTCCTAAACAATTTCGGGTAATTCGTAGTATAAACATAGGTCTCGCCGTTTTTAACATAACCTCGGCACTGATTATATTTTTCAAAAAGCGACTGCGCTAAAGACGCCTGATTGTCACGCAAATGACAACTCTCGGCTCGGTCACTTACGTCAGAGTAAGCTCCGCTCGCCGATAATTGCCCTTTGCGTGCCACTGAGTCGCCTTTATCACAGTCTATATTATCTAAATTATCGGAGTTTTTACATAAACCTGCGTCCGCGCAAAGCTTTTTAAGAATCTCTTTTACGGTATCGGCATCGTCGTCGCTTTTGTGGAGCGCGCCCGCCGCCACTTCAAGCGCGGCGGCGGCCTTGTTAAGAGCGGGCATATTATTTTCGCCGCGCAAATGCGCGTAAAGAATCTGCGCGTCAAAAAATTCCAACTCCGGCATCTTTAACTTGTACCGCCCGCAGGCGTGTACCAAGAAGTTTATGTCGTTAGAAACCGCAAAGCCTACAAGTATCTGTCCCTTTTTTGTCATAAGCCCGAAAATAGTTTCGTAAGCGGCTGCAAAGTCCGGCGCGGCGCGGAATGCGCTCACGGGGTACGCGAGCATTTTGGTTACCCGTCGCGGCATAAACGGTTTGCGGGGATTTATAAGAATGTCTCGCTTTTCAAGCACGTTAAAATTTTCATCTGTAAGCACATACCCGAAGCTGCAAATGTGCGCCCCGTCGCAGCACTCAATATCAAAAAAGAAATAATCCATCTCGCAATTATCTTACTGCATTTTGCGGAAAAACGCAACTATTCTATGAAAGAGTTGGGTATCCATCCTAATTCACTCCAAAAATACGAAGCGGATTGATATAATTACCGACATTATTTGTAATGTAAATTTATATTTTTGTAATTTTGTCAGTTGACATTTTATAAAAATAGGCGTATACTAACAAAGCTAATACGCACAACCTCTTTTGCAAGAGGCAAAAATAAATCAAAAAGGAGACAAAACAATGAAAAGACTAAGGGGCGTAATGATTGTATTCACGCTTATTTTGGCGATAAGCGTCGTCTACGCCGCCGCCACGGACGGCACCTTTGTGCTTGACGGCACGGTAAAAATATCCGGCGTAAGGCTTGAGGTTGACGACAAGACCGTCGCTACGACTGATTTTAGCAGCGTAGTCGGCACGGCTAAAACAAACGGTATCGATATTGTGATTGATTGGGACGAAAGGGACGGAAATGAAGTAGAATTTACGTTCGTCGTCGAAAATACGGGTTCTTTGGACGCGGATTTTACCGTAAGTGTTGATTTAGGCGCCGAAGTTGAGAACGGTGAAATTGCGGTAGTATGCAGCCTTATGTCCGGGACAATCGATGCAAAGGATTCACAAACCTTTACCGTTACCGTCACGCGCGACTCGGACGCTATCGGCGATTTCACCTTCACAATTACCATAAGCTACACACAAGGCACTCCATAATTCTTTCTTTCCTTGTCATTGCGGCATGATGCGATAATCCGCAGAAAAATTCCCCTCTAAAATCTTAGAGGGGTGCCCGAGAAACGAGGGCGGGGTGTTTTACAACCATTTTTATGAAAAACAAAAGGCTTATCTTCAGCTTAATAATTTTGTTTTTTGCGGCGGTTACGCATATCGTCGGCATTTTCCTGCCGCCAAACGCCTTTTACGGAATAATACGCCCCGCGGTATACGTCCTACTGTCTGTCGTTGCTTTCATCTTTATAGGGCTCGATTTCGGGTATTTCAAAGCAAAAAAAACCGCGACTACGATTCTGTTGTTTGGAACGCTGATTTATGCCGCGCTGCTTTTTGTGTCAGCGCTGATTGCAGGTCTCGGGCACAACCCGATGGCGGCTAATTGGGGCGCCGTTACGCTTAATATATGGCAGTATATCCCCTTTGCGCTCCTCGGCGAAATTCTACGTTTCCAGCTTATGAAAAACGCATCCCTCAAGCATAAGGGGCTTATGCTGTTTTTAGTGACCGTAATTTTCAGCTTTTGTATGCTGGACGGCCTCGGCGGGATTTTCGGTGCAAGCACCGCGCGGCAGTTGGAATTTTTGATGACGCAGACTTTGCCGGTGTTCGTGCTAAATTTCTTCTTGACGTACATTTGCCAAAGCGGCGCGCTCGCGGGCACGGTATGCTTTAGGGCGGCGTATTCGCTCGTTTTGGTGTTTTTGCCCGTCCTGCCTGCCATAACTCCGATATTCCTCGCAATAATCACCTATACCGCCATTATAGTGATGTTCTTTTTGTACGACAAATACGCCTTCGACCGGAAACAAAAGGCCGAAACGGTACGCAAGCGTTATAAATGGCGCGCCTATATTCTGCCAGCGGTGGTTTTGGTTCTGTGCATAATTTTCGCATCGGGCGTGCTGCCTACAGGCCCCGTTGCCGTTGCCTCCGAGAGTATGACGGGCGAATTCAACAAGGGCGACCTCGTAATTGTCCGCAAGCTAAACGCGGAGGAAGCCGTGGGCACGCTCGAGGTGGGCGACATTATACAATTTGTTAGGGAAGATAAAGTTGCGGTAATCCACCGCATCGTAGAAATCAAAACGGATTCTAAGGGAGAAACGCAATACGTTACCAAGGGAGACCATAACGACGAAGCGGACGAATCGCCCGTAAGCCCCGGTCAAATAATCGGGGTTGCGCGGTTTAAGATTCCGTTTTTGGGTTATCCCACGGTACTGCTGATGGAACTTATTACTAATGATAAATAATACAAAAAGATGGGTAATATGAAAGAAAAAAAGCTGGCAGAAATGATTAAGAATAAGTTTTTTTTGATACCGTTTGCAGCGGTGTGCGCGGTTGCGCTGATTTTGACAATAACGCTCTTTTCGCGTTACGTTTTCGACTGCTACAATGCGGAAAACTCCGTTGAGGTAAAAAACAGCAATACTGTCGGCTTTGAGGTTAATTACAATAATAACGCGCCCGAAATGATTATAGGCTCCACAATTATCCACAAATATATAGATAATATAGTAGCTACTAACATATGCAGTGCCGATTTTAGCAAAGCCGCCGTTTTTGAAAAAGTGCCGCCTACCGCGACAATAACATATGTAATAAAGTCCAAAGGAAACGGTGACTTTTTTTCCGAGACTAAGGCGCTCGCGTTAAAGTACGAGGTTTCAAGCGGGGACGACTATGTATCGTTCATACTTTTGGGCAGTAACGCCTATGTATTAGAAAGAGAGGATTTGGACGCATACCGCGAGCGTTTCAATAAAGTTGCGGCCGACAACAAAGGCGTGAGCTTTACAGGCGAATTAATTATCAAGTTTGAATTTATCGTGCGCGTCAACGGCGGCGTGTCTAGCACCGAAAGAGGGATAGTAATTCCTTTCAGCAGCGACAGCTATAAAATCGATTATACCGGGGCTGCCGTTTCCGTTAAAAACATCCCCGAGCGCGCAATCCAAAACCCCGGCCTCCTACAGATTGTCAGTATTACGCTGCTTTGCGCCCTGTTGTTTGTCGGCATTATCGGCGCGCTGCGCGAGCTGCTTAAAGAAAAGGACGACTACAAGAGGGCGGTTAACGGAATTTTGCGGAGATTCGCCGACGAAATCGTAATGGCCGAGGACGGGGCGGGGTTGCCCGATAATCCTGTTACGGGCGTAAAGAGTTTTAAGGAGCTAATAAAGTTCTCCCAAATGATGTCCAAGCCCGTAGTTTGTTTGGAAGCCGAAGCGGTAACGACTTTTTATATCGCCTGTGACGGTACGCTGTACACCTTCAGCGTCGAACGCAAAGAGGCCGCGCAACAAATCTCCCCTCAAAATTCTTAACGCCTACCATAAATTTTTTAGAGCGGAAAAATAGCGGCGTTCAGACGGGCAACAGTTGCCGCGCTGCCGAAGGGAATGTACTTGCGTACCTGACCGAGGCTGCAAGGCAAGCGTAGCCCGTCTGAACGCCGCTATTTTTCCGCTCTCCCTTTCCGCATAGTCACGGCTTCCTTCACCGTCTTTTTCCCGCGGCTTAAATGTATTGCGGAGCCTGCCGTATAAAATGCGCACATAACCGCGCACAGTATTCCCCAAAGCGCAACCCAAAAGATTGATAATATAATCATCGCCGCCGTAAGAATCGCCGATTCCGCGCAAAAAAAAGCGAGCCTTACGTTAAGCTGCGGCGTCATAAGTATGAATTGCAGAATGATTATCAATACAAACGCGCCCAAAAGATACGGATTCGCGCCCTCATAAAAAATTTTCATATTCAAATTATATCACACAAAACCATTGAAAATAAACTAAATTAGTGCTATAATATTTGAATACCTCTTACAAAACCTCCCGCGGCGGGGAAGCGGCATCTTTGTTGCCGTTGCGGAATCCTTCTCCGACAAGTACATAGCGCTGCTACGCCCTTGCCGGACAAGTTTCCGCAAGCGACAAAAATCCGCTCGTTATCCTACCGCGTTAGCTTATGTAAGAGGTACTCTGGAAGATTCAATGTGTCATATATTCCCCTTAACGGCGGGGCGGTTGCCTTATAAAAATTCCCCTCTAAAATAGAGGGGTGCCGACACCGAGCCGACGAGCCGACAAGCCGTTAGGCTTGCTAGGGGCTGACGTAGGAAGCCCCTCAGAGAGGCGAGGGGAGGCGGGGAATGTGATAAACATACAAGAGGGGTTTACCTATATGAAAGCTGTTTTAACGGTCATAGGCAAGGACAAGCGGGGAATAATCGCCCGCGTGTCGGGCGCGCTTTACGAGGTGGGCGCAAATATTGAGGACGTCAGCCAAACGGTTATGCGCGATTATTTCGTAATGATTATGATGGCGGACTTATCCTCCTGCAAACTCAAGATAAGCGAGGTTTCGGAAATAACCGACCGTCTCGCGGCAGAAATCGGCGTTAGTATCAAATTGCAACATGAGGATATTTTCAATACTATGCACAAAGTGTGAGGCCTTATTTATCGCCGCAGTAGGGCTACGTTCGGCGTACTGTTTCGGTCGTGTACGTTTGGTACACTCCCGTCAACGCTGCGCCACTGTTGCCCTACTGCGGCGCGCCTAAGCCCTCACATGACGGGACGCTTTAGCGAACTTGAAAGGTACAAGTTATAAGGTATTAAATTACAATGATAAGCAAACACGACATTTTAGAAACAATACAAATGCTGGACGGGCAGAATTTAGATATCCGTACCGTCACCTGCGCGATAAACCTTTCGGATTGCGTTTCGGATTCTCCCGCTAAGCTGTGCGTCAAGGTTTATGATAAAATAGCTTCACGTGCCGAAAAGCTCGTCCGGGTTTCGGAGGAAATATCTGCAGAGTACGGCGTCCCTATCGTCAACAAGCGCGTGTCGGTGACGCCGATAGCCAATATCGGCGCGGCGGCGCGTAATTACGTACAGCTTGCCAAAACGCTTGACAGGGCGGCAGAAACCCTTGGCATAGATTTTATAGGAGGCTATTCCGCGCTCGTCCATAAGGGTACCGCCGCCTTCGAGAAGGATTTCTTGGAGAGCATTCCCGAGGCTTTAAGCGCCACCAAAAAAGTCTGCTCGTCGGTAAACGCCGCGGCAACCAAAGCCGGAATAAATATGGATGCTGTCAAAACGCTCGGGCGGCTCATCAAACAAACGGCGTACAACACCCGCGACAAAGACGGCATCGGTTGCGCGAAGTTCGTCGTTTTTTGCAATTCGGTGGAGGACAACCCGTTTATGGCGGGAGCATACTCCGGCTTCGGGGAGGGCGACGCCGTAATTAACGTGGGCGTCAGCGGCCCGGGAGTGGTGCATACCGCGTTGCAAAAATTCCCCTCGGCGTCCTTAGACGAGGCCGCCGAGATAATCAAGCGCACCGCCTTTAAGATAAC
>Ga0123353_10004147_pt1 | contig 18597 bp, 15 predicted proteins | sample TergutLab28metaG_3_FD_92763 | JGI IMG/M metagenome (GOLD analysis project Ga0123353, IMG submission 92763) | Labiotermes labralis P3 segment gut microbial communities from Petit-Saut dam, French Guiana - Lab288 P3 | ecosystem: Host-associated > Arthropoda: Insects > Digestive system > Gut ... | reverse complement strand
GGGGCGCTTCGGGGCTGGTGCTCTGTGTGTTGGCGGGGGTAGGGGGGGGGGGGGGGCGGCGGGGGTGGTGAGGGTGGCGAGGTCGAGGGTGGCGGGGAGGGTGCCGAAGGTGGTGCCCCAGTCGGCGCCGAGGCGGGAGGCCGCGAAGGCGTCGGAGACCTCCACGGGGGCGAACCGGACGAGCAGCGAGCCCTGGAGGACGAGCGCCATCCGTTCGACGATGCGGCGGGCGCGGGCCTCGATGCCCTCCAGGTCGCCGAGTTCGCCGAGCAGGTCCTTGACCGCCGCGTCCAGGCGGTGGTCGGCGCCGCGGGCCCGCCCGATCTCGATGAGGAACGCGTTCAGCGCCTGCGGCTCGCGCTGCAGCACCCGCAGCACGTCGAGGGCCTGGACGTTGCCCGAGCCCTCCCAGAGGGAGTTCAGCGGCGACTCGCGGAACAGCCGCGGCATGCCCGACTCCTCGACGTAGCCGTTGCCGCCCAGGCACTCCAGCGCCTCGGCCGCGACCGCCGGGCAGCGCTTGGTCACCCAGTACTTGGCGACGGGCACGGCGAGGCGGCGGAACGCCCGCTCCTGCTCGGTGTCCGCGTCGTACGCGGCGGCCAGCCGCAGCGCGGTGGTGGTGGCCGCCTCGGACTCCAGCGCCAGGTCCGCCAGGACGTTGCGCATCAGCGGCTTGTCGATCAGCGGGCCGCCGAACGCCCGGCGGTAGGTGGTGTGGTGCACGGCCTGCGCCACCGCCTGCCGCATCAGGGCGGCGGAGCCCAGCACGCAGTCCAGCCGGGTGGCCGCGACCATCTCGATGATGGTCGGCACGCCGCGGCCCACCTCGCCGACCCGGCGGGCCCACGTGCCGTCGAACTCCACCTCGGCGGAGGCGTTGGAACGGTTGCCCAGCTTGTCCTTCAGCCGCTGGATCGCGAACACGTTCCGCGTGCCGTCGGCGAGCACCCGCGGTACCAGGAAGCAGGTCAGGGCGTCCCGGCCGCCGTCGTCCACCTGCGCCAGGACGAGGAACGCGTCCGACATCGGCGCGGAGCAGAACCACTTGTGCCCGGTCAGCAGGTAGGTGCCGTCCTCGGCGAGCGGCTCGGCCCTGGTGGTGTTGCTGCGGACGTCGGAGCCGCCCTGCTTCTCGGTCATGCCCATCCCGAACAGCGCGCCGGGCTTGCGGCCCGGAGCGACCAGGCGCGGGTCGTAGACCCGGGAGCCCAGCCGCGGCTCCCACTCCGCGGCCAGCTCCGGATCGGTGCGCAGCGCGGGCACCGCGGCATGGGTCATCGACAGCGGGCAGCCGTGGCCCGCCTCGGCCTGCGTCCACACCAGGAAGCCGGCGGCCCGCCGCAGGTGCCCGTCGGGCCGCGACCAGGCGCCGGTCAGCCCGGCGGTGACCGCATGGCCGAGCAGCCGGTGCCAGGAGGGAGGGAACTCGACCTCGTCGATCCGGTTGCCGTAGCGGTCGTGGGTGCGCAGCACCGGCCCGCGGGTGTTGGCGTCCTCGCCCCACTTCTGTGCCTGGGCCGAGCCGGCGGCCGTCCCGAGTTCGCGCAGTTCCGCGTCGATCGCCGCCAGCCGCGCGGGGTCCGCGTGCCGGGCCACGGCCTCGGTGAGCGCCCGGTCGGTGGCGTAGACGTCATGCCCCACCAGCGGCGGAGCCTGGTTCGTGACGGTGTGAGTGGGGGGTGTCATGGCAGCTAACGTAAGGGGGTGCAAGCAGCAGAAGAAAGAAGCCACAGACGTCCGGGTCGCTGGCGTCGCGCGCGGGCGCTGTACCGCAACGTCTCCAAGCGCAAGGTGGCCTGGCTGCTGCTGAAGGACACGATCGACTCCTGCATGGAGTACCGCGTCACCGGGCTGGCCGCGGAGGCGGCCTTCTTCGTGCTGCTGTCGCTGCCGCCGCTGCTGCTCGGTCTGGTCGGGGCGCTCGGCTACGTCGACACCCTGATCGGCCTGGACACGATCGACCACATCCGTGACAACATCCTGCGGGCCTCGGCCACGGTGCTCTCCGACAAGGGCGTCAAGGAGCTGGTCAAACCGCTGGTCGACGACGTCTTCCACGGCCGCCGCCCGGACCTGATCTCGCTCGGCTTCGTCATCGCGCTGTGGTCCGGGTCCCGCGCCGTGAACGTCTTCGTGGACACGATCACGATCATGTACGGCCTGGAGGGCCGGCGCGGCATCGTCCGCACCCGCCTGATGTCGCTCGCGCTGTACGTCGTCGCGCTGGTCCTGGGCGCCGCGGTGCTGCCGCTGGTGGTGGTCGGGCCGAACGCGGTGACGGACGTGATGCCCGGCGGGGCCGGCATCGTGCACGTCCTGTACTGGCCGTTCGTGCTGCTGGCGTCGGTCGCCTTCCTCACCACGCTCTACCACGTCTCGGTGCCGGTGCGGGCGCCCTGGCACGAGGACGTGCCCGGCGCGCTGGTCGCGCTGCTGATGTGGGTGATCGGCAGCTTCGTGCTGCGGATATACCTCACCCACACCGTGGAGGGGCCGACGATCTACGGCTCGCTGGCGGCGCCGGTGGCGGTGCTGCTGTGGATCGGGGTGTCGGCGTTCGCGGTGCTGGTGGGCGCCGCGGTCAACGCGGCCGTGGACCGGGTCTGGCCGTCGCTGGCCACCGCGGCGGCCCGCGAGGAGAACGCCCGCTGGCGGGAGGCCGCGGCGGCCGACGTCGTCGCCCGCGCCGCGGCCCGGCGCGCCCGCCAGGCCGCGGGCGAGGAGGAGCAGCCGCCCGCGGAGTACCCCGAGCGCTGGGCGGACTTCCTGCCGCACGGCGACGTCCGCGCCCGGCTGCGCCCCCGCCGGCCCGACGCCGCCGGCGATCATGACGACGTCCCGCCGATGCCGTCCGGCCCGCCGCCCATCCCGCCGCAGCAGCCGCCGTGGCCGCACGGCGACCACCCGCACGCGGGCTACCCCCCGCACGACGAGCCCGCGCCGGGCTACCCCCCGCACGACCCGGGCCGGCCGGGACCGCACTAGAGCGGTGCCTGCCGCTGATGCAGCGGGTATCGGCTCAGCCTGCGGCGGTGGTGAAGTTCTCGCCCAGGTACGTGTCCAGCGAGCGGCTGGTTCGGGCGAGCTCGTCGGCCTGGTGGGCGAGCCGGTCGCGCAGCTCGGCGATCCGCTGCTCGAGCCCGGCGCACGCCTCGGCCCGCGGGCCGGTGCCCTCGCACGGGAGGATGTCGCGGATCGTGGCGGTCGGCAGGCCCAGGTCGAGGAGCGCTTTGATCCGGAGTACCTGCCCCGGTGCCTCCGGGCCGTAGTCGCGGTAACCGTTGAGGCCGCGGCGCGACGCGAGGAGTTCCTGCTGCTCGTAGTAGCGCAGCGAGCGGGCGCTGACGCCGGTGTGTCGACTCAACTCGCCGATCAGCATGAGCACCCCTCGCCTCGGTTCACGATGTCCGTGGCAACGCGTCGGCGCCTGCGGGCATTCCGGTCAGCTCCGCCGAGCGCTGCCACAGGGCGGCGGCCAGCGCACTGTCGAGCGCCGGCCCGGTCAGCTCCTCAGCCTCGACGTACGGATCGGTCAGGTTGCCGCCGGGCCCGTACAGCAGTGCGGTGTCGGAGGCAGTCGTGGCCGCGTACAGGATCCCGACCGAGGCCGGCCGTGGCGCCCGACCGCTGTCGGCCAGCGCGGCCCTGACCATCTGCGTGGTTGCCTCGTCAGGGTAGGTGTCGTGCATGCTGGTGTCCGCCAGGCCCGGGTGTGCCAGCAGGCTGCGGACGGTTGAGCCGCTCTCGCGCAACCGCCGGTCCAGCTCGGTGGCGAACAGGACGTTCGCGAGCTTGGAGCGCACGTACGCTGCGCCCGGCGAGCCGGCGCTGTCGAGCCGGTCGAGGTCGAGGCTGCCCCTCGGGTACAGCGCCGAGGTCACCGTCACCACCCGGCCGCCGTCGCGCATCGCGGGCAGGAGCAGCCGGGTCAGCTGGACGTGACCGAGGTGGTTGACCGCGAGCTGGGACTCGACACCGTGCGAGGTCAGCGCGAGCGGCTGGTTGCTGATCGCCGCGTTGTTGATCAGCAGGTCGATGTCACCGGCCCGGTCACGGGCCCAATCGGCGAACCTTTCGACACCGACGGGGTCGGCCAGGTCGAGCAGCGCGGCGTCGGCCCCGAAGGCGTTCCGGGCACCGGTGAGCACGGTGGCACCGCGCTCGCGCAAGAGCTCGGTGAGGGCGAGGCCGAGGCCGCGGGTACCGCCGGTGACGACGGCCACTTGGCCGTGGAGGTCGGGTACGTCGTTCAGTGTCCAATCGATGCTGGTCATGGTGCGAACGTAGGGATTGACACTGGTGTCAATGTCAAGTCCGGTCGGGCGCGTTCGGCCGAGGACCCATGTCACCGATGCGACGCCGAGGCCGGGAACGTGTCGGTGGGACCACCGTCGCCCGGCCGACGCGCTCCACCCGCGCCGGCCGGCAGGCACGACGTCCACCGACAGACCTGGACCGCGTCGCGTGGCGGCGTCCCCGGCGCTTGGCCGCGGGGCGCTGCGTGGCGGACCATGGGCGGGTGGGCGAGTACCGGGAGCGTGACGGGCGCGCGGCCGGGCTGACGGTGTGGGAGCGCACCGACGGCGGCGGGCGCTACCGCGTGCTGCCCGACGGCTGCATGGACCTGGTGTGGCACGACGGCACGCTGCTGATCGCCGGCCCGGACACCGTCGCCCACGTCTCCGAGGACCGGCCGGGAAGCCGCTACGCGGGACTGCGGTTCGCCCCCGGCGTGGGCCCCGCAGTGCTGGGCGCCCCCGCCGGCGAGGTGCGCGATCTGCGCGTCCCGCTCGACGCGCTGTGGCCGGCCGCGCGGGCCAGGGAACTGGCCGAGCGGGCCGCCGGTGACCCGGCCGCCGCGCTGGAGGCGTGGGCGGTCGCGCGGTTGCGCGCCGCAGAGCCCGCGGACCCCCTGCCGGGCGCGGTGGCGGCGGCGCTGGCCGCGGGCAGCACGGTGGCCGCCGCGGCGGCCGGCGCCGGCCTGGGGGAGCGGCAGCTGCGCCGCCGCTGCGAGGCCGCGTTCGGCTACGGGCCCAAGACCCTGGCCCGGGTGCTGCGCCTGCAGCGCGCCCTGGCACTGGCCCGCGGCGGCACCCCCTTCGCCGAGGTGGCCGCGGAGGCCGGCTTCGCCGACCAGCCCCATCTGGCCCGCGAGGTGCGGGCGCTGGCCGGCGTGCCGCTCGGCGACCTGCTGCGGCCGGCGGATCAGGACGCGGCGGAGGCGGCGAAGAGGTCCACGGCGTTGCCGTCCGGGTCGTTCACCACGGCGTAGCGCTGGCCCCAGAACGCGTCCCACGGCTTGTGCCTGCCGCCGTACCCGGCGTCGGTCAGCTCCGCGAACAGGGCGTCCACGCCCTGCGGGGAGCCGCAGTCGAAGGCGAGGGAGATCCGCGAGCCGGTCGCCGGCGTCCAGTCCGGGTCGAAGGACCGGATCGTCTCGACGGTGTCCCAGGCCATGCGCAGCCCGCCGGGCAGGGCCAGTTCGGCGTGCGGTTCCGCGTCCGCGCCGGGCGGCAGGTCCAGGCCCAGACGGCGGTAGAAGGCCAGGGAGGCCGCCATGTCGGCGACGACCAGGCCGATCAGGTCGATGCGGGGAGTGATCCGTGTGCTCATGCCGTCCACGCTAGGCGGGCCGGCCGCCCGTCGTCTTGAACGAATCGGACGTCCGGCCCGAATGGCGGCCCGGCCGGTCAGCCGGGCAGGGTCCAGCTCTGGTTGGCCGCGCCCGTGCAGCTCCAGATCTGCAGCCGGGTGCCGTTGGCGGAGCTCTGGCCGGTCGCGTCGAGGCACTTGCCGGACTGCGGGTTGAGCAGCGCGCCCCCGGCGCCGGGCTGCCAGACCTGCGAGCCGGTTCCGTTGCAGTCGTAGAGCTGCACGGTCGTGCCGTTGGCGGTGCCGGCGGACGTGACGTCCATGCACTTGCCGAGCGCCCGGAGCGTGCCTCCCCCGGAATCGACCGTCCAGCTCTGCGCACCGGTGCCGTTGCAGTCGTACAGCTGGACCGCGGCGCCGTTGGCGCTGCTCGCGCCCGCGACGTCCACGCACGTGCCGCCGAGGCCGACGATCGGGCCGGTCCTCGTGGCGGGCGGCGGGGTGGTGGAGCCGCTCGGCACGACGTCGGGGTTGTCCGCGTTGGTGAGCGTCTCCCAGGCCACGAACAGGTCGTTGCTGCCGGCCGGCCGGCGCGACTCGGTGAGCGTCTGGGTGTTGGTCATCGCGATGCCCAGCCGGTTGTGCAGGGCGTTGAAGCCGACCTCGGTGACCGGGCCGAGGCCCAGGTTCAGGGAGCCGCCGCACAGCCACGACGGGACCGCCGCGCCCAGCTCGTACTTCGACTGGAAGCCCAGCGCCTGCCGCAGCCGCTCGCCGACCTGCGGGTACAGGTCCTGGCCCTGGATGAGGGCGGTCTCGGCGACGTCGGAGATGGAGGCGATCCCGTACCCGGTGTGGGTGAGGTCCCGGCAGGTCTCCTGGGTGAGCCCGTCCACGAACGTGGACTGGCCCTGCCAGTAACCGATGATCTGCGCCGAGGTGTTGAGCCCGCTGCCCGGCACGGTCCTGGGCAGCGCGCCGTCCGAGGTCAGATAGACGTACGCCGCCACCCGGTTGAGGTAGCGGGCGATCGCCTTGTCGTAGTCCGTCGCGTCGTCGAGGAAGACGGAGATGCCGACCGCGGCCTCCATCATCGTCAGCTCCCAGTTGCCGTTGCTGTTGGAGCCGTTGATGACCTCGGGCAGGTACACGGTGCGCAGCATCGTGGAGAACCTGGCGACGTCCGCGGCGGACCAGCCGGTGTAGGTGTACCGGATGATCTCGGCCGCGCGCGGCCACACCGAACCCGCCCAGCCGGTCTGCAGCGGCGCGTTGCTGTTGGTGTGACCGGTGATCGTGTTCGCCCAGGCGTTCATCAGCTGGATGGACTTGTCGGCGTAGGCGCTGTTGCCGCTGATGTACCAGGCCAGCGCGTCGGTGTACGCGGCGATCGCGTCCTGCCGCTCGTCCGTGCAGCCGTAGTTGGGGTTGGAGTACGGGCCGCACTCGACGGTGGCCCGCGGCGCGGGCGTGCGGGACAGCGAGGCGTAGGCGCTCGCCGTCATCTGGGTGTAGGCGCTCTTCCACGGCTCGGCGTTCGCCTGGACCTTGGCCTTGACGAAGTCGAGCTGCGGCCGGCTGACGAGGACGCCGGGGTGCTGGAAGACCGCCGGTGCGGCGGCGACGGCCGGGGCGGCACCCGGGGCGGCGGCCCGCACGGCGGCGGGCGCGGCGGCCTGGGTGGTGGCCATCGCCGAGGTGCCGGTCAGGGTCGCGGCGACCGCGGCGACGACGGCGGCCGCCGGGGTCAGGACGACGCCGGTGCGAAACCGGTTACTTCGATGGGTGGGGGGTGTGCTGCGGAGGAATGGGCGCATGGGGGAGCTCCTGGGGCAGCGGGTCGCGGGCAACTGCGTGCCGGGTGAAGCAGGTTGGTTCGGACCATAAGTCATTGACATGAACACCGTCTAGACCCTTGAATGCGGCCCGCAGGCGCACGTCCGATCCGTCGCGCACGAGGGAAAGGTCCCCCACATGTGCCAACCTCGCTCCAGAATCCGCCGCCCGCGGCTGCTGCTGCGGCTGTTCGCGCTGCTCGCCGTGGTGTTCGGCCTGCAGGCCGCACCCGCGCACGGTGCTGAACCGACGTTCAACGTAATCGCTTTCTACGACGGCACCTACGACGCCGCGCACATCAGCTTCGTCCACGAGGCCAACGCGTGGTTCCCGCAGCAGGCCGCCGCCAACGGCTTCACGTACACCGCCACCAACGACTGGACCGAGCTCAACGCGGCGAACCTCGCCAATTACCAGGTGGTGATGTTCCTCGACAACTACCCGGGCACGGCCGCCGAGCAGAGCGCGTTCCAGACGTACATGGACAACGGCGGCGGCTGGATCGGCTTCCACGTCGCGGCCTACAACGACACCTCGTCGAACGGCTGGTCCTGGTACCACCAGACGTTCCTCGGCACCGGGCTGTTCGCGTCCAACTCCTGGGGCCCGACCTCGGAGACGCTGAAGATCGACGATCCGGACCACCCGGCGACCGCCGGCCTGCCGGCCACCCTCACCTCGTCCGTCAGCGAGTGGTACAGCTGGCAGAACGACCTGCGGCAGAATCCGGCCATCGACATCCTGGCCTCGATGGACCCGTCGACCTTCCCGGTCGGCACCGACCCCAACCAGACCTGGTACAGCGGCTACTACCCGATCGTCTGGTCCAACCGGAACTACCGGATGGTCTACAACAACTTCGGCCACAACGCGATGGACTACGCCACCGACACCACGCTGTCGTCGACGTTCGCCAGCCCCCAGCAGAACCAGCTCCTGCTCCAGGAGATCAGGTGGGCGGCCGGCCAGTCGGGACCGATCACCCCGCCCGCCACGAGGACCGGCCCGATCCACGGGTACGGCGGCAAGTGCGTGGACATCGCCGGCGCGAGCAGCGCCAACGGCACGGCGGTGCAGCTCTACGACTGCAACGGCACCGGTGCGCAGAGCTGGACGGCCGGCGACGGCGGCACGCTTCAGGCGCTCGGCAAGTGCATGGACGTGACCGCCGCGGGCACCGCGAACGGCACCAAGGTGCAGCTGTACGACTGCAACGGCACCGGCTCGCAGGTCTGGCAGCCCGGCGCCGGAGGCGCGCTGGTCAACCCGCAGTCCGGGAAGTGCCTGGACGCCACCGGTCCCAGCTCGGCCAACGGCACCCGGCTGCAGATCTGGAGCTGCACGGGCGCGGCCAACCAGAGCTGGACGCTGCCGAGTTGATCCCCGCAGCCGGTCCCCGCCCCGGTGGGAGCGGGGACCGGCCCGGGGGCGTCAGGCCGGATAGGCGTGCGTCTGGGCCGCCTTGACCGTGGCCCACACCTGCGCGCCCGATTCCAGGCCGAGTTCGGCCACCGCGACCGTCGTCAGGTCGGCGGCCAGCGGCAGCCCGCCGGGCTCGCCGGTCAGGGCCACCCGGATCTGGTCGCCGTGCGACTCCATGCCGGTGATCACCGCCCGCCAGGCGTTGCGTGCGCTGGAGTCGGGCCGTTCGCGGTGCAGGGTGACGGCGCTCGGCGGGAACGCGACGAACGCCGGTCCGGTGAGCTTCTCCGTGGTGGTCAGGGCCAGTTCGGGGCCGACGGTGACCAGATGGCCCTCCGCCCGCCCCTGGTAGAGGTTCAGCCCGACCAGCCGGGCGATGTAGTCGGTGCGCGGGCGGCGGGCGATCTCGGCCGGCGTGCCCTCCTGCACCACCGTCCCCTGCTCGATCACCACCAGCCGGTCCGCCAGCACCATGGCGTCCAGCGGGTCGTGCGTCACCAGCACCGCCACCGCCTCGAACGCGGCCAGGTGGCGGCGCAGTTCGGCGCGCACGTCGAGGCGGGCCCGGGCGTCCAGCGCGGCCAGCGGCTCGTCGAGGAGCAGCAGCCGGGGCCCGGTCGCCAGCGCGCGGGCCAGCGCCACGCGCTGGGCCTGGCCGCCGGACAGGCGGCGCGGCTTGGCGCCCGCACGGTCCGACAGGCCCATGCGCGCCAGCAGTTCCGCGGCCCGCGCCCGCGCCTGCGCCTTCGGCACGCCCTGGCAGCGGGGGCCGAACGCCACGTTGTCCAGCGCGGACAGGTGCGGGAAGAGCAGGTAGTCCTGGAAGATCACGCCGACCGGCCGGTGCTCCGGCGCGACCCGCCACCGCCGCTCGGGCTCCTCCAGCGGCACGCCGTCCAGCCGCAGCCCGCCGCCGGTCAGCGGCGTCAGCCCGGCCAGCGCCCGCAGTGCGGTGGTCTTCCCCGCGCCGTTCGGCCCGAGCAGCGCCAGCACCTCGCCGGGCGCGACCCGCAGCCGGACGTCGAGCCGGAACGCCTCACGCTCCACCACGAGCCGGGCGTCGAGCCCCGGCGGCTCACCGGTCACCCGCGCCGGCTCCTTGTGCGTTCCCGTCGTCCCCGTCACGGCGCGGCCGCCCCCGTCCAGCGGTCCCGCAGCCCTGCCAGGACCGCGACCGACACCGCCAGCAGCACCAGGCTCAGCGACACCGCGGCCGCCGGGTCGTCCTGCAAGGCGAGGTACACGGCCAGCGGCATCGTCTGGGTGCGGCCCGGGAAGCTGCCGGCGAAGGTGATCGTCGCCCCGAACTCGCCCAGCGCGCGCGCCCAGGCCAGCACCGCGCCGGCCGCCACCCCCGGTGCGATCATCGGCAGCGTCACCCGGCGGAACGCGGTGAACCGCGAGGCGCCGAGGGTGGCCGCGGCCTCCTCGTAGCGGGTGTCCGCGGCCCGCAGCGTGCCCTCGACGCTGATCACCAGGAACGGCATCGCCACGAACGCCTCGGCGACCACCACCCCGGCCGTGGTGAACGGCAGCGTGATGCCGAACGCGGAGTCCAGCCAGCGCCCCACCACCCCGTTGCGGCCCAGCGCCAGCAGCAGCGCCACACCGCCGACCACCGGCGGCAGCACGAGCGGCAGCGTCACCAGCGCCCGCACGAGCCGGCGGCCCGGGAAGGAGGTGCGGGCCAGCAGCCAGGCCATCGGCACGCCCAGCACCAGCGAGACGGCCGTCGCACAGGTGGCGGTCTCCAGCGAGAGCCGCAGCGCCTGCCACACCGCCGGGCTCGACAGCTGGTGCGGCAGGCCCCGCCACGGCGCCCTGATCAGCAGCGCCAGCAGCGGCAGCAGCAGGAAGACCAGGCCCACCAGGGCCGGCAGCAGCAGCGGCAGCGGCACCCCGCCGCCCCCGCGGCGCAGGCCCCGGCCGATCGGCCCCCGTCCGGGGCCGCGCCGTTCGCCCGCGCCGCGGCGGGTCGCCGTCGAACTCATCGCTGGACCACGGTTCCTGGGGTCACGGCTTGAGGAAGCCGGCCTCGCCCAGCACCTTCTGGCCCTCGGCGGACTGCACCAGCGCGATGAACGCCGTCGCCGCCGCCGAGTTGGGGGCGTTCTTCAGGGCCACGATCGGATACGAGTTGATCGCCTCGGCCGACTCCGGGAAGTCCACACCGGCCACCTTGCCCCCCGCGGCCTTCACATCGGTGCGGTACACCACCGAGGCGTCGACCTCCTTCAACTCCACCTTCGTCAGAGCCGACTTGACGTCCTGCTCGTACGAGACCGGGGTGAGCTTCAGGCTGCTGGCGGTCAGCGCCGTCTGGGCGGCCGCGCCGCACGGCACGGTCTTCGCGCACAGCGCGACCTTCAGACCGGACTTCGTCAGGTCCTTCAGCGTGGCGATGTGGTCCGGGTTGCCCGGCAGGGTCGCGATCTCCAGCTGGTTGCGCACGAAGGTGGTCGGCGTCCCGCTGCCGTCACCGGCGTCGGTGACGATCTTCATCGTCTTCGGGCTCGCCGCCGCGAACACGTCCGCGGGCGCTCCGCCGGTGATGCTGGCCGCCAGGGTGTCGCTGCCGCCGAAGTTGAACACCACCTTGGTGCCCGGGTACGCCTTCTGGAAGTCCTCGCCGAGGGTGGTGAAGCTCTCCTTCAGCGAGGCGGCGGCGAACACCGTGACGGTGCCGGAGAGCTTCGCGGGCGCCGAGGACGCGCCGGCGCTCGAACTGCCCGACGGCTTGCCGGAGTCCGACGCCTGCGAGGAGTCGGAGGACGAGGAGGAGCAGGCGCTCAGGGCGAGCAGGGCGGCGGCTCCGGCCGCCGCGGTCCCGGTCAGGCGGCGCATCGCGGTACGGGTTGTCACTGGACGTCTCCCTCTCTGCCGCGCACGCGTGCGCGGATCCACGGCCGGGTCCGTCCCCGGACCCGGCCCGGTCACGGCGTCTCCACGACCACGTTGGTGGACTTGATCACCGCGACCGCCGGAACCCCCGGCTCCAGAGCCAGCTCCTCCGCCGACTCGCGGCTGATCATCGACACCACCCGGAACGGTCCCGCCTGGATCTCCACCTGCGCCGAGACGTCGCCGAGGATCACCTCGGTGACGATCCCGGCGAAGCGGTTGCGGGCCGACGACCCGGTGCGGGCCTTCTCCTCGCGCCCCAGTTCGCGCGCGAACGCGGCGAGCGCGGGGCCGGGGATGATGCGCCGGTCCTGCTCGTCGCGCTCGGCGGGCAGCCGGCCGCTGTCGACCCACCGCCGCAGGGTGTCGGCGCTGACCCCCATGAGTGCGGCGGCCTCACCGATCCGGTACGTGTGCATGTGCCGATGATAGTGCCGCATCTGCGAGGTGGAAGTCATCTGTCACATCGCATAGACCGCACGATCCGGCGGTACCGGCTCGCTCGTGCGAACCTACGAGCTGCGCAGCGAGGCGCGGCTGACCGGGGCCGGACGGGGCAGCAGCACGCCGTCCACGGTGAGGTCCACCCGCTCGTTGTAGAAGCACATCAGCCCGGTGATCGGCTGCAGCTGCCGGGTGGGGAAGTCGTAGGCCCAGGCGATGTCCCGGTGGACGCCCGCGGCGGTGTGCGCGGACCAGTAACCGCTGGTCGTGCCCTTGTACGGGCAGGCCGTCTCGGTGTCGGACGGCTGCATCCTGGTCAGGTCCACATGGACGCGGTCCAGGTAGTAGCGGGTGGGCAGCCCGGTCTCGAAGACCATGACGCACGTCGGCGCGTCCGCCAGCAGCGTGCCGTCCACCTCCACCCGCACCCGGCTGCCCGAGCGCAGCGCGTCGACCCGGGTGTACGGGTTGCGCGGGTGGACGAAGACCTGCTCGTCCTCCTCGAACCAGGCGTCGACCGCGTTCCACTCGAAGCGGACGGTGCCCGGCAGGCCCTCGGCGGCGCCGTCCTGCCACACCCACGCGGCGGACCGCCGCAGCGTCTCCCCGGCCCGCAGCGCATGCCGCCGCACCGGCCCGGGCGCCCAGTCCTCCGAGCGGCCCTCGTCCTCCAGCTCCGCGTCGATCAGGTCGTCGACCGGGACGCTGTACTGCGGGTAGCCCGGCCACTCCCAGACATAGCGGGCCCGGCGGGTGTCCAGCACCGGGCGTCCGTCGAGGTAGGCGCGGATGCGGCGGGGGACCGGCTCGGTGTGCCCCGCCGGGACGATGAACCCCGGGTAGTTCTGCGCGGGGTCGGTCCTTACAGGTGCGGCCATGGTCGGGCGAACCTTCCTGTGCGGCCCTTCGGGAAGCCTCGCGGCAAGGATCGCAGAGGCCGGCCGGGGCGGCACCCGGGCTCGGCCGTCCGGGGATCGGGCCCGGTACGGCGGGGCTCTCCGGCCCCCCGGGCGGGTGCTGCCCGCCGGACGGTTCCGGCGGGCAGCACCCTCGGGCGGGGACGGTCAGCCGGCCGCCCAGCTGGTCAGTCCGGCCCCGTACGCGTACAGCGGGTTGCCGTACGTCGTCGGGACGGGCTGGCCCGCGTCGATCTTCGCCCGGATGTCGGCGCGTTCCGCGTCGGTGGCACCCAGGTCGTAGGGCAGGTCCCAGGCCTCGTTGGCGTCGGCCGGGGTGTCGCCGCCGCCCGGCTTGAGGATCTGGTCCAGGCTGCGCGGCAGCTGCCACGGCAGGTGGCCGTGCGGGGTGTAGTCGCCGAAGAGCAGGCTGGCGGTGGCCGGCCCGACCTCCTCGCCGCCCCGGTAGGTCACCACGATCGCGTCCGCCAGGTCGTTCCAGTCGCTGATCACGATGGGCCGCGGCAGCGTCAGCACCACCACCACCTTGATGCCCTGGCTCTTGTAGTTCTGGATCAGGGCCAGTTGGTCGGCCGGCAGGTACGGCTGGGTGTCCGGCCACGCGGTGGCGTGGGTGTACGACGGCTCACCGACGTACACCACCGCGACCTTCGGGGCCGGACCGCTGCCCTGGTAGACGTTCACCCCGTTCTGCCCGGCTCTCGCCTTCAGGGCGTCGAGCTGGTCCAGCGAGCCGTAGTCGGGGTGGAAGTAGCTCGACCAGATGCAGCAGGCCGCGCCGTCCGTCGCCCGGTCGCCGGCGACCGCGATGCTGTCGCCGGAGGCGAGCTTGAGCGGCAGCACCCCGTCGTTCTTCAGCAGGGTGTTGGACTCGCGGGACGCCTGGTTGGCCAGCTGCGTGTACGACGGCTGGTGGAAGCGGTAGGGGCCGTTGACCGGGTCGCCGTACGGGTGGTCGAAGATGCCCAGCTCGAACTTGAGCTTCAGGATCCGCGAGACCGCGTCGTCGATCCGGGCCAGCGGCACCCCCTGCTCGAAGCTCGCCATGGTGAAGCCGGTCGCGCCCGGGTCGGCGCCGCCCATGACGTCCGAGCCGGCGTTGGCCGCGTTGATCCACGCGCCCGACGGCAGCCAGTCGGTGGTGATCAGACCGGTGTAACCGAGGTTCTGCCGCAGGTAGGTGAGGATCTTGGCGCTGTCGCCCGCACCCGGGCCGCCCGGGTCGAGGTACGAACTGCCCGCGTAGCCCGGCATGATGTTCACCGCGCCGGCCTCCATCGCGGCCTTGAACGGGATCATGTGGTACTTGATCGTGACCCCGTCGTAGACGATCCCGGCCTCGCCGCCGGCGCCCTCACCCGGCCAGTGCTTGACCGTGGCCAGCACCGAACCGGGGTTCAGCTCGGGGCCGCCCTGCAGGCCCGCGACCAGCGCCCGCAACTGCGCCGCGGCCACGTCGGCGTTCTCGCCGCCGCCCTCCTGGATCCGCGGGTAGAGCACCTTCGTGCCGACCTCGGCCAGCGGCGACAGGGTGCCGCGCGCCCCGACCTCCAGCTCCTCCTCCCGCTGCATGTTGCCCAGCTGGTAGTCCAGCGGGTAGTCCTTGCCCGCGGCCAGCGTGCTCTGCAGCGGGTAGGTGGTCTGGTAGCCGGCCGTGGTGTCGCCCGCGGACACCGGCGGGATGCCCAGCCTCGTCGCGGCCGTGGACATCAGCACGTTGTTCAGGTCGGCGGGCTGGGCGGGCCCGAAGTGCCAGCCGGACATGGGGTACTGCTGGACGTTGTAGAACATCTGGTACGCCTTCTCCTCCAGCGTCATCCTGCCGAGGAGATCGTTGACCCGGGTGTCGACCGGCAGCCGCCAGTCCTCGTACGGCTCGATCGTGCCGTCCTTGTTCAGGTCCCGGGCCCCGTTGACGATGTTCACGCCGTCGGCCGCCTGCTCGATGTCCGGCAGGTAGACGCCGAACTGCCGGATCTCGGAGGTGGTCCGCGCCCCCGAACCGCTGACCGCGACGACGAACCACTTGTACGTCCAGCGGTCGGTGATGTCCCAACTCGGCGTGTAGCTCGTGCCGGTGGGCTCGGCGACCTTGGTGTAGAGGTCGAGCAGGTTGCCGGACGCGGTCCAGTCGTAGTCGGTGCGGCTGATGTTGATCCACACCTCGTAGTGCGCGGTGCCGGCCACGGCCGCCCAGGACAGCGCGGGCCTGCGGGTGTTGGTGACCATCGCCTTGTCCGCGGGCGCGGCCAGCGCGAACTGGCCGGTGGTCGCGGGGGCCTTGGTGGGCCCGGAGAGCATCGGCGGGGTCGCCGTCGTGGTGTCGACGGTGCCGTAGACCTGGAACTCCCACAGGGAGTAGCCGTATCCGGTGGCCCGGGCGGTGCCGTAGAACCGCACGTAGCGGCCCTTGCCGGTGACCGGGAGCTTCTCCACGCCGCCCTTGCCGGTGGTGGTCGTGTAGATCGGCGTCCAGGCGGTGGCGTTGTCGGAGACCTCGATGCGGTAGCCGCTGGCGTACGCCGACTCCCAGTTGAGGACCACCCCGCTGATGGAGGCCGGGCCGCCGAGGTCCACCTGGAGCCACTCGTTGTCGGTGGAGAGGCTGGACCAGCGGGTGGTGGTGCGGCCGTCGAGCGCCGCGGCGGGCGCGTTGGCTCCCTCGTAGGACGACGCCTTGACCGGCTTGAACGCGGAGATCACCGTGCCGGAGAAGTCGCCGCCGCCCGGCGGGGTGGTGGTGCCGCCCCCGCCGCCGCTGGTGTACACCGCGAACTCCCAGAGGGAGTAGCCGTATCCGGTGGCCCGGGCGGTCCCGTACATCCGCACGTACCGCCCGGTGCCGCTCACCGCGAGCGTCTGGGTGCCGCCGGTGCCGGTCGTGGTGGAGTACGCGTCCGTCCAGGTCTGGCCGTCGGGTGAGACCTGGATCCTGAACGCCGTGGCGTAGGCGTTCTCCCAGGTGAGCACCACCTTGCACACGGTCGCCGACGCGCCCAGGTCGACCTGCAGCCACTGCGGGTCGGAGGCGGCCGACGACCAGCGGGTGCCGGCGTCGCCGTCGACGGCGGCCGAGGCGGGCGTGCCGCCGTTCTCCGTGGAGGACGCGGTGGCCGGGTGGTTGAGCGCGGCGTTGTCGGTGCCGCAGCCGCCGGACACCGACGCGCTGCCGTACACCTGGAACTCCCAGAGGGAGTAGCCGTATCCGGTGGCCCGGGCCGTCCCGTACATTCGGACATAGCGCCCGGAACCGTTTACGGAAAGCTGCTGCACGCCACCGGTCCCGGTGGTCGTCGAGTAGACGTCGGTCCAGCTGGTGCCGTTGTCGGAGGTCTGGATCCTGAACGCCGTGGCATAGGCCGTCTCCCAGTTGAGGGTGACGGAGGTGAGGGTCGCGCTGGAGCCGAGGTCGACCTGCAGCCACTGCGGGTCGGAGGCGGCCGACGACCAGCGGGTGCCGGTGTCGCCGTCGACGGCGGCGGACGCCGGCGTGCCGGCGTTCTCGGTGGACGAGGCGGTGGCGGTCTTGCCCTGCGACAGCAGGGTGTCGGCCGCCCGCGCGGTCCCGGTCGTGGCGCTGAGGGCGCCGCCGAGCGCCAGCGCCATGACGGCCACGACCGCGGTGAGCGGTCGGTGCCGTCTCATGCTGCGTTGCAGGTGGGACAGGATGCTCATCTGCATCTCCACGGGTGTGACGCCGCTGCCGCGCGGACGCGCCGCCGCCCGGCGGGCGGCGGCGTCACGGCAACGGCTGGGGGGAGGCTCCGGGCACGGGTCGCACCGATCGCGCCGGACGCGGGACGGCCGTCGTGAACGGTGCGGACTGTGCCGGGAGTTGATCGGGAGAGCGCTCTCCCGGGGAGTTTGGCCGTATCGCCGGAGCACTGTCAATCCCTGTGCGTACGCTGTCCCTTGAGGGAGTCCTCCACCCGGGGCTGCGTCCGGCCGGCGACCGCCGGGGCCTGCGGCTCCTCCTCGGCCTCCCGTTCGAGGGGACTGCGCAGAAATTCGCCCGTCGCCGAGCGCAACCCCGTAGGCTCGTGGCGTGAGCAGAGGTGTTCTGGGCATGCACTGTGCCCGCTGTGGCGAACTGGAGGCGCGCTTCCGGGATCCGGCCACGCCCAACCCCGGCGCTTTCCTCTACGGTTGGGCCACCCACCAGCTCGACGACCACGGAGCGGAACCCAAGCCGCGCGAGGACTGCCCCGAGTGCCGGCGCTTCACGGTGAACGCCGTCGGCGTCCAGGCCCGCGTGTGGGAGCGATGGGCGCTGACCCACTGGATGGCCTGCGAGCTGGCCCCCGAGTGGGAGTGGCAGAAGGGACCCTGAACGCGGCCCCATGGGCGGGCCGCGCCGGGCCACCTCAGCGCTGCGGTGCGATGACCGTGACGCCGGCGGGGGAGCCGTGGCTGAGCGCGGCCAGTGCCGCGGGCGCCGCGTCGAGGCCGATCACCTCGCCCACGAGCAGGTCGGGCCGTAGCACTCCGGCCGCCACCAGGCGCATCATCTCCGGGTAGGCGTGCGCGGCCATGCCGTGGCTGCCCAGCAGTTCGAGTTCGAGGGCGACCACCCGGTCCATCGGCACGGCGGTGGCGCCGCCGGGGAGCAGCCCGACCTGGACGTGCCGGCCGCGGGCCCGCAGTCCCGCGACGGAGGCGGCGCAGGTCTCCGGCGAGCCCAGCGCGTCCAGCGACAGATGCGCCCCGCCGCCGGTCGCCGCGCGCACCGCGGCGGCCGGACCGCCGTCCGCCCGCGCGGCGTCGACGCACACCGCGGCGCCCAGCGCGGTGGCCCGTTCCAGCGCCGCGTCCGCGGTGTCCACCGCGACCACCTGCGCGCCGCAGGTCGCCGCGATCATGACGGCGGACAGCCCGACCCCGCCGCAGCCGTGCACGGCCACCCACTCGCCCGGCCGGACGCGGCCCTGCGCGACGACCGCGCGATAGGCGGTGGCGAAGCGGCAGCCGAGCGCGGCGGCCGTGGTGTACGCCATGCCGTCGGGCAGCGCCACCAGGTTCACGTCCGCCTGGTGGAGGGCCACGTACTCGGCGAACGAACCCCAGTGGGTGAAGCCCGGCTGCTGCTGCCGCTCGCAGACCTGCTGGTCGCCGCGGGCGCAGGCCGGGCAGCGGCCGCAGGCGCAGACGAAGGGGACGGTCACCCGCGCGCCCGGCGCCCACCGGGTGACGCCGGGGCCCACCGCCTCGACGACACCGGCGAGTTCGTGGCCCGGCACGTGGGGGAGCGCGATGCCGTCGTCGTGGCCGAGCCAGCCGTGCCAGTCGCTGCGGCACAGGCCGGTCGCCTCGACGCGCACCACCACGCCGTCGTGCGGCGGCACCGGCTCCGGGACCTCGCGTACCCGCGGGGGCCGGCCGAACTCCTCGAACACCACGGCCCGCACGGGCCACCTCCCTCTCGCCTTGCCTCGTGCCCTGGCCCTGCGGGCGGCACGTCCGTCCTTGCTCTTGCCGTTCTTGC
>Ga0123353_10004145_pt1 | contig 18598 bp, 19 predicted proteins | sample TergutLab28metaG_3_FD_92763 | JGI IMG/M metagenome (GOLD analysis project Ga0123353, IMG submission 92763) | Labiotermes labralis P3 segment gut microbial communities from Petit-Saut dam, French Guiana - Lab288 P3 | ecosystem: Host-associated > Arthropoda: Insects > Digestive system > Gut ... | reverse complement strand
GTGGCAACGTTCTGCCACCAACGAACGACACGAAAACGAATCGCCCGACGAGGCATCGACTTACGGAAAATTCATCAGTGTAAATGGACTTAGACATTGCGCTGTAGTATTAACTGTCGGTATGGAAAGGGACTTTAATTCGGAAAGCAATTTTTCTGATGCTTCATTTCCAGCAGTGTCATTGTCCAGTGAAAGAATCACGGGAAACTTTGGCTGTGATTGCTGTAGAAGATCAATCAACTGCCGAGTATTGGACACGCCTCCCAATGCCACAGCATGTCCTCCCACCTCCTCAATACTCAAAGCGTCGATCTCTCCCTCGACAATGAAAACAGGCTTCGTTGCAGTCTTCAGAATTCCACCGTTGAAAAGATGAACGGAACCAACCTTGCTTTTCGTATACTGTTTTGCTTCCTCAGGTATTTCATAATTCGAACGAGTATCTCGCGCAATATAACTGCAATCGCTCGTCGGTATGATCAACCTGGGACTCGTAGGAACAGACTTTGGTGATTTAGGATGACGCCAAAACGTACAGTACCCAAGACCAAAACGCTGAGCGGTTTCAATACTGATACCCCTTTGAGAAAGATACTGTTTACACCATGAATCGCACAAGTAGCGGGAACATTCTTTGAAAAATGAAGTTTGATCGGTTTCCTCTTGTTTTTGCTTCGTGACACCAGATGACCTCATTGGCTCTCTGACGGCAGATGCAGCCATTGGAAGGGTGCCACAAGATTGGCAATCGTCGATAGTATTATTTTTTACGATTTCTATGCCATGATCATAATAAAACTCAATCAAACCTTCCACTTGGGAGGGGAAATCCTCAATCTCAGCATGTTTCCCAAAAAGATCAAAAATATCCATGTGTTCGTCACAGCAGAAACATTTGAAGTGATCGGGGCAATGCGGGTTCCTTTCGATTCCGGTGCCGGAATCACCGGAACCATTCTTGCAGTTAGGACAAATGTACCCTCGGGTGTGGGCAACCTCTAAAAAAATCGGCTCCTGCTTTTTAATCTCCTCTTTTAGTTGTTCGGTTATCATACTTACAGTTGAAATTTGTTACGCCGCAGAACGCGGCAGAATTAAATGAATTCCCTTCTGAGATGAAAAGTCCTGGGAAAAGAAAAACGTAATTATTTTCAGTTTTTGTATTATTTTCATTTTTTTATCAGGGGTGGGCCACCCCCCGAAGGGGCAGGGGTGGTCCCACCTGTTGAGACTCTTAAGAGTCTTAAATATTATGAATTTTTTGGCCTCCATAAGTTATCATTTTCATAGGATTTAGGAATTTTCTTGCCGGGCGGAACCCCCGCTGGTGCCGGGTGAATCCCCCCCTGGTGCCTGATGGAACCCCCGCTGATGCCGTATGAATCCCCCGCCAGAAAACTGCACAAATTACAATATACATTGCCGTCATAGATTCGCACATTTTTCTAATTTTTGTGTTTCTGTGTAGTTTAGAATTTCAAAACAGATATAAAGCTCCATGATTACTTTGTAACATTTATCTTTTACTTGTTGTGCCTGTTCTTCTGTGAGTGGCGAATTTTTGCTGTTACAGTATTCCCAGGTGATGATTCCCGAATCCTGCAAAACATTCAAAGCTCGTTCCAATGGAATAACAATGCAACGTTTATACTCTCGTTTCATTCCCCTAACCTGTTCTTCAGAAGGAATAACCATCTGGCACCAGTCGAGCAGTGTTCTCACACTGATGATGTTGTGCGTGTTGAATCGCTGATTGCTGCGCATATTGAAATGAAGTGCCAGCCTACGCCCCAACATCAGTGCTACCGGATCACGATTATCCAGCTTTAACAACCTGACCGGGTATTGCATGATGAAGGATTCTTTCAGGTATTCCACAAGTGAGGGCGAAAAGTCTACCGTGAGTACATTATCTTTTATTTTCCACTCGGAAATGATTCTCATTTGTCCATATTGTTTATGCTTTTTTCCCCGTTTTTGAGCGAAAGTCATTGAAGCGTGGTATAATGGAAGAATATCGCTTTTCAAATTTTCACGTAATTCGTCGAAAGAACTTTTTGTTTGAGGTTTTCCAAGAATATTAAGATACTCTTCAAGCGGCAGATGGACCCGTACATTAACCCCATTGACTTTGTAAGGGGACGGCTGGTTCGTGAGAAGAATCAGCAGAGTGTCGAGCAGCTTTTGGACGTTCGGCTTGAACACTTGGGTTGATTCCCAATCTTTTAGCTCGACCGTCATGCCGTCAATGCTTAACGTGGCAATTTTTGTCTCACGATCGAATTGAGGTTTTCTTCTGATCGTATTTAAGCGAGACAGATGATTGGTCCCGGAACCTTGCATTAAAGGCACCAAAGCGTTCTCTTCAAAAACAAAAACCTGATCGTCAATCTGCATTTTTTAACTCACTTTTGTTTCAAGGGGGTATCCAACCCCCCGGACCGTTTGCATCGATGTGGGATAATTACGTGGTGCTGGTTTCGTTGAGAGATTTATTGAAAAGATAAACCTGTCCCTTTGGTGTGACTATTGGTGTCTCATGGATGCGCTGATCATATCCATGTTGTATTACAACAGTTTCCCTAACAACAAACAATTCTTCTTCAAGTGCCCTTAGTGTCGGCATGTTTTTTTGGGGGTCCCAATTGTCAACAGAGCCAATACGAAGGACGATGTCTGAATCACTACTCCCAACCATACCGGACGCAAAAACCCCCTTGCCGTTGATTTTAACAATCTGGCAGGTTCCATTCCGAAAATCTGCAACACCTGTGATGATGTCGCCGATGGCAATCGCCCTTGTCTCGTAATAAAGCACGCAACCTCCCAATGGAAGTGTGTCACGACGAAGGAATATCTTTCCGATATTATTTTTCATAGTTTACCTCTCTTTCTTGTTGTTCAATAAATTTTTCGATAGCACCGATGGAGTAAAGTACCCGGTGCCCCAGCCGACATGAAACCAGTCGGCCTCTTGGGGCGGTCATCGTCCAGACGGTTCGTTCGGATACGCCCAAGACATTGGCCGTCTCTTTCACGGATAACAATTTTTTTTCTACCATTACTTTCATTTTCTGTTTTCTCAAAAATAAATAATTCTTTGACCTGTACAGCAAGGAGCTCGTCGCACTTGCAATAAACATATTTTACCAGATAATTCTTGTAATCTTTGGTTTTTTATCCTCACCAGTGCATCCCGACATAAAGCAAACTTTTCCATATCACATAATAAAGAAAACATTGGTGATCTTAATGTGTCCGTCGCCGTGAGGAACACACATACTCTCCTTGTGGAATAAACATAAACCTCTCCTTGCGGAATAAACTAAACTCCCCGATGGTTTGTTTACTTAATCCCGTCACCTTCCAAAGCCATTCCGATATTTAAGTCGCTTTGGTTATATTCCCGACCATCGCTAAAGAATTCTCCTTCTCATAAATATTGAGTTCCGAACCTGACGATCCTTTATGTCTCCTCGTTAAAACAAACGAACGATCCTCCGTCTCTCCATGTATTTTCAACAAAAGAAGATTCCTCGAAATTCTTCCGGATGCAGCCGTCTTTATTTTCATAATGCCTGTTGAATCTGTTCGTCAGACAGACACAAATAACCATCATCGTATTCGATTTCCATTTGACATTATTCCCATAAAGGTCATTGCAGGTTTGCAGAAATAACATGAACCTTTTTTCGATCCTGCGTCTGTCTGTTTATAAGCACAACACATGGACGTTTATCACGTCAGACAGTCACACGGCCTTGAGATCATCTTCCAGCCTATCATGCCGTCAATGGGTATTTTGAGGACACGCATCCCGACTGGTTCGAGTTCGAATATTTTCCGACCGACTCACCGGAACGGAATCCGGTCGAGCCGTGTTGGAGTCATAATGAAAAATGTGTACCTTCCGAAAAGAACATCTGCTTCCGTCCTTTTTCAAACTCACAGGCGACTCACTGTGAACGTCTATTTTTGGAAGCAGAGCTGGAACTTTCAATGACTTTCTGAAAAACCTTGGTATTCCGAAGAGAGAAGCAGGAAGGACCATTGATTCCTTATCATGATCCTTTCCCACTGTTCCCGTGTCACCTTCCAGAATCGAAGATGGATAGAATTTCGTCGTAATGTTTCCCAAGTTCCTCAAGGGTTTTATCAGGGACGGGTGGAGCATCCGTAGTCCCCGGCTCCGGCCAAGTACAATTGATCATCGCAACACCCATGCCCGGAACATCAAGTTTGCACCTTACGCCGACGGCTTGTCATTTTTGCATGGCTTTCCAAGCCGGATCATTGGGACTCAAAGAAGGTCTTTTTGATATGGCGTCGGCTCCGGTTTTTGAGCTGATTTCCGTTTAACGACTTTTTTTACTACCCGTCGGCACGGAGGTACTGATTGCTGTTGCTGCTTTTCAGTGACCGCATCTCCGGCCTGTTCTTGACCGCCGGGATCAGGTTCAGATGTTGCGATTACTACCCCGTTGTGGTTGTTGCTGTTGCTAGAAGTATCGTTTTTCTCGGGAAATATTGACCTTTCCGCAACAGCAACAGTAGCAACGGGGGGAGTTTCCGCAACACTTGAATGAATCCGGTAAACCGTCTTTTCACGTCCGCCCGTGTTGGTTTTGTGCTCCGTTTCAAGAATCCCGGCCTTCACCATCTCGGACAGTTTCCGTTCCAATGCTTCATCGCCACCCGGTTCTTGATATTTCCGGATCAATCGCTTGATCCCATAGGCTGTCGCCTCCTTTCCTTTATTCTCAATGGTATGAATCGCTTCCAGAATCTGGGTTTCGGCTTGATTGTACTTGATGAATTTGCCTTTGTCTTTCACGGTCATGATTTGCAAAATCCGCACGGCTTCTCCTTTGAACCAGTTTGTCAACCGGATCGCCGCCGCCATTGTTTCTTCAGAAACTCGTCTTGGAATTTTGTCTGATTCCATCATCCATTCCACCACATGGAACACCAGGGCGATTTTCGCTACGCTCACCGGCAGCTTTGCCCACGTCGCACGCCCGGAATCGGAATCCAGTCCCACCTGTTCCGTGGCGTTTGCGTTGAAAAAAGCACGGTACAGGTCACGGGCTTCAAGAGAAGGGGAAAACGTAAAGGGGTATTCGGGCGAAATATTCCCTGATCGCCGCAATTCAATGAAACGATCAAGAATCGCAGCATATCGATCTTTCACTTCATCGGAAATTTCATCGTCCGACCACATAATCGGGGGGTCCTGCGGCATGGCAAACAAAAAACGTGCTGTAAGCCCGGAGTCGAGAAACTGCGGATTTTTCTGAAATGATTTCCGAAGCATCCCCGGCTGAATGCCGCCGGTGATTGCCACGGACGGAGTTGGCGCAGAAATAAACTTAGGTTTGGTTTTACGATTCACCCGAACAGGTATGCCCTCGAAAGCACTCAACCAAAACGCTAAATCCTTGACGCCTTTGCCGCCACTGTAAGTATCGAAACTGTGAAGAAATCCGGATAATTCATCTTGTGGAAGTATGACTCCGAACGGGTTTTGCGCGAAGATTTCCGCCATGGCTGCGGTGGTAACGTCATCGACCAAAAATTGTTCGAATGTCGGTTCCACCGGTTTTTCAAGAGACGGGTCGCCCTGATCGGCAAGTTTTTGCCAATAACGAATCGGCTCCAAGACTTTATTGAGTGCGGGAGTTTTCCCGGTTCCTGACGAAGCGACAACGACAGTCCAGATGGCAGGTAATACCGAAAAGTCTTTTTTGAGTTGCAACCGAAACAGGCGTCCCATCGTGCCGGAAATAACCGACAGCATAGGAACTGCAATAAAAGCGGGGGCAATCCCAATCGAATTGGCCGTTTCCACCACAAAATCTTTCAATACACCCGGCAACGCATCGACCGGGAACGACTCTGACGGTTCGGTATCGTTGGTCGTGTCCGGTTTACCCTTGTCGGCGTCCTGCTGTGCAATCGTTTCGTTCGTGAGATTTTCGACCTGCTGACAGAGTGTTTCGATTTCCTGATAAATCTCGACCGGTGACCTTCCTTCCCCACGTCGCAATTTGATGAAGTCCGAAGTATCTCCTTTCTCTTCGAATGGAAGTTGAACTATCCTGACATTCAGGCAACCCGCGTCCATGGATGCTTTGCAGACATCTTGACCAAAGGTAAAACTGGGTTCATCGCTGTCCGGAATGACGATAACACGTTTGCTCTCCAGTTGGTATTTTTTGATAAACCCCGGCCAGTCCTTTGCGTTTGAAACGCCATCTAACAACGTTATGGCCACGCTGTCGGTGATCTTACATTCATCAAACAGCCGATTCAGATTGCTCGCGTCTTTTTCGTCTTCTATCACAAAAACTACACGTCGGCTTTCATCAAGCAATATCGGCAACCGGTAGTAGGGAACATGCCCCACACTTTGGGGAATCACGATCAATTTTTTAGGTTGCTGCGGATCGGGACGTGCTTGCAGGGAATTCTTGGGAACATTACGCAAAACCTTGTGGACCGTGTTACCTTCGGCGTCCGTGTAGGGATATTTCCTCACGATACTATTCTGGTCGGAAGGCGGATTGCCAGAATTCGGAACGGGTATTCCCGGCTCACCACCAACAGTCACCATAGGGACTGTTGGATTTTCAAAACTTAAATTCGATAATTCATTTGTAATCATACAAAAATGTCCTCTTACTTCAAATACAGTTATTTGTTGTAAAATCCTTTACAAAAATCCTGTGTCTCTCTCGTAGACTCAAATATTTTTCTAATCGCTACGAAATTCGCAATTTACCAATTCTCGCTGAATTCATGGTGATCCAACAACAACCAATCTCATCATTTTCGCACTTAAACACAGTCAGCGTAATCATTAGCATTCAACAACACAAACCATCAGCACCCAAAGAACAACAAATCGTAAAACGTCCGTAGTGTCTGAAAATTGTGCCGTCGATCATGAGATAACCTCCTTTCTAGGTATTTGGTACAAAAAATTGACATAGATGGTGGTAAGCTGTTTCGGCCTGCAAAATTTTAACTGCTTCCACCTTTTTTGTTAATTGCCTCAATAATTTCCCTCAATTTCAAAACTCTGGAATTCGTTCTTACGGACATCTCCTCCTTTTCCACGATTTTTTGATTTCGGCCCCACAATCCGCCTGAAATGACAAAACTGAATCTTGTACTCATATTCTATTCTCCATCATTTTACCAATCTTGGGCATCGCAGCATAAACCGTCAAGACCCTCGGAAAAAATCTGAAATATTTTTAGACGGCGACAGTTTTTGACAACCGGCATCTTGGTTGTTGTAATTATTATCAATTTATTTGTCATAATTTTTACTCCATTTTCTGTAAAAATTCATTCTCGACCTGAATAATAACGTGCTCAGGTTTGTCGTCAATCCTGAAGAAGTCTTGTCAACAAAATTGTTCAAATCCGGATTTTCCTCGGGACTGACAAACTGATTCACCGCCTCCCGGGCGGCCACCACAGTTTCCTCCGTCTCAGCTCTGTAGGAATTACGCACCATAACGTCCTCTGCATCACTCCCCTTTACGAGATGATCCGCCGTTTCTCCGGAAACTACGTTCATGATCTTGTCTCGAACTCCCCGATCAAGGGTCTGCTGGTCGATAAAGGATGTTCCCAGAACGTTCTCCAGAAAACCTTCCGGAACCAGTCCAAGATGCACTTTTCTTTTGCGTTCCGGGACTGTACCCGGGTTCGCGGACTCAACGTGAACGAAATCAGTTACGACGAGTGGCAGGATTTCGACCCGGCGTTCGAGCCGATCATCAATGAAACGATGTCCGGCTCTCTGGACGTTGGGATCATCCAGTACACCGGAACGCCCAAGACAACAGACGGTCCCCTTGAGACAAAATGGCTCCAATCATCTCAAGCGGAATGGAAAATAAAGTGTGAACATTGCAATAAGCAGAACATCCCGTCACTCACGGAAGACCTGGACAAGATGATCGGACCGTCGAAAATCAAGGAAGATATTTCCCCCGAAAATCCTGCCGTCGTCTGCGCCAAATGCGGCAGACCATTACGGCCCGAAACGGGCCGGTGGTATCATCGTTTTCCGGAACGTCGGGATACGTTTGCGGGGTATCACGTCCCTCAGATCATACTGCCCCACCACTACGGCAATCGGGATAAATGGACGGAAATCGTACAAAAACGTAACGGATCGGTGCCGCAGCATGTTTTCTACAATGAGGTTTGTGGAGAATCGTGCGATACCGGTGCGAGAATCATCACGGCGGATATGCTGCAACGTGCAGCGATTCTGCCGAGCAACAAGATTCATGAGTGGAAACGCGAGAAGATCAAGAACAACGAATACGTCGCCATCGCCTTGGGAGCCGACTGGGGAGGTGGGGGCATCTCGGAAGTGAGTTTCACCAAAATAGCCGTCGCCGGCTTGAGGGGTGATGGGAAAGTGGACGTGTTTCACGGTTATAAGTCGAATTCTCCGCATGACCATGAAGCGGAAGCCGCCTACATTCTGTCCTGCTTCAAAACCTTCAAATGCCATTACATGGCTCACGACGGCTGTGATGCCGGGAAAGTCCGGGAAACTCTGATGATCAGGAATGGACTGCCCCGTAACAGAATTCTTCCCGTCGAGTACAGCCATTTTCTTCAGGGGCCGCTTTTCAGATTAAAAATGTGGCTGATTTCGTTTTTTTTGCATTTTTACTGATTTTTGAATCTCGGAATCAAAAATTATTGACCTGAAAGATAAAGGGGATTATTGCAATCGGTAAAAAAACTGATACGATTGAGTTCATAATTTGAATACTGTTCCGGCGTCATGCCGGACGGGTTGATATAGAGTACGACAACAAACAGAAAGAATCGCTTCGGCGGACGACAATTTTCTACAAGCCAACCGGGAAATCGGGTAGGAAGTGGTCGGTGACATGTAAAGTTGCGTTGCTCCCGCTAGGGGAGCGTCGCGTACATGTCTGCGGACATAATCAGCATTGCGACCATACAAAAAGCGATGCACCACTTTGGCTTGTGGGATTATTCCGTTTCTTTTTGGCGTGCCGCTCCTTTTTCTTGAGCGTCTCGCGTTGCCGTTCTTGGCAAGAATTTCTTCAACCACTCCGGAGAACAAATAATGAAAACAACTAATTTGATGATTGCGTGTTGTGTCATGTCGGCATTTTTGCTCAGTGGTTGTTCGAAAGCAACAACCACGCCAAGCGGTCACATTGATGTTCCTATTAGCCATACGCCTAACGATTCGGCCACCCAAGAGCCGAAACAGCCAGTTGTAACCAATGAGCCGGAAAATCATCAACACAGGGAATATTATGACAATGCAATAAACGAGAAGCAATTTGAACTTGCACACGATTATTTGTTGGCCGCGATGCGATTGGAACCCGATTCAGAATGGGTGTTCAAAAGTGCTATTGAGTTTGTGTATACAACACAAGGCCATGATTCGGACGAAGAAAATGAACTCCTCGGTGTTGATGTATTAAATCGTATCGAATCACTCATACCGTGGCAACCTGTTGAGCGAATCAGGGGAGCGAGAGAGAAGTTCAATCAACTGATTTCGGAAATTGAATCAAAGTCAACTCTTTTGGCCACGTCATCAGAGCCGGAAAATGAAGATGAAACTGCTTCTCTTTTACATAAATACGAAGAGTGGTGCAAGACTGCCGAACGACTTGTCCGGGAAACAAGAGGAGTCAACGATACGACAGCAAACGATCAAATCACGTCTTTGGGTGTAGAAGTATCTAACCATAGGAGAGAGGGTGGCGATTTATATTCTAGGTTATCGGCTAACCCAGACGTCATTGAAGTGAATGAATATAAAAATAAAATTGAAAAACAACTTGAGAACTTATACCTTGCAGGAGAGTGGCTGTATAATATTTGGGCGTATCATACTATAAAGGATTGTCAAAAGCATTTTGATGCAAAAAATAAAACCGACCGACGTGCCAAAAACCGTTTACTTGAGTACATGTGCGGTATTGAAGAGCAAAGACTTCACCCGTGGTTTTTAGAGCAGTACAACGAACTCTGGAAAACATTATTTAATTATCTGAAATCCCCGGAAGACAAAGTCGAAGTGACTAGGGCGAGACTGTTACATCTACGCCCAGAACCGACGCAACCATCCCCGGAAGCGAATCAACCAACATCGGAAGCGGATCAACCGCCCCCAGAACCAACGCAACCATCCCCGGAAACGAATCAACCAACATCGGAAGCGGATCAACCGCCCCCAGAACCAACGCAACCATCCCCGGAAGCGAATCAACCAACATCGGAAGCGGATCAACCGCCCCCAGAACCAACGCAACCATCCCCGGAACCTAATCAACCATCCTCGGAACCGACTCAATGAAGAAAGGAAAACATTGATGCGAAAAACAATCCCTTATTTTTTCATATTACTTTGTTTCGCAATATGTACGTCGGAACGACTTTACGGTCAGACTGCCGTTATTCCGCCACCTGTCAACCACCCCGTTGTCGATCCGACCATGAATCAGTTTACCGTCGGCAGGGTGATTGCCAACCCAAAGACTCTGGAAATGAGTAAAGCCGAAGTTTACCGGAAAACAGTCGGTGTACCGAGTGTCAAGGCGGTGCGCGAATCTGGTGGCGATTTTACCAAATATATTACCAAACGCGGTGTCAAAAGTTTAACCGGCAAGGCATTCGAGGCAAGGACGGCCATCAAACTGAATCGGTTACTCGCCAAGTCTGGTTCCGGAGACCGATTATTGATTACTGCTGCCGAGGGTTTTCCGACTGACGTTGCAGACCTGGCTCGTGTGTCTGCGAATGGAGAGATAAAAGAACTCTACCAGTTGAAACTAAGCCCCACAGCCGCTAAATCAGCAGTCGGAGATACACGATATATAGGGATGACTCTTGTGACAACTCCTGATTCATTTCAAGCGATTCAAAAGGAATTAAGAAAAGAAACACTGATGGCGACTCAAAAAGGGAAACCGCTACCGCCGAAGTGGCAAGGAATCCATGAGGCAATTCAAGATGGTCGCCTAACAGACAAAATCGCCGGTCGTCGTGTACCGAGCTTTGAACAAGCAGAAAAAGCCGGAATAAAGTTCACTGAGACCATGTTCAAAAAATCAGAATGGGATCAGATCAGTAAAGCATCAATGTCCAAGTGGGTTGCTTCTGGCAAAACTGCATCAAAAGTTGCAGGAACATCCCTGAAAGTTGCGGGGCCTGCTATTTTCCTCATAGAAGCCTATAGTATTTATCGCGACTTTTATCAATATCGAAATGGTACGATGACACAGCGACAATTCTATACAAATACGGCACAACGAGGCGGTGGAGCGGCAGGTGCTTGGGCAGGTGCTTGGGTAGGCGGGGAAATCGGCTCATTTGGCGGCCCATTTGCTTGGATTACCATACCTGCTGGTGGACTTATTGGAGGTATAGTCGGATATTTCGCTGGTTCGTCAGCGGCAGGGTATCTTGCAAATTCATGGTACGGTTCGCTTGATCAAAAATTAAAAGAACGTGTTCTCTCGGAAATTGTACGAGAAGGATTTTCACAATTTGTAGTCCCATAGAAAGGAATGTTTATGAAAAAAATCATTGCAATTTTATGTTTGGTTATTATTTTTATCGGCGTCGTAAGTGCAACAGGTTGTCGTGAAGAATCCAGCAATCCGGGACCACTTCCCCGACCGAGTACACCACCGCCGTGATCTTACATTTTCACATACCGATGGAAATGGGGCGTGCCATTTCCGATCTAAAAAAAACACCGGGGTCACTGTATGGTATCCCGGTGTCGTCATTGTTCAACGACGGAAAATTCCCAGGCCATTGACAAGGGGAGCAACCAATACGCATACAACGCAGGATTGGATGAAAATTCACTCGATTTGGCAGGAAACCCAAGATTCTCGGGCAATTCCATCGACATCGGGGCGTATGAATACCAGGAAACGGGTCCGATTCTTGAGACGCCTTCAATCATCGTGACGACGCTGGATGACGTCGTGGACGCTTATGACGGGCAAATCTCTCTCCGTGAAGCAATTTTTTATGCAAATGCCGGGGACACCATCACATTTGCAGAAAATCTCAGCGGCGGGACAATCACGCTTAATGGTGAACAGCTCGCAATCACAAAAGACCTGATTATCACCACAGCGAACCTGGAAAACGGCATCACGATTGATGCTAATCAAAAATCGCGGGTGTTCAGCATTGTCGGTTGTGATGTCACACTTGTCGGACTGACGATCACCGGAGGAAGTGCAAATAATGGCGGCGGGATTTATGTGAAAAACGCAACGCTCTCGCTGATTGACAGTGAGGTGATCGGCAACAAATCCACAGGTACGACCCACAGCACCAACGGTGGCGGTGGGATTTACTCCGATGGCGGCAGCTTGATGATCGACTCGACATTGATCGCGAACAACACCTCGACCAGTTACGGTGCCGGAATTTACCTTGTCAACAGCAAAGCCCAGATTGAGGACTCGACCATCAGTGGAAATGCGTCGGCGACTTCGGCTGGCGGCTTGTTCGTCTACAAAAGTCTTCTTCGGATGGATGGGAACGTCATGATTTCAAGCAACACGGCAGTCAAGGATGGTGCCGGTTTGTTCATGATGGGTGCCAACAGTGCCGCATTTATAAACGGTGCGACATTTGAAGGGAACAGACTCAATGGCGGGTTGGCCGTTCGTGGTGCCGCTGTTTTCATGGACTCCGGAAAGATGTTTTTGAGTGGCGTGACCTTTACTGGTAATGTTTCGAGCGGTTATGGTGCCGGTATTTATCAGCTCGGTGGTGAACTGACCGTGGCGAACAATTCCCGCTTTGAAAACAACACCTCCACCTCCCCACTCATGACCAAAGGGAATAACATCCACTCCATGTCCGTCCATGCCAAGACTCACGTGAGTGAAAGTACCTTGCTTGATGGTCACCTCGCAACGTCTGTCGATTATACCAGCAGCACCGGCAGTATCGCCAAAGTCGGGTCTGACGTGACCACCGACGAAACCGACGCCGCGATGCTCCTGTTCCTCGACGAACTCAAGAGCCTTGATTGGGACTTCTTCGGTTGATGATATTCTGACACTGCTTTACTGATCTTCGCCTAAACATGACACGTCTTGCGTTTGCAGGACATGTCATGTCGTATCCAGTTGGGAACGCTCTTTCTGCCGGACGAGCTATCTGCCGACTTCCCTGTATAACGTTTTTTTCTCCAAAACAGGCCTCCCGGTGTCCGGATGACTCAAAGTACCCCTCAGACCATTCGCGTGCGTGTACGAAAATAAAACCCTTGATTGTTACAAGCATCCAAAGTGAATTCCATCAAGCTCCAGGGGGTTCGTTGGACTATTTTTCCGAATCGACTTCCGGGTCCACCGGATCGTGACGTTTCATTCTAAAAAACACGCATAATTGCGTCATATATTGTTGAAAATGGTTATCATTCATAAAGCTCTCATCCTGCAATTTGCGGGGTGGGAGCTTTGTTCGTTAAACACAATACATCAGAGGGAGGGCAAATATGTCTCATATCGTTACGATTGCGGTTGAGGTGCGTGACCTCGACGCGGTTCGGTCGGCGTGTTGCCGGTTGGAACTTGCTGAGCCGGTGGTCGGCAGGGTGACGCTCTTCGAGCGCGAAATCGAAGGCATTTTGGTCAAGCTGCCGGAATGGGTTTTTCCCATCGTTTGCGACCTGCATTCCGGCAGGGTGCATTACGACAACTACGAGAACAAATGGGGTGAAAAAAAGCACCTCGACAAGTTTGTGCAGATGTACGGCGTCGAAAAAGCGACGCTTGAAGCACGTCGGGCAGGTTATTCCGTCATTGAGCAGTCGCTCGGTGATGGCAGTGTCAAACTCACCATCAACACGGGAGTCGCAGCATGACAGGAACAATCACCATCACCATTTCTCCGGACGGCAAGACGAAAATGGAGACGAGCGGCTTTGTCGGTTCAACCTGCAAGGAGGCGTCACAGTTTATCAGACAGGCACTCGGTCAGCAAATGAGCGAGACATTCAAATCGGAGTATTTTTCTGAAAGAAATCTCAACAACACGGAACTATCGGAAACCAATCCATGAAAACATCATTAACCCAATCACTCACGAACTACGTTGCCGCCTGTTTCAGCGGGCTTTGGATTGAGACGCATGAGCCGGATGAAGCGATTCGTGAAATTAGAACCCTGTGCAAGGACAATCAATGGAATCTTGCAACATGGGACATTGATGCGGGATTGCAGGGAGCGGAACTGCAAGCTGCCGATCCGCTATCCGCCGTCAAAATAGCGGTACAGCTCGGTAACGGCGAAACACCGTATTTGATCGTGCTGCGGAATTTTCATCGGTTCCTTGGTTCCGTTGAAGTCATTCAGGCGGTCGAGCGTCAAATCCAACAAGGCAAAGCGACGCGAACGTACCTGATCGTGCTCGCGCCGGTGGTGCAGATACCGGTGGAACTTGAAAAGCTGTTTGTCACGGTCGAACATCCCCTGCCGGATGAAACGCAACTGCGGCAGATCGCAACAGACATCGCCGGGGAAATGCCGGACGAGCCAAACACGGAGCGCGTTCTGAAGGCCGCCGCCGGGATGACCCGTTACGAAGCGGAGAACGCATTTTCGCTGTCGATGATTGAGCATGACATGCTTTTGCCGGAGCCGCTTTGGCAGATGAAGGCGAACATGCTGTGGCAGTCGTCGGCCTTACGACTATACCGAGGCGAGATTCCCTGTCTCGGCGGGTTGGAGGCGTTGACACTGTTTTGCAATCGGATTTTGAACAACACTGCCAGCAACGAACGTGCCAAAGGGGTGATGCTGCTTGGAGTGAGCGGTTCGGGCAAGTCGGCGTTCTGCAAGAGGCTCGGCAACATGGTGCATCGTCCGACCTTGATCCTCGACATCGGAGCGTTGATGGGGTCGCTCGTCGGCCAGACGGAAGCAGCCTTGCGGAAGGCACTTCAGCAGATCGACGCGATGTCGCCGTGCATCGTGATGATCGACGAAATCGAAAAATGTCTCTCCACAAGCGGCAACGATGGCGGCGTGTCGGCGCGATTGGTCGGCACTTTGCTGTCATGGCTGAATGATCGGGAAAGCGATTCGTTCGTTGTTTGTACTGCGAATGACATCTCAAAACTGCCGTCGGAGCTGACCCGCGCGGAGCGGTTCGACGGTGTCTTCTTCGTGGACCTGCCGGACGATGATGCGAAGCAAAAAATCTGGTCGATCTACGAACACGAGTACGCTATCAATCAGGGAAAACGTCCCGACGATATGGATTGGACGGGAGCGGAGATCAAGGCGTGCTGTCGGTTGTCGAAACTACTGAATGTGTCACTTATCGAAGCGGCGAACAACATCGTGCCGATTGCCGACACTGCATCGGAGTCGATCCATGCACTGCGTACCTGGGCGTCAGACCGTTGTCTCGATGCCGCCAAACCCGGGGTGTATCGTTACCGTCAGTCCTCTCAACAATTACCTCAAAAGCGTCGCCGCCGAACAGACCCACCTGCGGCGGCAGTCGTATAACTCTGAAAACATTAAAAAAGGAAAGGAAAAATATGAAACGACAGGAACTCTACCAACGCATCGCTGAAGTCACCGGTGATGACATGGAAACCATCAATACCCTCGGCTTTGAACTGCATATACCGCAGTATCAACCGAATCCCAAGGAAATCAAACGTCTGCGACGCTTGCGACTTTGGCGACAACAGCGCCGTCATCGCAGACTCGCTGAAATCATAGAATCACAAGAAAGGAGCAATTATGTCCCTTACATTACTTGATGTCGAATCACCGACGGAAGCATCTGTCGGCGAATTCGGTGAAATGTTACAGATGTCGATGTCTGCCGTCCGTCTGAGCGTGCATTGGTTCGGTACGCGACGGTCGGTCACGACCTCCCAAAAACATCAGGCCGCAGAAACCTTTGACGCCGAGAGCAAATTCGTGTCGATGGGCAAGAAGTTGATCGACACCAACCATCCGGCGTGGAGGAAAATGGTCGCCATTCGCGGCCAAATCCAACGGATATGGAAAAATCATTCGCTGCCGTACCCGGAACAGGGGATTCGCTTGATTCGCAGATCAAATCTTTCGTCGTTTACCGATGCGATGGAAGAAGCCCGCTCCGATTTGTCGGCAGCGGAACGACAAATCGACAGTCATTACGAAGAACTCCGCAGTGCGGCGAAGTTGCGACTCGGTTCGCTCTACAATCCACAGGATTACCCGGCGACGTTGATCGGTCTGTTCAATGTCGAGTGGGATTTCCCGAATATCGAGCCGCCGGACTATCTGCGTATGCTCTCACCGAGTTTGTATCGCCGCGAGACTGAGCGGATTCGCAGTCGTTTCGAGGAAGCGGTCGTGCTCGCCGAAGATGCGTTCTTCTCGGAACTCGCCAAGCTGATCGAACATCTCAACGAACGTCTTTCCGGCAGCGGTGACGGCAAACCGAAGGTTTTTCGTGATACCGTTGTTACGAATCTGCTGGAATTTTTCGACCGCTTCAAACGGCTCAACATTGGTTCGTCCGTCGAACTGGAACGGATGGTCGCCAGCGTGCAACAGATCGTCGGAGGCATCACGCCAAGTGCTCTACGAGGAAGCGTGACATTGCGAAACAGCATCAGCAGCGAATTGACCAAGGTGCAGGCGTCGCTTGATGGTCTCATGGTGGATCGCCCTCGCCGCAACCTGATTCGCAGGAATGGAGGCCAAACATGAAGCTGATCGTGAAACCCGGCGGCAGAATCGTCGGCGTGTATTCCGAGGAACTGGAATACAGTATACTCGGCAGACCGACATTGCGTCGAGCCTCTCACGTTGAACCTAACATAAACGGCGACTGGTACGCCGACATGTCCCCAATCAACGGACCGCAATTGGGACCGTTCCCCAAACGCAGCAGTGCCCTGGACGCCGAACTTTCATGGCTCAACCTCATGCTCAATGAGGTTGGGTCGATTCCCGAAAATTTGTAACCACAGAAAGGTAAATCCATGCAAATAACACTTCACAGAAGCGACCTGTACCGCTTCGAGCGGCTGGTCAACAAACTTGTCAGGCCAAGCGAACTGCCGACGGCAATCATGTTTTCACCTTGTCCCGGCGGCATAATGCTGACGGCGTTTTGCGAAAATGCCGTGATGAGCATGATCGTACCGGATGTCAATATTACTACGTCGTTTTCGCTGCCGTGGTCGGCGCTGAAGGAACTGATGTCGAAGAAAGACGATGGTCACGTTGATTTCGACGTGACCGATGTGCAAATCACAGCGACATGGAGCGTCAACGGGATTCCGCAGTGCAGGGAGTATATTCCACCGAAATTGACCGGGAAACGCATTCCGACGATGCCGGAAAACAGTGTCACGCATTCGATGCAACTGTTCGACGTGCTGGCCGATGCTGCGAAATGCACCGAGGCCGAAAGTGCAAGAAATCCCCTCGGCGGCATCTGCCTGCGAGGCAGAAAAGTCATTGCGACCGACGGGCGGCAGGCGTTTCTTCATGACGGCTTCGCGTTCCCTTGGGAGAATGACGTACTCTGCCCGACTTCGCGTATCTTCGGGTCGAAGGAAATCCGCGAGTTCAGTGATGTCATCCAAGTCGGCGTGATCGGCGATCAGATCGGCTTTCAAGTCGATGCCGTGACATTTTGGTTCAAGCAAATCGACGGGCGATTTCCCAAACTCGACCAACTTCTTGAGAAGCGAGACAAGCTGACGTGGCTGCAACTTGAACCCGGCGACGTGGAGTTCACACTTCAGCGGCTCGACAACATGCCGGGTAAATCCGATCATGATTCGCCGGTGTATCTCGCGCTGAACCATGAAGCGGTTGCGATTCGCGGTCATGATCGGTTGCAGAAGTCGACGACGGAATTGCAGTTGAAGAATTCGCGTTACGAAGGCAATCACGTTTTGGTGCCGATGAATCGCAGGTTTCTCAAGAACGCTCTGGAATTCGGCATCCATCGCATCGGCTTCGATGCGGTGGGACGCGGCCATGTTATCGGCTACAGTGATTCGCAACGAATGTTTCTCTGGATGCCGCTGGAGGGTGATGAGCCTGTTTGTGATCCTGAAAAACTGACGACGTTGGCGTCGAACGTAAATACATCGTCAGTATCAAGAGTCGGCAAATCGGAGCCTGTCAAGCCTGTTCCCACAAAACAACCGCCTGTCCTTGCCACTGCCGCGCGGAGAGTTCCTGTGGAAACCAACCCGGCAAACATGAATACAATCCAAACGGCGGAGGCTTTATGCACGTCATTGTATGAAACCCTGCAAAACACCCGGCGGCTCGTGCGACATCTGAAACAGCAGAAAAAACAGGACCGCCTCGTTCGCAACACGCTCGAATCGCTCAAGCAGTTGCAAGGCATCCGTGTCTGAACTCAAAATTTACCCAACCATCAACAAACGAGAAAACTATGGGAGTGAAAATTCATGTCGGTTATTGTCAAAAAATCGGACTGCCAAATTACGGCAGTGAGGGAGCGCATTGCGATTTGGAAATCGAAGTCGATGCCGCTGTGT
>Ga0123353_10004144_pt1 | contig 18599 bp, 20 predicted proteins | sample TergutLab28metaG_3_FD_92763 | JGI IMG/M metagenome (GOLD analysis project Ga0123353, IMG submission 92763) | Labiotermes labralis P3 segment gut microbial communities from Petit-Saut dam, French Guiana - Lab288 P3 | ecosystem: Host-associated > Arthropoda: Insects > Digestive system > Gut ... | reverse complement strand
ACTGTATTTTCAGCACGTTTGTAAATAATGACTACTGAAATCAATCCCTCCCCAATTTATTATACATATGCATAAGTGCGGCCCTCAGGAGTGTCATTAATGAACTACGTGGCCCTCCTGTGGGTTGAAGGCGACCAGCCCTACTTTACATCATTTGTGTGATCCCACAAGTCAAATTTTTTACCTTCTAAATTGTGAATTGAAACACCTGATGATCAGTTTCTGATTGAAACATGTAATGTTGACAATAATAATAATAATAATAATAATGGGTTGTGTCTGATTGAAATTTTAGTTTTTTATGTTGATTATATGTACACAACAGGATGGCCGTTAAAAAATTGAAATAATTTCCTGCCCACAGTATATTAATTTTAAAGGCTATTAAAATGGACCTAGTCCATCATCCAACTTTTAAATACTATGCTTCACTCCACCAGATGCTTGAAACAGTAAACAAACTTACACTGCATGTCCCCATATGCAGATACTCCCAAACCATGAACAAGTCCTCAAAAATACAGAACAGAACCTTAGAAATGAAATTTTGGATGCAGTTTCTAATGATAAAATGTGGCTGGGTCTAACCCTGCCTTCAAACAAAACATAGGAAGCCATTTCCACCAAGGATGCAGAGGCAGATCCAGCCTCTAAAACATTTTGGGTTTTCTGATCTGAGAAAGCAGACCATGTACCTTCATCAGTACCATCTGGAGTTCCTTCCATATAAAACTATCTACAATGAACATTTTGCCTACTCCAAATCACAAAGGTAAAAAGAATATGAATGACTGCAGGCCAAAAGAAGTCAAACATGGCCCATTAGGCTATATACTTCATACTCTTTGGCACTCCGTGGGCCGGGACAGCTCAATTGCTACAGCGACTCGCTATGGGCTGGACGGTTCGGGGATCAAATCCTGGTGGGGGGGCAAGATTTCCCACACCCGTCCAGACCAGACCTGGGAGCCACCCAGCCCCCTCTACAATGGGTGCCAGGTCTTTCCCGGGGGATAAAGTGGCTGAGGCGTGGCATTGACCACCCACCCCCATCTAGTGATGAGGTCAAAGAAAGAGTAGATCTATACCTCTACTCCACCTCTGGGCCTTTATTGCATGTTCTAGGGTGAACTTTACCTTTACCTTTGTACCTTTTCTCTTTGGCACTCCACACTTCTCTACTTTCAGCTCCCTTCTGGGTAGTTGGATTCCCAACATCAAGTAAAATGAATGTCACTATGCAAATGGTATCCAAGACCAAAGTTTGGAGTGAGCAAATGAGAATGAATAAAACGTAAACTACACAATATTGCAACTTTCACACACTGTATTTCAATTCATACAATTCATATAACGGGCTGAGCACTTACCAAGAGTATCCACAATGAAATACATTCCTTTCACTGTGTATTTCCTCAAACATAATGAAATATCATACTTATTCAAATACCATACACATTATTCTAGACTGCTCATAAATACCACATGAGCACATCGGAGACTCTGAACTGGGCAGCAGTGAGTAAGTGACAGCTTAAATTTTTTACATTTACATTCTTTTCCTTAAAAACAAGTGAGGTGCACATCTCATCTGGGAATGAATGGTACTAGGATAAATACACACAGATGTTAAGTCATAACTTAAGACCAAACATGGTACTGTAGGAACCCATACATTAAGTCTGAGGCAACACAACTTGGCTCAGTGAAATTCTGGACTTTCTGACTGCATGCAGTTATGAATTACTTGAACAATATGATCTGCCACAGCATGCAGGTACAGTGCTTCAGTTGTTCAGTCAACTACAGCATCAACATAGTGCACGCCCACACACACACACACACACACACACACACACACACATGAAGTTGGAGAAAATTACTTTGAAGGTCATAATGCAAATGTATGTAAGCAAATGTTTCCTGTTAGAACAAGCATCTCATCCAGAAGTCATTATGCCTACAAATAATTCAACTGTTACATCTGACAGTGGAAACAAATCAAGAGCCAAGTACAATTTTAAAATATAGTTGAACAAAGGCACCATTCGATGTGGAATATTTACACAAATTATCATAGAAGTAAGCATCCCTTTATTAACGTAAATGCTATGACATATTCTAGGATAAAATGACTTTCATCCAGTAACAGCCAGTATTCATGTCATAAGGAATAAAGTTAAAACATATGACTCATTTGGTGCACAAGAAAACAATTCCACGTCTATTCATATTATACATAAATAATTGCAGTATTTAGCGCACAACAAAAATTATGCAAACTTCATTCGAGCTTACTATCCTACCATACCGAGTTAAAAGTGAAATAAGCCTCACCCCTGCCCACATAATGCTCCTTTCCCATGTTAATGTTCACAGAGAAAATAAAGTTTTATTCACATGATAGCAATGACAGTGCTCAAAAGAAAAACCAACTAAATGTTCTCATTATTTACAATTTCACATGGGGATAACAGCACTTACAAATGCACATACCTGCTACAAAAAAAGAGACACAGCGTGAATAAGAAAAACTTGTTTATGTCACCAGTGTTCAACACAAAATAAACCTCCTTATGCATTCAACACTGCCCAGCAATGCTTAATATTGCGTTTCAAATCAACCTCATTATCACTCACTGTGCATGCCTTGTACTACACTCAACGTGGTGTTCACCATTGTTGCTCGCCTGTGTATACAACATTCAATTTCTGAGTTTTTCAGTGGTACAGTATACATAATGAACAACTATGAGTCTTATGCTGTAATACAAGTAATCATGCAATAATTCTTAATGCACTGTTCTACTGCATTTGTCATCCACTTTGCTTGAGCGCACAAACTGCTCCTGAACAACAAATCATTCTCAAATCAAGAATCCGCGTGTTGCCCAGACATGCGTCAATGAATAAAACAAAATCAAATGCAACACTTTTGCTTCTTAGGATTCACAATCTGTTGATATCCATAACATACAAAATTGTAAAATGAGACACTAGCATCTACTTATCAGTTCACTCTGAAGACTTGTGTCATTTAGGATACAAGAATTTCAAATCCATTTTCTATATATAGTTGTAAATATAAATATAATATGTCATAGTTTTACTTATTACTTAAGAAGTTGATGGCTAATGGGTAGTGGTCAACTGCCAACATGAACAGTATACATAACAGCACACACCCTAATCAATGCTGTATACATACAGCAAACTTCATTGGAAATAATAATGCAGAAGATGTAATCTGAAAACACAGAACACCATCAGTAATGCAACACTAAATGTAAGACAAAACTTCTGGCCAAAACCAATAACCAAACGATTTTCCAGAATGTATAGCTCAAAAGACACCTTGCTAAGAGCATCTCTGTCATTTTACGAAGTTATGACTGATCACCATATTGAATGAAATAAATCCTCACATCTGGACTGACTAGGGGAAGAAGCATGGAAGTCTTTGTAAGCAACTTTTAAGTTGGCAAATGAGGTTCCACATACACCTTCACAGCCAACTTATCCATACAACAGTGAACAAAACTTCCTTCCCTCGTGATGAATGAAAATTTCATTGCTACACATTTGGAAGCCCCACTTCCAGAAGTTGTACAAGGGAAAATATTCTCCAATGATAAGTATTTAAAGGAGCTCTGATCTCAGAAGGGGTACTGAGGTTTACAACATCAACAATGATCTTGTGACTGCTTAGCCAAGGGATGGGAAGTCATGCTCATCATCTACTTTTGGTGCACTCTGCCTCGGTCCACGTGACTGGTAGGAATCACGTTCTGCCCTATCTCCACGTTCCCTATCAAATCGATCACCCCTGTCCCGTGACTGAAAAAAATAAAACAGTGAAGTTAGTACAAAACGAATGCAGAAGTACCTACCTACGCTCAATGTTGCCTCATCTCATGCATATTAGTTTTACAGGTACACATTACAGCATAGGTAATATAAGAAATGGTAAGCAGACAATCACAATGAAAGATGACACAAATTGTCCGTATGTTCTACTGATTTCTGGAAACAATCTACATTAAACATGCTTTCTAAGCCACATTATTTTGTAAGATGACACCATCCTAAGACATTTTGGAAAAATTAAAGAAACCACACTTATTAAAACAGGAATGCTTCATAAATGTGAACTAGACTAAAAATGAAATTTTTGGTAATTCTGCACTGAAAATCACATTCACTTTTCTAAAATTATTACTCATCATGATTATCTGTTACAGTTAACCACACTGAAAGTCTTACCTTCTTCATTGTTTCTGACACATTTATAGACAAAGATATCTTTCAGAAACACAAAATTTGTCCCCCTCTTCTTTCACACCACACATTCAATGTAACTATATTTAAAAACAGCACATTTACTTGAATGCAATGACTTTTTTCCTTGAAACTTGGTGCATAAATGTGAGGTCATCTTAAATTCGCGTACAAAGCTCCAACTCTGAACCAGACCATGCGGAGCCAAACCAAGGCCTTCATTGCCAACATGTGAGATCTGCGCTCTTCTGAGATGTTACACAGCATAGACTGGTAATTCTGTACTGCCATTTTGCAACAACCTATCTGTTCCATCTTCAAGGGTCCGGTAATATGAGAGAACGGAGCACGCTGAAGTTCAATGAAATTTTTTCTTTTGGGGGGGGGGGGCAGAATGTCTCCATCATCTGCTTCTTTAAAGACCCAGGACATTTTGGAAACAGACTGTTTCTGTCTGTTTATAGACATAGAAGCAACTAACATACTGCACCCCTTAGATGAGCTATTCTCAACCACTGTGCACCACAGGCACAATAACTTAAGATATGCACATGTACATGGGGGTGCTGGTTAAGTCCTTAGCCCGACCTACTTCCCGATGTAGGACAGAATCGACAGTGTTGTTGGAAAGAGGGGTCTGTTCATGTGCCAAATTGCAAGACTTTTCTTGTTACAGAGGCTGAAAGAAAGCATTTCAGGCGACGCACGTGATTTCAACATGGAGACACAAACTCTCAAGTTTTTTTTTCTGCAAGGCAAGGCGCCTAAGGAAATTCATGCCATTCTGATAGAAATATTAGGGGAACATGCACCATTGTATGCCACCGTCAAGAACTGGATGGCCCAGTTTAAACGCGGTGATTTTTCCACCTGTGATGCACCTCGTCATGGACAACCCAAGACAGTGACTAATGTGGAGATTATAGATCAAATTCATGAGCTAGTTTTGGAAGACCACTGGATTTCGGCTAAATCAATAGCTGAGCAACTGGGCATCTCACGTGAGCGGGTTGGGTCCATCATTCATGAAGATTTGGACATGCCGAAGCTCTCCGCGAAGTGGGTCCCGAAACGCCTAACGTGGATCAAAAATGTGAATGGTGCCAGACGTCTAAGCAACTTTTGGAATTTTTTCGGTGGGATCCAAATGATTTCCTGTCACGATTGGTGACCATGGACAAAGCCTGGTTATATCACTATGACCTGGAGGCAAAGCAACAATCAATGGAGTGGCGGCATAGCAGCTCACCCCACCCCAAAATATTCTGAGTGCAACAATCCGCTGGAATAGTTCTTGCCTCGATTTTTTTGGAATCAAGAAGACATCTTCCTCAATGATTATCTTCCAAAGGGCCAAACTATCAATGCGGAGTATTACTCATCTCTGCTGGTGCGATGGAAGGACATTTTGAAGGAAAAATGCTGTAGGAAGGCCACCATGGGGGTCTTGTTCTTGCATGACAATGCCCCAGCTCACTGGGCACTTGCAACCCAAAAGAAACTGGCCTACCTGGGCTTCCAATGACTTGATTACCAACCCTATTCTCTGGATCTGGCCCCACTGGACTACCACCTGTTCCCTGGACTAAAAAAACAATTGAAAGGTCACCATTTTTCATCCGATGCGGAGGTAATTGCTACTGCGAAGACATGGTTGACCGGACAACCTTCTGAATTTTTTTGAGTGGCTTGCAAAAGTTAGAGCAAAGGGCTAAAAAGTGTAGTGAGCTTTGTGGGGAGTATGCTGAATAAATCCTGAGTCTGTTGGCTGTAGCTTGTTTCTTTCCTGGTCAGGCTAAGGACTTATCAGCACCCCCTCGTAGTCCTGGATAGTAACAGGAAAATGGCTAATGGAAAATTAAAAATTAAATACAAGGCTCAGAAATATAACCTGGACCAATCCATACATTAAAAACAGCCTTGACCTCAGACTGTTCAGACCAAAAACAAAATCCAGAAAACATGTAATTAAATTTTGAACACCATTAACACCATCTGTAAAGAAAATTACAAATTTATACACCAAGATATATAAATGCATTACTTAGTCAATGTGGATCATAACAGCATGGCGGCACATCTCACCAAACATGTTCATTAAGGGTGCTAAGAAGTGCTGTACATCCAATGCAATGGATGGGACCAATGATAGTAGTGGAACGGCAGTAAAGAGGATGGGAATGCTAGGAGTGAATGTGAAGATGATGAAGGCAATAACCGTGAAGATGAACACAGCGACACTGATTGGTAAAGACAGATGGAATCTGACGTGCTCTGTTTGTGAAATTAATGATAAAATCTATTTTTGTTATCATATGTTTCATTTTTGGGTGCCATCCTAGATTTGGATAAATACATTTTTCGTTGGCAGACGTGTATTATTTGGGGTGCGGGTGGGGGGTCATGTAAGATTACAGTCATCTTGCATTCAGGCAAATGCAGTATAAGCATTTTTAAATATCCATATAGTAAAACTCTATTACGAACATTCTGGGTAAATTCAATGAATATGGCTTAGTTTGTGGAACGTCCTCAAACAGCAGACCCGAAAATACATTATTTTGTAATTCCATACTGAAATTGACATTCCCTTTACTAGAATATTATTCCAGATATAAATTCTACATTAAGTGATCCATCTTTACCAGCAACCTCATTCATTTCAGGTCTTACCTAATTTGGTGATTCGGACATTCCTGAACACAAGAGTTTTTTTACAAGGACAAGTGGTACATGAAAAGCCCATTCTTGCCAGAACTAGTCCATAATACCAACTCTAATGTCTTGTTATATTTTGCTTTTTCACGCTTTAAATGGCTCACCCTTTCACTTACCAAATGTGTATGTACTATCTTGTATCGTAAGTTGACACTGAAATGCAAAGCCATTAGACTTCTTCGCAACAAATTTTAACTAATATCCACTTTGTATAATACCTAGTTTTTTTTGAATTGAGAGCAGTTTACAATAAGTACAGTATATTCTAGTTAACTAGGCCACTGGTTAATTGGGGCAGCCATTTATTTAGTACCGGGGTCCTGGTAAGTCCTTAACCCGATCAGGAAAGAAACAAGCTCAGAAGCATGTCGGGGATGCAGGCGATTTCAACATCGAGACACAAGCTGTCATCAGGTTTGTTTCCTGCGAGGCAAGGCACGAAAGGAATTCACGCCATTCTGACGGATATATTAGCTTGTTTCCTTCCTGGCTGGGCTAAGAACTTATCACCACCCCTGTACAAACCTTAAAGAACAAAAACAGAGAAAATTACCCAGAAATTGCTTTGCTTGTTTGGGACAACATGCCGTTTAATCAGGCCTGTGACTGCACGCCTTCTAGCAGTCACTCAGTAATGAACACCTGCATATTCAGTGTAGCAAATCTGCTTGCAGTGACTGTGCTTGCGATCACTTCTCTGGGGCAGTGACTTATGTGGCCAAAGTGTGAGCACCATTTAGCAACCAGTAACATACACGTGCAAATTCAGTACAGCAATTCTGCTGGATTACGTAAAATTTCAGATGCCACAGAGAGATTTGAAACTAGCTACAGAACTACCTGCCTTGACTAAATCAAAAGCCTAGCACCAGTCATCACTGGCTAACAGATACAACTGGAGTGCTGAAATCTACATTCGCACATGTTACACAGCAGCAAGATGAACTGCTAGAAGAATGGGCATAACACAAATGACAACAAACAACACCATGAAAAAGACACGCAACATATGTATAAACACGGGGGCGTGTCAGCATAACCACTGTAGCTATTATTTTGTGTGTGTATCCAAGATGCAATGTTTTATATGGTAACCTGTGGCCTGTCTGGATCTACCATTATTTTTCCAAATTATCTCAAATAAATGGCACAATCTTCTGAAAAAATTTACTTGACATAAAAAGTGTTTTGATTTTCTCTACTTTTCTCTGAAACACTTCACATTCTAAGAATTCAGCAATATATCATACACATATACAAGTCTTTGTGTAAAGTACCTGTTAAGCTCATCAGACTAATAAAACTCAGTTTTTGTCACAGGTTTTCGAAAAAATGTTCATATATCATCAGCTTTGATATAAATCTGTCTAGTGGGAGCAGATCTGTTGCATGCAGATAGACAAGAGAAAGCTTAATAGTCCCTTTTCACAAGCATAAAAGCAAGGTTCCAGATGTTCAGGAGGCCTCAATCAATGGTTCTGTGTTGTAACTGGACGAGGTGTGTATGTCAGAGGTCCACTGCCAGAGGAATTTGCTCTACAATACCCATAAAATAGGCCTGTTTTATCATGCCATACCAGACAGATACTGGAGCTGCAAGGATGCAACACTGTATGGTTCAGAGACAGCAACGGATTGCATAAATGTGTTACACTGCTCAAAAATGTCAGGAACAGATAAATGGAAGCTGTTACTGGGAAAAATGCTAAAGCTCATTGCTTTCAAGGGCTTTGAATGGATACTTTTACCAGTTTTGTACTATGCTAACACATACTGTCACGACATGACATACATATGGAAAATACAAGAACTGTCAATCACAACTCAACTTTTGACAGCTATTTAATGTCATAATATACTACATTGCAGCCCTACAAGGCCATTAAGCAGGTATCTGAATTTACAAAAATACTGAGAAAATTATGTATTATGTAATTTCCTCAATATTTTTACAAATATACGTACCTGAAGAAGGCCCCAAAACATGTAGTACAATATGACATTACAATAATTGCCAAAGTTGAGTTGTGTGTGTGTGAGTTCTTGTACTTCACTGCTATATAATGTTATAGTGTACTTCTGCCAGCATCTCTTTGTTCAGCAGCCTGATTCTCCAAGTGAAGAATTTTTTATATGCAACACTAAGCATTCAGAATGACAGATTTTAAACAATAATGTCCTAAAAAATACATAAGGAATCCCCTGCAACTCAGAGAATCTACTTACACCAGGACCTCTACCATCACCTGAGCCACCCATCCGAGACCCAGGAGCTCCATTACGTGAAGCACCACCAGCACCACGTGGACCACCACGGCCACGAGGTCCACCACGGCCACGCCCACGACTTCCACGGCGAGAATCAGCAAAATGTATATCTATGTCCAACAAGTGCTTCTGCCTTCCAACACGTTGAGGATACTCAGCTGCATCATACTCCTGGACAGCAGTCAAAAGCAAATTTATGAAATGTGAGGTTCTGATAGCCTTACCAAGACTGCAGTCTTTTGATGACACAATGTATAAGAGCAGTACAGAAAGTAACAGCCTTACCAGGACTACAGTCTTTTGATGACACAATGTATAAGAGCAGTACAGAAAGTAACTGGCAAATTAATTCCAAAATCTCACAAAGTTATGAAGAGGAAAATACCCAGTCAGTCAAATCTGCTCACCTGTTATCACTTCACTGCAAAATCCCCATTCCAAGTGATACATTTTTGCCACCAAGATAGAGGTCTGAAGAACTCCTTTTGGTAGAACTCCATTTGAGCAGTTCATATACGGACAGGACAGGGTCTTTGAATGCCTCACTGGTCACACAGCGCTGGCCTCAAACCTGAACACATGGTCTAAACTGTTGGGTGCATGGGTAGAAGTTCCCCCTCATTCTCCTGATTCCTACCACACATACGAGTTAGCAGTGGGGGGTGGTGCTCTGCCATGTTGCAGGATAATCTCCTTCTTCCCAGGACATTTGTCATTCACAGCATGAGAAACCTCATGAACCATCTGAAGGTAATGAGAGGCATCGATGGTTTCCCTTCGTAGCCAACTCTCGACCCATATCCATCCTTTGGCACGCTACAAACAGTTCCCATGGTTTTACAGGCTGAGAACATTTTTAGCTTACTTTTTTCTTGGGTGAAGTTATGAGCTGCTATTCCATGCTACAATGTTTCTGGATTAAAGCAATGAAATTAGCTGTTATCCGTCATGATGCCATGAAGAATGTCATCGTCTTTGACAGCATACTGATCCTGCAATTGTGAGGAGACATTTTTTCCCTGAAGACTGTGCCACTCTGTCAGCAAGTGAGGAATCCATTAAGAACAAACTTTATGGAATACCAAAATTTCCACCATCTCATCTCCTCTGGCATGGTGTCCTCTTCCAATCCCTGCCACACGCCAATTCTTTCCAATGAGGTCATTGATCTTCACATCCTATTCCCTCAGCAGACGCAATTCATGGGCAATGACTATGGGGGTAATTGGAAATATGTGTTCGTATCTTTAAAATGCTTTACTCACTGTCTGACAAGGTCAACACACATGCAGACCTCTCTATATGCAAGCTGAATTCGTGCATGAATATGACACAGAAATTTCTTCCTTAACAAGAAATTCTATCACTACAAATTGCCAAAATATGTCTTGGCCAGACGTTTTCATACAAGAAGGATGACCCTGAGACAGGGGCAGGTGATATAATTTTCATTCTAGTGTGATATGACAGATGGAAGTAGCTGCCACATACTGTATTTACCCATATGCAAGATGACTAATCTAAGACGACCGCCCCAAAATAAAATCTCTGCTCAGAAAGAATACTTCTCAATGAATTTCATTCACATAATACAATAAGCATGTTACATTCTATCTACCTTTACCAATCAGTGTCATTGTCTCTACCTTCAGTAAGTGCCAAAACCTTCCTCACACTCACGTCTAACATTTCCATCCTCTTCACTGCCATTCCACAACATGTGGTCTGTAAATAAAGTAATGAAACTGATTCAATATAACTGTATTTATTTTTAAACTACAAATCGAGTTTGTCCCCTTCAAAATAGTTCCCTTGGGAGGCTACACATCTCCGGAGACGTTCCCACTCTTCGTAGCAGCTCTGGAAGTCGCTAACCGGAATCGCTTTTAGTTGATCAGTTACAGCTTTTTCGATGTTTTCCACCGTCCCAAAATGGCATCCTTTAAGGTGAAACTTTAGTTTTTGGAACAAAAAAAAGTCGCACGGACTCAGATCAGGGGAGTATGGGGGCTGTGGAACTACAGCAATGCCCTTTTTAGCCAAAAATTCGATCACAGAGATCGCCGTGTGACAAGGGGCATTGTCGTGATGGAGCATCCAATTGTTAGCAATGCTTGGTCGCACGCAAACAACTCTTTTTCTTAGTCTTCCAAGAATCTAATGGTAATAAAACTGATGAATAGTTTGTCCTTGAGGCACAAATTCTGTATGGACAATCCCTTGACTGCCAAAAAAGAAGATAAGCATGGGTTTCATTTTTGACTTGCTCATTCTAGCTTTTTTCGGATGTGGTGATGCAGATGTGTGCCATTCCTTACTTTGTCTTTTTGTTTCTGGGTCGTACTCAAAGATCCATGTTTCGCCACCTGTAATCACGCTCTTCAAGAAATTTCTGTCACTTTGGATCCGTTCCAGAAGATGAAGATACATGTCCTTCCGATTGTCCTTCTGTTCGATTGTCAGGTTTTTGGGAACAATCTTCGTACACAATTTTCTCATGGTTAATTCCTGTGTTAAAATCTGATGGAACGTGGTGTGGTTCAAATTTAACTCACTAGCGATCATTCGCACTGCGAGTTGACGGTCTGACAGCATAGGGGCTCACACTTTCTCCACATTGTTATCTGTTTTTGAAGTTGAAGATCTTCCAGAGCGGAGTTCATCTTTAATGGATTCACATCCCTCTGAAAATGCCTTATACCACTTGAACACTTGTGATCTTGACAATGCATGCTCCCCATAGGCCTGTTTCAGTTTACTGAAAGCTTCAATGCTGGTTTCCCCAAGTTTGACACAAAACTTGATTGCACATCGTTGCTCAAAATTGCGCTCTTCCAATTCCGTGACACACACACAAAAACTGCTTCACAAAAAACCGCACTAAAATTAGCGTGGAAGTGCTAGCGAGTTGAAACTCATATTCTTGTAACACCCTTAACAGACACTTCTGGTAAGATGTGATGCCATGTTGTTATGATCCACAATGACTAAGTAATACATTTATAGTTCTTGGTTTATAAACTTACTTCAACCCATGAAGATTCATAATTTTCTCCAAAGATGATATTAAGAATTTTATAGTTAACGTTTTGGATTTTTTTTGAGGCATATCACTTTGCCAACTACATACAAAATTTTATCTATTATCCTGCAGTCAAGGTTAATTCCATATTCAGAGTAACTTACTGGGGATCATCAATGTGGATTTAGATGCAACAGGTCAACTACTGATCATACATTCTGCATTCATTAAATACGTAGTGTGTTCAAGTTGTAAGGTCTCCTAATTAATTTAAAAAAAAATCACTCACCCTAGGAAGCTGAAAATGCAGTCACTTCTCAACGTAATCACCCTGTAGATGTACACATTTTTCACAATGCTGATGCCACGATTGCATGGCCGCAGCAAACGCTTCTTTAGGGGTTCGTTGTGACCACCGGAAAATCGCTGTTGCAAGAGCGGAAAGACTTGAAAATATGCGACCACGAAGAGTGTCCTTCAGTGTTGGAAACAGCCAAAAATTGCTTGGTGCGAGGTCAGGTGAGTATGGAGCATGAGGAACAACTTCGAAGTTGTTGTCGCCGAAAAACTGGTGTACACGAGCCGCCCGATGAGGAGGAGCGTTGTTGTGATGAAAGAACAAAGCTGCAACCTTTTTGGGCCTTTTTCACGCAATGCTGGAAGAAACTTCGTTCATAACACATCTTCATAAGCCCGACCTGTCACTGTTGTACTCTTGGGAACGCAATGAGTAAGTATCACGCCTTCGCTGTTCCAAAACATGGCTACCACCATTTTCTCAGCACTGGCGCTAACCCGAAATTTCTTCGGTGGTGGTGAGTCAGTGAGCTTCCATTGAGCTGACTGCCGTTTCGTTTCAGGATTGAACATTGGCATCCATGTCTCATCCATTGTGACAACTGATGAAAAGAAAGCACTATTCATATCCTTGTCACGTGATAACATTGCCCGACACATTGCGACACGTGAAGCCTCGTTTTCATCGGTCAGAATTCGCGGAACCCATCTCGCAGAGACTTTCCGCATTTTCAGGTCATCATTCAAGATGGTGTCCACAGATCCAACGGATATGCCGGCATTGGCAGCTGTCTGTTTCACAGTCAAGCGGTGGTCTTCCATAACCATTTGTTCCACTTGCGCAATCATGTCTTCAGATCGGCTAGTGCGTGGTCGAGGCTCCTTCGGTTTGTTTTCACACAACGTTCGGCCTTCTTTGAACTGTCGTACCCACGAACGCATATTTTTCATGTCCATAACGCCATCAGTGCATGTCTCACTCAATTTTTGATGAATTTCGATGGGTTTCATGCCATGCAAATGGAGGAATCAGATAATCACGCGCTGTTCTTCGAATGTAAACGTCGTCATTTTCAGTATCTAAAATACTACTGTCACTCAACGGGTAGGACAGTGTTGCCATTTGGTCTCACCCAACCTAAAGAACTGCCACATCATCTCCAACAACTTTAACGTTTGTACCTACTTCCATTTCCGAGAAAAAAATTAGGAGACCTTACAACTTGAATGCACCATGTGAAAAAATGGGAATACAACAAAGCAGTGCATCAGCTCTTTAAAGACGTCAAGAAAGATGGTTCAGTTAGGAAGGAGGTCTTGTATAATACTCTCACTGAGTTTGGTATCCCCATGAAAATGGTTAAGGCTAATAAAATGTGATACAAAATGTACAGCAGAGTCTGGGTAGGCAGGCATTTGTCTGACATGTTTCCTATTAGGAATGGTTGGAAACAAGGAGATGCTCTATCAAAATTGCTTTTTTAACTTTGCTTTAGTGTACACCATGAGGGTTCAGGTAAACCAGGATGGATTGAAATTAAATGGTACACATCAGCTTCTGGTTTATGCTGATGATGTCTACATACACTGGGAGGAAGTGTACATACTGTAAAGAAAAATGCAAAAGTTTTAGTAGTTGCTAGTAAGGAAAATGGACTAGAAGTAAATGCCAATTAAACTAAGTACATGATCATGTCCCAATATGATAATGCAGGACAAAGTCACAGTATAGACTAAAATAGTTCCCTTGAAAGGGTGAAAGAGTTCAAATATTTGGGAACAACCGTAACAAATCAAAATTCTATTCAGGAAGAAATTAAGAGCAGACTGAAGTCAGGGAATGTTTGCTATCAATCGGTGCAGAATCTTTTGTCTTCCAGTTTGCTATCCAAAAATTTAAAGACTAAGCTATACAGAACTATAATTCTGCCTGTGCTTTTGTATGGGCGTGAAACTTGTTCGCTCACAATGAAGAACATAGGATGAGGGTGTTTGAGAACAGGGTGTTGAGGAGAATATTTGGGCCTAAGAGGGGCAAGGAAACAGAGGGGTGGAGAAAAATACATAATGAGGAGCTTAATAATGTTTGTTTCTTTGTTTTTGGCGTGACAGCCCCCAGTGGGACAGGGCCTCCTCATTCACTAGGTTTCTAGATCATACATGACGATGCACAGTTGGTAGGACTCCTCTGGACGGAGTGATCAGCCCATCACAGAGACCTCTACCTGACAACACACAACATTCACAGCAGACAGACATCCATGACCCCCAGTGGGATTTGAACCCACAATCTCAAAAGGTGAGGCAGCAGACCCACACCTCAGACCATGTGGCCACCGGGACCGGCTTAATGATCTGTACTCCTTACCAAATATCATTTGGGTGATCAGAGAAAATGAGATGGGTGGGGCATGTAACACATATGGTGGATAGAAGAAACATATACAGGAGGAAACAAAGAGGGAAAGAGACCACTCAGGATACCCAGGCATAGATGGGAGGATAATATTAAGCTGGATCTTCAGAAAGTAGGATGTGGGGGTATGGACTGAATCAAGCTGGCTCAGGATAGGGACAGGTTGCAGACACTTGTGCAACTGGTAATGAACCTTCAGGTTCCATGAAACGCGGGGAATTTCTTGACTAGCTGAAAATCGGTTACTTTCTCAAGAACTCTGCTCTATGGATTAAGTAAGCAAATAAGTAAGCGTTTTGAATTTTTGTGTCGTGTCGGTCTGATCAGTCTGAGTTCATGGCTATTTTATGGCTTTCAATACGTGAATTGGTCCAGGTTATATTTTTTAGCCCTGTAGTTAATTTTTAATTTTCCAGCAGCCAATTTCCTGTTACTACCCATGGACTAGATTTGTTCTCAGGTGCATATCTTAACAAGTTACTGCGCCTGTGGTGCACAGTAGCTGAGGATGAGAATGGCTCATTCTAAGGGGTACACTATGTTAGTTGCTTCTTTGTCTGAAAACAGAAACAGTCGGTTTCCAAAACGTCGTGCATCTTGAAAGGAGCAGATGATGGAGAAAGTCCCCCCACCCCCAAAAAATGACAGTTAACTTCAGTCATGTTCTGTTCTTGATTATCTGACCCTTGAGGATGGGACCAAAAGAATTTCCCAAAATGTTGGTACGGAATTACAAGTCTATGCTGTGAAACATCTCAGAAGAACGCATCTCACAATGATTTGGCGATGAAGGCCTTGGTTTGGCTCCGCATGGTCCATTTCAGCAAGATTTGGTTTGGCAAAGTCTGGTTCATTGCTTTATATGTGAATTCAAGATGACCTCACACGTTTAAGCCCTAAATTTAGCGTAAAAATCTCATCTTGCACTTGAGTAAATACAGTATCATGCACTGCAATACTGCCTGGCATTTGTAATTCCACAATGCTCCTGACTTTTGACACTACTTTCATAATCTGGCAAACAGGTAACAGGAATGCAACACTACAAAGAATACACTCTAAATCAAGACAACTATGCTCTGCACTCCCTGTCCTTATCAAGATCCAAAGACAATAACAAAGTCCACAACAAAAACCACCTACCCAGTGTCACAACCTACCTTTATGATAAAAAATCCCAAATGTCTAATTAACCCTTTAAACGCCGAATTAAATCCCATCTGCCGCCAGCTGGCATTATTAGCTCACCATATTCTCCACGTTAGCAGGATAAGGGTTAAAACACTACTACAACCAACCCCCACACTATTACTGCTCCAGCTCTTCTCCATGTGCACTCTATGTATCACTGAGTAACTCCAAATGCAAACTTTACCATAGTTCTACATTACCTCTTCCTCTTCTTCCTCTTCTTCACCTTCCTTTTTTTTCAGAGCATACATTTTCTTCCACTGAGTCAGGTCCTCACCTTCACCAGCTTTACGTATATTGTATGTCGGTTTCTGCCTATTGCCTTTCAAAGCTTTATATTCATCCAAGGTCAGTTCACGGGGTTCTTCTTGTACTGGCGCTGCATTCTCCTGTTCTACTGCATCAGCAGCAGCAGCAGCAGCAACAGCAGCACTAACAGGTGCATCAGTGTCCCTATATATACCCAAATTACACACACTGCTGTACATGTATGATCTGACATAAGAATAAACCACAATGCAATACACAACAAAGTAACCAACGGCATCCTTTGCTGCGTATTAAGCTCAGTTCAAAAGAATGAAACGCAAATTAGTGAAGTCTCCGATGGCTAGGCCCAGCAAAATCCACAGAAAGTTTATGGACTAGACGAAAGAGTCCAATTATGGCCATATGGAAGCTCAGATTTTATTATGAATCAGTATGACTGAATACTGGGACTGCCAAACAGTTGTATGTGAAATCATTTAGCAGAAAATAACATAGCCAAAAGGCTGCTTAAACTTACTCAAGTGGAACAGCAGCCTTATGTACAGTAGACACCTGTCTTGGGAGGGAGAACCAAACAACCTACTGAAAATTCGCTTCTATTTCATCACATCATTTTTGCAATATCAATGAATGGAAGTGCAGTACTGAATATACAAAATATATATGTGGTGACATAAATGAAGTCATAGACAGGATCTTCCTTGTTTCTGAGGATTACTATGTTCTATGGAAATTTTGATTCCTGAATCCCAGACTTGTGGTGGGGGGAAAAAAACAAGATATAAAAACTTTTTGCTAATACATTCCTGCAACATAACAGCCATATGCCCTGCTCTTATTTTAGTTCCCGTGATCCTAGATGTAAAAAGTCACTCTTTTACTGCCCTAGTGTGAGGGGTGGAACAAATAAAAAAATATATACCTAATTTCGGTGATATGGGGAAGGATAAATCATAGCTTTGCAACTGCAATACCGGACCATAAAATACATCAATCTTTAAGAACCACCACTCACATGACTTATGGAACTGTCCATCCTTCCATCCACCACACGAAGGGGATGGGGGACACACAAAAAATTCATTTGCTTCATTCACAGGTAATCTGAGTGACTGAGAAAATTATGTAAACAATGAGAAAAGTCAATTCAAACTTAAATCTGAGAATTTACTGTATAGTAATGCCAAACTCTATACAAGCTTGTGGTGTAAAGAAGCTACTCTTTCTATGTTTCTTTTATTCAAATGGCAACCTTAATGAAGCTGAAAAGATTTTGTTAACCCTCTACACAGGACACTAGCCCTTGAATTTCAGGTTTTAAAAACAAGTAGGTAGTGTAAATTCAGGCCTGAAAACCACTTAATGCCTTTGTGGCAAAAATATTAACACCCTGATATAATGCCACCTCCACTTTGCATCCATGAAACTCTGTTAACAGATATTCCCTATTTTTTATCATTCAATTTCCTGTCATCCTCCATATACTCCACAAACTGCAGTAACAAACAGCTGGCTAGAGCAGTGATTGTATATTCCTTGGGCTATAAAGTGCAGCTCTTTTAGGATTATCCCAAAGGGGCAAAGATGCTGTTACTGGCTATCTGTTACACAATTGGAGCACATGCACGTGCATGGTCTAGTTGGCCACAATTCCATTCTTTCACTACTAATACCACTGATCCCATATTAAAATACTGTTATCTGCATCTACACATCTGGCGGTTTAAAAATCTTCCATCACACAAGTTACAAACAGAATTAACAGAGAAAAAAGAGTTCCTTGAAATAACAAGTAATGCACGCTGCATTTACATACTTAGTGTCAGTAGATTCTGCTGCTGCTGCTGGCTGACTTTCTGCTTCAGGTTTTTCAACAGCCCAGTCATGCTGATCTTCTGACGAATGGCTTGTATTAAGTTCCCTGGAAAAAACACAGAGCTTAAAACACTCAAGCACTTTCACCCCACTCTTCACTGCCTTCTTACAGACTACTATATGCCACATGTTTATTAACCTTTTGACGCCTAATGTCAACTATAGTGGTCGTACTGCACCGCTAACCTCTAAAGTTCCATTTTATATATTTATTCAACAAATATAGGTACTGAATATTTTAAACATGGTATATACTCTCCGTTT